>Ga0307509_10011392_pt1 | contig 10773 bp, 7 predicted proteins | sample 10_EM_MG_FD_202245 | JGI IMG/M metagenome (GOLD analysis project Ga0307509, IMG submission 202245) | Populus trichocarpa ectomycorrhiza microbial communities from riparian zone in the Pacific Northwest, United States - 10_EM | ecosystem: Host-associated > Plants > Roots > Unclassified | place... | reverse complement strand
TATCGTCCCACTTTCGTCTCACAAGAAAGACCTCACGTTTGCATGAAAGGTGTACATATGATTTATGCATTCAAATCCCAAATTTTATATATTTTTATTGTGTTTTCATCATGTTGTAAATGATTTGGGATATTGGAGATAAATTAAACAAAAATTACTATACCATAAAAGAAAAGATTTTTAGGTTGATATTAGATAATTGATCTAAAAGAATAAGGCAATGAAGAATGTTAAGATACAAGAATTTGTGCAAGAAGGGATGATGTTCATGACAGATGAACAAATTCGGAAGTTGCGTATAGAATTAAGTGGCTATATCATACTAGTACTTCCATGTATCCGATAAAATAGTTTTTTAAATAATTATTTTAAATGATTAAGTATCATTATTTCAAGAAAAAATAATTATTTTTTTTTGAAATCTCATTATTTTAAATTATTTTTTGAAGTAATTAAAAATGTCATAAAATAAGTGTTTGGTGAGAGAAAAATAATATTTGTAATCCATGACATGAAATACATGTACTTCTAGGTTGAAACATATTTTTAAATTCCAACGGAAAGGCCTAAAAAAATTCAAAAAATTATCAAAACACTATAATTTTTCCAAAAAAAAAACTATAATTTTTAAATGAGTGTAAGTCGACTCGAGTTTTTTATCGGGTCAAATTAAGTCAATTAGTTCCTATTTTTTTCTTAACTCGAACTAATTCAAAATACAAATCAACTGGATCTCGAATTAACTCATCAGGCCGATATAAGTTTTATAACTAGAGATTAACATGTTAAGGCAAATACTTTTTCTTTTATTATTGTGATTATTATTTCAAGTTTCCTCCTAGGAAAATTCTGAGAAAATAAAGGCAGGTAATGAACTGCCAACGACAAATAATAACCTTTTTATACTGTCAAGACTGGTTTCTATACATGAGAATGGCAGGTAAAGTTTTCTATTTGAAAAATACGGTGGCCACGCACACAAAATGGACAAGAATCCTCTTCCTAAAGGTAAATGTACAGAGGCGCTTGGATCATGATCGGGAAGAACCAGTTGTAACTGACCACAAACACGGCGATGAGAAGCCTGCTTGATCTTTCTTTTCTCTCCTGATTCTTCCCTTCAGGAAAATCCACTGTTAAAACAGGAATGAGAAGAAGCAGCAATCACGCCAGGAATATGGATCATGCTTCCACAAGCAACCCTGGAGGAGAAAGTGGTGGAACAGCAGCTTCATGAGATGCTGCAGCAGTTTCTAAACCCAAAACCTTCCTAGCTGTTGCCTGATTCTCTCTGCTTTTGTTGGTCTTTCTTGAAAGCATTGATTCGGAGACAACTGCTCTTGATGAGTTACTACTATCCACAGATGCTAAAAACTTGTCCCTTGAAAGTGTTGTTGGAGCGGATTCAATAACAGAGCTGAAGACGCCTGACTCCCTTAAGCCCTGAATTATGACCTGAAATATACAAGCATGCATGTGCCGATAAAGAAAATGGCTAGGACAGTTGATGCGCGCGCGCATCTTTTCCCCTAGATGGAAAGGACCAGCTAATTGATTGCACACATCAATTTATTTTCCCAGATTGTAAATCACCATTTCCTCCATCTTAATTCTTAATTCTTAATTCTTAACCTATGAAATCCTTTTGTTCTGTTCTTTCTTTTAGCAGTAAGCAATTAGCTATCAGTTCCAATGTTCCATACAGAAAAGAAGCTGCTAAGCCTTTATTGAGTAAGCCCTCGTATGTAAGGATCAAGAAGACAAATTACCATGTAATCCAAATGCTTTCTCCTTCCTACTTATTTCTATGTTTTGGTTACTAAGAGATGAACAGTTTGAAAAAAGAAGAAGTATATTTGGTTGTCTGTCGTTTTATTCTGCAGATGTGTCTTAGTCTAGCTTACCATGGGAGAATATATGCGAGTTAAAATGCCCTTCCTCAGGAGTTTCAATTTCAAGTCTTTGTCACCCCATACGACATGTTCACGGTACCTAAAACAGAATAAAACACCATCAATGTGTTGTCATGTTTCCAGAAACGTGCAAATGCAACTAAGGAATAAGAAAAGGAAGTTTCTTACCAGTTCAGCATTTCCTCCTCGGTTGCAGTTGATGCAATTATGAAGGCCTGAAATAACATTTGCTTGCTAAGAATGAAGATTTGTAGGAAAATGGACTCCAAAACAAATGAAATTGCTCGAAAATAATGTTCTAGTTATAAACTTAGGCCCTTCTATTCTGCTATCGAATTGAGGTATGGGAGAATTGAAATAAACTGAAGTCTCTCTTGTTTATAGAAGATTTTCAATACTAAAACCCTAGCTAAGAAGCAGTTATCCAGGTTTTACTTCCCAGGTTCAAATAAGAATCAATAGTTATGAAAAAATCTGTAAAATCAAAAACACCCACACGATCAGCATTCCCTCTGTGAAATGGTACTATGATACAAACTCTTGATTAAAGAACTCAGATCTTGTTTCTTGGAAACAGACTGACTTTCAGTTTTTGCACTGTGCAATGACATCATAAGCCATAAACTACATGCCTCCTGTATCTACAGAATGCAGCAGGGAAACCCTTCTTCTCCAGAATATCATTATTAGCCAGCTATGCATCGGGGCCGCCACCCAGTATTGGGTCTTGGATAAATGCAACTTGGCCTCCCAATCACTGCTTTGTATGAAATAAACAATGAACAAGAGGTAGCTCTCATCACATCACCATTATCAGAAACGTCATTACCCGACATCAATCCAACTTGGTCAGTCAATGGTAATGTATGGCATAAAGAATGAAGTAGCTGCCTGGCATCACCATTACCAAAAACATATTACTTTGTCAGCCATTTTATGTCGTGCCCCTGTAATCTGTATGCTACACTACCACCATACACATAGTGATGTATGGCAAAGAAACGCAACCCCTCAGAAATTTCTCAATAATATTCACTTAATGTTTTGAAACAAAAGGTGAATGGAACAATCCAGAACAAAATCATCCCAGCAGATTACATGGGTTCATGTCCAAAATGGTTTCTCCTTTGAAACTAGATTCTTCGAAGTTATATAAAAAAGACGCCATGCTCTAAATGAAAAAACTAATCTAGTTCGATTCCCCTTGCTCAAATTGGAGACAGTAATTTCTATAATCATATTCTTACCGCTACTTGTCATGAAAAGGCAGTGGCAGAAATGAGCAAACAAGAAAAGTATTAAGAGAAAGATCTAGACTTACAGATCTGTCAAAATCCAACATAAAGCATCTTTTGACATCCTCCTTAGTAGGCTTGCAGCCACACCGATCACGTCTAGAAGTCAAATCAGAAAATTTGGAATACGTGTAATGTAGAACAGCAGCCTCTTCAAATTTCACCTCACTAATAAAATTCATAGAACAAAAGACTGTTGGTTAGAAAGCAAAAGTTCTGCTCATGCCACTATAAATTATCAATTAAGGAATAGCAGTGCCATAATAAAAAAATTCAAGAGCTCAGATTCAAGGAAATAACATTAGCATAAGTTGCAAACAAAGAAACAAAAGGGGGATGTAAGACATTTAAAAATACTACTATTGCTCACAAATTACTAACATCTATCTATACATGCAAATACACAAGTGGCCCAGAAAAGGAAGAGTAAATGCCAAGCATATAAACACGCTTGCCAATGTTTGTGCACATGTGTGAATTATAAATGTATCAAGCCCTCTGGTTTCATGAGCAGGATTATATTGTTGTTTTCATTTTAAGAATCCACATAAAATTATCCAATTAACATACTTTGGGGTTTTCATATAATTGTGCCATCTGTGCGCGCCATTAGGACGTAGGTGATCTTGAACTCGAGCAGCTGATTTCCCATTTCCATAAGTTAAGAAATAATTTTGATTGCCACGAGTAGATTCCTTGTACATTCCGAAGTACGTATCCTTTGGGAGATGGTCATAATTCCTCTTGAACATCGACACCTGTTAGGATAGATACATGAATTTATGGAATACATCATGCCTTTATCTTTAAATACATGCAAACATTGACAATACAAAGCGTTGTCCAAAACAATAAGAAAACTAAATCCAGCAAATTATTGTTAGAAGCTAGAACAACGCAGGGCACATCATTATTTCAAAATTTCTTAGAAAATAGAAGTCATCTACAATCATATATTCCCTTTCTATCTCTGAAGTTTACATCATTAGAAGCAATATCTCTCACATGTCAAAAGCATCAAATTGAACTTAAACCCAAAACAGAAGTACTTCTAACTTTAACCATGTATAACGATCAAATACATTAGCAATTGGTATAAGACTTTCAAGCACATAGAATTTAACAAAACCAGAGTACCAAATACTGCATTCATGAAATTCATCATGTTCCAGTCAAACTGCTGAACCTCAACAGTAAGTTAGAGAGATTTACCTCGCCGAAAGGATCCTCAATATCATCTCGTTCAACACTGCTCTCCTGACAAATAAAACATCAACATAATTTAAAAAGAAAATAGTTGAGAAGTACTAACAGGACTGACACTTTTACATTTATAAATCCCCTAATCGGCATTATCACAAACATAACATTCCACACAGCGTGACTCACATAATTTGGAAATACGACCATATCCACATTTCCAGGAACATCAAGCAGCAGCTGCCTCAAAGAATATTCACGGGCACCAGCAGGGTGAATCAGTTCATCAGTGTCAAGATGAAGTATCCAATCCATGCCTGCATCCTAAAATTTTGTTGTTTGTGAGAACTGAGTGTTAAAAACGATTTGTTATTACTGGAAATAGGAATTGTACTTCTATAGATGAGTAAATAGTGTTGCATAATGCATACCCTTGCCATGACAATTGCCATTTCCATGTTGAGAGACTGCTTCACAAAAAGCTCATAGTTGCATGGTTTGTAAAAGAAATTGGACAGCCATGTCTCATTCCATATCCGACTGATCAAGTAAAGAGGAGCATATAAACAATGAAGTTAAACATACACCCTAAATGAGGCAGAAAATAGAAATCACATGGAAAATTTTCAAGATGATTAAGTTTGAATACATCAAGCAATTGCATTTTCAAACAGGCTAAACACTAACAAAGATTTAGAAAGAGAATCATCAACATTAAATAGCTTTAAGCCAAAGTGTATCCTTTTTCTTTTGCTCACTTTTCGATGACAATGAAATAAAGATCTCAAGTAATTTTCTAACTGTATTCATCCTCCAAACATTTCCAAATAAACTTCTGCTAAAAGCCTAAAAATGGGTGCTAGATGGAAAAAAGACGAGGAAAATTACTCCCCGTTTTGCTTCAAAATGAAACAGAAATGAATGAAACATCATCATATGAAAACAAGCTGACCTTTTAGCCTGTTGCTCCTCGAGCTCTTTTGTTCTATAAATCAATTTTACTCCCTGGGAAATCAACAAATAGTTCATACCAAAAGATTCAGAACAAAAAACAGAAGAAGCTTCAATATGACAAGAAAACAAACAAACAAAAATAAATTAGTAACAGCAAAAGTTATGTTAACTCACAGGAATTGATTCCAAAACATTAGACACCTTAGGAGACGCGGCCTTCCCTTCCACAAAAAGAAAAAAGGTCATCACCCCCATAACCTTATGATAAAACATCCATGGTAGAATCTGAGCTAAATCAGCTGAAGTACTCGTTGTGATACATATCTGCACATTGATTAACAAGCCTACAAAATGTCAGATAAAATCATTCAACAGCCAATTGCCACACTTCATCAAGTCTTTCATTCTCAAAATCAAAATAGCATCAACATCGTCAAAGCTCAAAGCTTTCCCTCATTTCCTTCTCTCGTCAACCAAAGTAGCAAACAGATCACAGATAATTTTACTCATAAAATAACCATGAAACAAATCCTATCACTTATCACAAAATTCAGTTCCTGAAAAGAAAAAACAAAGAAAATATTAATACTAGCATGCAAACAAGAAGAGTAAATCACTCAGTTTCATCTCCTAATTATCTTGCAAACCAGGATCAGCCAAGTTCACATCTTTCACAGCCAAAACACAAGTGCTAAGAGAAAATATAAAAACCATATAGTTAATAATTAATTATCCATAATTAACAAAAAAAAATCACAGAAGCCACCGTAATTCAATCAACCCAAAACCCAGGCCCACAAGCAAACATGACCCCAAACACAAAACTTAAAACCAATCAAACTTCAACAAAAAAACCAATTAAAATTCACCAAAAACCAAACCAACCCGGAAACGAAACAAAAAACAAAAACAAACCTTAGGCCTCAAATCATCTTGAAAATCAATCTTCCAATCACGAAAATAAGGAAAAGAAGGTGCCCCACTACGTCCAAGACTAGAACAGTCAGATGATTTGTGAGCTTTAGGCGATAAAACTGACGACTCCATGCCAGGGAAGATCTCATGGTTCTGAATGTGAGACCCTTGTGGAGCCCAACGAGAATTGGCAGTTATGGGGTCCATCATGAAGTCAGAATTCCCTTTCCATTGGAGGATGAAAGCTAAGGCTGCAAGAGAGAGAGGGAGGAGTGTCAGGAGGAGGATTAGTCTTGACGTAAAGGATTGTGTGGAGATGGTGGTGGAGGAGCGGAGGGAAGCGGTGAGGTGGTTGTTGTGGTGGCTAGGCATGGTGGTTGTAAGAGAGAAAGAGGATGTCCTTGGAGTGATAAGCAGGGGAGAGGCGGAAAGGTTGTTTACTTCAACTGCCTCCTGGCAGTTAAGTCATCGGGAAAATTATAATTATAATTTTTGGTGGGAGAGATTGTGTCTGTGAATTTTATATTAGAAAAATAATGAATATTACTGTTTTCTTTTTTTGGATTTTTTTCTTACCAAGAAAAGGTTGAAAGATTTCCATTTCCTTCTCAAAATATTAATTTTAAAGAAAGTCAAGGTAAGGATTTTCTTCTTTTTTTGTTCAAGGAAGAATATTAGATTTTTTAGGTTTTGAGTATTCAGCTTTTAAATTCTTTCCATTTGAAGAATTATAATAGGTAATGTAAATTTTAAAAATATGACAAGAAAAAAAAAGAATATATATGAATTATATTTTTTTAGACTAATGGGACTTTTAAGATCATGATTCAATGAGTACGATCTAGGTGTATTATTAAAAAATATATCATATTTTCTTGATATTTAACATTGTTCATATTATAATACAAGCAAGGTTATTTAATTAATAAATTTAGCATTATTCATATTATAATACAATTATGTTTGAATTTTCAAGCAATGAAGTTGTTGTATATGTTATTTAAAAGAGGCTTTGGTATCATCGCAACATTGATTCTTTTTGTCAATGAAGTTTGATAACATAGACACATTTTCTCATGAATAAATAGTGATAAAAAAATCATGGAATTAAGACAAATAGAAAAGAGTCAAAGACACATTATTATTCTTCTTCTTCTTCTTCTTCTTTTTTTTTTTTTTTTTTTTATCTAAGTTGATATGCATTAGCTGTCATGTAAAAAGAAGGGAAAGTCAAGCTTGATATCCGCCGTGACGAGGGATTAATCTAATCACTATAGTAAAGAATTAAATATATAGATTTTTGTTGTGGGTTCCGTAAATTGTTTTTAGTAAAAAATTAAATATATAGATTTTTTCAATGTAATTTTTTCTAATCATCAATTAAAATGCTTATACGCGTATCTAATTAATTAAATCCATATTTTATATATATAAAAAAACTAAAATTAATATATTTGATCTCACAACAAGGATCATATACTCAGTCGTATTTAATAAATTAATTTTTTTAAATAAATATTTTATTTAATTAAACGATTATTCATGATAAAAAAAATCATGGTAACCTGGAAAAAAAAATGGTTAAAGAAATGAAAAATAAGACAAAATTAATATTCAACCAATCAAATGTTGAAGAAAAAAAATGATTTACGCCAACTCGAGCAGGCATGTCAAATATACAAGTCAAGTTATGAGACCGATATAAGCCAATAGAAAAATACACACATAAAAAACGAAGTCCAACTCCAAAAATTAAATGTAGAATGATAAAATTTAAAGGAAAAATGATAAAAAAAAAATCAGAAAAAACACAAAGCAAGCTAAACAAGCCAACCAAACTGACTTGAATCATGTGAATGAGATATCCCAAATAAAAAGAAAATTGAAAAACATTACAAAACTCAATTATAAAACAACCTAATATAGAAGGATGGAACATAAAGGATATAAAATTTTTAAAAAAATAACCATAAAAAAGTCAAACAAACCAACCAAATTTACGGTCTAAGTGATACGATTAGAATAAACAAATAGAAAGAAAATCACAAAGCTCAATATAAAAAATCCTCAACATTTAAGGAGGGAACTAACATAAAAAATTGATTTCCAACTAATATAATGTTAAAGGATGAAATTAAAAAAAAATATCAACTTAAAAAATTTATCAATGTAAATCAAATAAAAATGGCAAATAAAAAGACTTAAGATGACGTGATCAATTTGAACATTCATTAAAAAAAATCTTATAGAAAACAGATAAAAAAAACAGAGCCTAATCACTAATAATATAAATAATAAAGGATGAAATTAAAAAAATATAAGTTTAGAAAAAGATGAAAAAATGGCGGATTCTATTCACCAATTGAATAAATGTTAAATGATAAAATTAAAGAAACATGAGTTTAAAGAAAAGAAAAGAAAAAAAAGGCAAACTTCTTAATCTTAGGCTAATCTCTAAAACATGCAACCCGTGACACAAACTCAACAGATAAGCTTAATTTCTAACTAATTTGAAAAAATATCAGTTTAAAAAGTTGGCTAAAGTAAAAAAAAAAACAATGAAAAAATGAGAATCAAATCTTATAAGAAAAACTAAAAGAGGATAAAATAATAAAAAAATCAATTGTAAAAATTATAGAAAGTAAATAGCAATCAAAAGAATGGAGACTAAACATGATAAATGAAAAAAATAATGGAGGGTGAAATTGAAAAAAAAATCTAATTTTATAAATTATTTTAAATAAAATAAATAATAATAAAAAGAACAGTAACCAAATCTGGAAAAAAAAAAAACTCAATGGTTGCTTAGAAAAATTAAAGAGTTATGTATAAAAATCGAGGAGGAGAGAAAAAAAAAATAAAAAGAAGGAAATAAAGAAGGAGATAGAAAAGAAAGAAAAAATCATCAGCACCAAACCAGATATCCATTGCCCACACGTATCGTTAGGAGATTAAGGGGTCATCGAGACGATTTAAATGTTTCCCCATAAGCCTCTACTTGGTCGTTAAACGACACTCCATGTGACACCTAAATAATGCAGGCGTCTTCCACAACGTGTCAACCACTTTTTTTTTAAATAATATTTTATATTTATTTAAATATTAAATTGCTCTTGGTCGAAATCCAAGTTGAAAATACAAAAAAGCTCCTAGACATCAACTTAATATTTTTTTTTATTTTAAGAGTAATTCAATAATTTCATTGTACTTTAAAGGAAAATACAAAAAAAGCTTTTAGAAGCACGTTTTATATTTTTTTTGCTTTTCATATCTTGCGCAACTATTAAATTTCAGATACCTTTCTTTATTTCCAACAAAAAAAACAAGATTTTTTTGGTTACATACAAGAAATCTAATAGAAAATTCACTAAAAAAACTTTGAAGCTGAAACATTTTTAAATAAAATAAAATAAACACTCAATTTATAGGCTATTCAATATAAAAGAAAAAATAAGTATAGAATATTCGAGTTAGATTAAATTGATCAAATTTTAAAAATCTTAACCGTTATTCAATTTGTGATATTAATTTCTTAAATTTTTTAACTCACATATACATATTATTTAATTTTAATGTATCATGCAGGGTAAAATGTAAATATTACACAAGATGATTTTTTAACACCCTAATTTTTTCCTCCAAAATTTCTAAAATTCCGAGAAACCTCGAACACGGCACCGTATCAATTGAAACAAACACACCCATCTCTTTTATTTTTTCTTTAGAACCCAAAATAACAAACCTAACCCTAACCAAGAATCAACCCATCACAAAAAACAGTCTCCCCCTCCCACCCCCCCACCCCACCTCCCCCCCACTCTCCCTCCATCCCTCTCTCTATGTTCCCTTGCATAAGCTTCCTCTTCTTCCTTAACCAAAGAGAGAGTTCCATCATTAAATGCTCTCTCTCTCCGAGTTCTTCAAAGTTTGCATCTTTTTCATGTCTTCAATTAACCACCACCTTCTTTTCTCTTGTTCACTCTGGACCTGGTCTCAAACCCTTCTAACTCTTATCATAAGGCCTGTCGTTTTTGTTGCTTCGTTAGCCTTCCTAGTCCAGAAAGGAGACAACTTTAACACTGATTATACCTCAAAGCTTTTTTTCGCTCTTTCTAGGTTCCCAAGCTCTGGTTTCTGCACAACATGAGCGACTCTAAGGTGGGATTTTTTTCTCTTTTTGTGTTTCATTGTCTTTTAGTGCTTAAAGTCTTGGTTTTTTTGAGGTTTTTGAATGTGGGTTTGTCTTGAATGAGGTTAAAAGAGCGAAAAATTAATGGGTTTGACTTCGTTAAAATTTGGAACTTTTATGTGTTGCAAGTTTGGTAACGAGAGAAATTTGTGTATGCCCAGATTCATTGATGATTGTTTTGCTTTAGTTTTTTTGCTTCTTTATTTTTTGTTGTGATTTGTGATGGTAACTTGTGGCATACTACTGTAGAAGGTACTGGTATTTGGTTCATTCACTGAAGATGAAACGAAATCGTTGCTGGGAAAGC
>Ga0307509_10011391_pt1 | contig 10773 bp, 16 predicted proteins | sample 10_EM_MG_FD_202245 | JGI IMG/M metagenome (GOLD analysis project Ga0307509, IMG submission 202245) | Populus trichocarpa ectomycorrhiza microbial communities from riparian zone in the Pacific Northwest, United States - 10_EM | ecosystem: Host-associated > Plants > Roots > Unclassified | place... | reverse complement strand
GTCCAAGAGATTTGAGTCCACCGTTGAGGCAAGGGACTCAAGTTCTGGATGTGGTAGACTACTGTGGGATTCAGGGGCGGAGATTTGATGGAAACTTTGGGTAGACGTAGGCCTGGCTTGACTGTGCATCTGTGGGTACTGTACTGAACTATTGGCTGAGGATATATTGTGGGGCATGAGACCATTTGCATTCATCTGACGGACACCTAGCTGTTCCATGTTGGGCATCCCTGGAGCGGGACGGCCAACACCGTTGGAACCTGGGAATGCGTTCCCAGGCATGCCCCCTAGTCGTTGTGGTATCTGTGCCTTCTTCTGTTGTTCTTGAAGATTCTTCTTGTACAGTTCCTCAAAAGGATGTAAGATGACCATGTAATATTGGGATAGCATAAGAGCGACTGAAGCTGAATTGTTCGCCTGCATCTGAGGAAATTCTTCGGGCAAGTCAAAATGATGGAGAATAGAGCCCCATCCGTTGGCATTCGAGACCTGTTCATTTTTAGAACATACATCAAACACACATAGAAGATAAGCTCACGGCGTGCCCTCCTCCATTCTGGAAAACCAAACCCCAGAGTTTGAACAAATCCACGTCCTTTCCAGCAAGTTTGAAGGATCCGATTTCTGTTGAGGGTTCAATTATGGTCCACGGTGAGCGGGATGGATCATAGCTGGAGGGGATTCCTGTCAACGATGGAGGCAAGGGGGTACCGCGTTTGGCCATGAGGTTTGCTAGGCCTGCCAGAAAATTCTGTTGACGGCCCTTGGTAGCATTATTCGGAGGTTGGTTACGTGTGGAGTTGGGCTGTGACATGGGAGAGTCAAGCAAAGATGGGTTAGTAACCGGGTTTTGGGATTGTGGGAGACCATAGTTATTCGGCAATTGGGAATTCGCATGCCCGTTGGCAGTTACAAGATCGTGGCCACCTGGAGGATAGCTGGTGATTGCCCCGAAGTATGGCCCCGAACTTGTTCCGGCGGGAGCTGGGGCAATACGAGAGTTCTGAGCTATTCTGGCCTGGTTGGCGGCGGTAAGTGCAGCCATTTGTTTGGCGACCTGGGGAGAATCGAGAAAAGAGGAGTCGAGGGAGGGATTAGCTGGGGAGGCAAAGAGGAAGCCAGGCTGTTGTTGCTGACCCCGCATCTGCTGGTGGGCATTCTGAGATCTGTAAGGAGACACACGAGTGGGTCAGCGGATAGAGACTTGCAAAATGACGGTCTTACTGCATTACAGTATCGAACCAAGGGCTGTTTCCAAATTCAACAAAACAACGACAACACACATCACCGCCTCTCTCACTCCGCCACCATGTCTGAAATCGACCACATCTTCTCGAAGGGAAAATCTTCCTCGGCGAAAAAGAGACGGATTAAAAACAAAATGAAACCTTCCATTCCACCCACCGAACCATCACCCTCCAGAAAACGCCCTCTGCCAGAAACCGTCGTTGATACCTCTTATAATTTATCAGGTCCCTCTAAGCGCCGCAAATATGCTAGTGACACCAACCCGAAGCCTGTTCAAAAAGGTCCTGTCGTAGATCCCGCATTCAAGGACTCTAGAGGCACAAATAATCGTAGGTTTGCCGCTGTATGAGTTCTTGTTTATTCTCACTCACTTTCTAAGGCCGAAAAACGGAAGAAGGTTGGCTTGTGTATAAGGAAGACGAACTTGGAATTGGCGATGAGGGTGGTGGTAAGCTTATCTGTGTTCCCCACTGCCCACTTTTCAGTGTTTTTGAATCAGATACCCCGCTATGTCCCTTTGATTGTGAATGCTGTAAGGTTTCATCCTTTATCTTTCGCATGTCCAGTGAACTCTGGATTTTTAAAACAGGTTTTTGAATTGTACACCTCCACAATGCACACGTTTCCAAAAATCTCTTGCCCGCATAACGGCTCTTTCGAAGCCTCTCTAATTGCACATCCACGATTAGTTGAGGTCAATTTGTAGCCAACAACAAATTTTCTTCCAGGCATGATCTTCAAACACACTTTCTATATTTGGAGATGCTGGCTCATAGGCCTAAAAGGAACACTGGTTCTCTACTGGGAGTCACTTTTTGTGCCTTGTGTATTGTCGTGTACTCGGAAATTATTCAACAAGCATCATCATCATCATCATCATCGTAATCTACCAATCCACTTGGCCTTTGAGATAGCTCAATCCCAAAAGGATCTGACTCATCTATTCCTTTTTGTGATCCCACCTTTTTATTCCGCTTTTCCTCTACTTTTCGATCCTCCTCCTGTTTCCTGGCCATATAGGCCTTACTACCAATGACTTTTTCTGGGTTTTTACACAGTTTCAGCCGCCTGTCCACTTCCCGGACAGATTCAATGTTTGGAGCACGGCCACAAGATATGATCATTAGTTTGATGTCCTCATTGACTTGGGATAGGCTGTTAAGGTCAGCCGGCTCCTTCGCGACTGCCCATTGCCACGCAATCTCGGGCCACGCAAGTGAAAACGCGGCAAGGGCAATTTGTGAAGGCGTGTATATCAACTCTGCATCTGTTAAGCGAGACGCGCGGACATGATTCAACGCGGTATCATACAACTCGGGTTGGGGTTTTTCTGTCAGGCCTGGAAGATTCTATGGGAGGGCGTATTCACAAAGCTCGAAAATAAAAAGAATATCGCAAAACCACGCACTTGAATGTCAAGCCATATACCCCAGAGAGCTCTGTGGGTGTGCCAAACCGCGAATTCGAAACCCAGACTTTGCGCAACGAGAAATTCAAGGTCAAGAACGTCATTAGGCGCCGTGTTTGGAATGTGCTTGGTATATGTTTCAAGTGATATTGGATTATTCGTCGTTTTAGTTGCGAGGAACAACGCTGTTAACCTAGCAAAGGGAAATCCGCAGTAAGACGATAACCACACGAGAAAGGGAAGGTCCGCACATGACATTTTTAGGGTGCCAATCCATGACCGTGTTCTTCAGATAAAAGCGTTTGAGAAATGTTATGGCCGTAGCTTCCACTTCTTCGGGAAACCGAAAGAGTCCACAGAGCTGAGTAATTTTGGTGATGTAAAGTTTGACCAGTAGAACTTCTTCATCTGCGTTCAGAAACGACACGTTGCTTGAGGATCCTGACTATCATGGGGATAGTTGAGCGCACTGGGCTTATGGCAGGGACAATTAGGCACCTCATCGGTATCAAATTTGGTACGGATGACCGCGACGGCAGCATCGTTGAGATCCTTTCGAATGCATGCTAATTTTGCAACAGAGTACCTCCAGTTCTTATATTGTGTACTAGCTTCAAACAGAGAAACTTTAGCTTGAGGAGAGGTTGACATGGTGACGATGTTAGAAGTTGCTTACATCATAAACGCGTTCCCAACTCAAACGCGTCAACTTGAACAAACAACTTTCCAGTATATAAGGCTCACCCCACCTGCTATCTTCCCTCTTACACCCATTTCTCGTCTATGGCTCCCAAGCGCAAGTCAGATACCCTTGAACCGTCTCTCGTCGGCTCCCCAGACTCTGGTGCAAAGAACTTGACTGAACGTGCCTTCAAGAAACCCCGTGCTTCAGACGCGACCGATGGCTCTAGCTCGTCATCCTCAAAAGATGAAGTCAGCTCAACGCCTCGCAGCTGGAAAGAGGTGAAACTTGAGGGTGAAGACGAAGTATGCTCTCTCTCACTCATGTCTGGCTATTTGCTGACCCCTCTTCACTTGCTCCCCACCAGGATGCTGTACCAGTGTTGTAAATACCTCGCGGCGTGATGATTTGGGTTAATTTTGGGTTAATTCTTATTTCGCATTTTCTACAGCGATGATTGCGGAGAAGTTCGTCGCAAGATTAGACTCTTGCAAAAGACACCTGGTTGGAAGGTAAAGTGTTGCCTGACACAGTTGTATCGCCTAATATATTTCACATTAGGTGACCCAATGGTTGAGAGAAATTGGTGGAATCAACAATAATTCATATGGGCGTTTCAGTGGGTACCCCTCTATTCATCTTACGGCCATCCTCTTAACCCTTAACGGCGTATGTATAGTGAGGGAGAAGGGCAAGACCGACGGGGCCTCGAATGGTACATATTACGCAGCGTATGTCTTTCTCCCCTTCCCTGTTTTTGTGGTAACTGTTTGATTTGGCTTCAGATACATCTACTTCGAGAAAGTGCGTATCTTTGAAGGGAAGAAAAAAACAGCCACACGAAAGGACAACGAAAGTTCATTTCCCAATGGATTTCCTCTTGAAAATAGACGCCATGTCTGGGTCTTTACTGGTCGATGATTCTCTGGACGGTGTTTAGAAGAACGACCCTCTCCTACCTATTTTCCTGGTTCTTTAACCATACCATAATCCATTCTACTATTCTTGTAACATTAGACTCCAGCTGTTCCATGTCCTCGCTTTCGAATTCGACAACGATTTCTGAAGGATATGATGAGCGAGCTTCTTCTAGAACAACTTGCATAATTTCGGCCTCGTTGTTCTCCTGGATTTTTTTCAATGGGTAACCTCTACAAGGCAATTGGTTATCCTTGATTCAAAGACGTGAATGATCTCCAAACCTTATTTCTAGACGCTCCCACAGTTTTGTATGGTCGCATCGTAGGACCACAACGAGATCTGGCCATCGCTCCGGAAAAACTTCGCATGTGTGCCAATCAAGAATAAGACCACCTTCTGCGACCAAGGGCTCCAGATCATCCAGTAACTATCAACAAGTTGGAGGGGACGAGCCCAAGATGTGGAAACAAAGAACCTACCCTATCCTCATCGACGGTGTATGACTGCCATTCCTCGTCGTAAGTTTCGAACAGGCCGCGTTCTTTGGCCCATTCGCTGACGTTGATATGTTTCAGAGGTACGGGGGATTCATTGGCGAGCAACGCTGCATGGGTGGACTTGCCAGTGCCGGGAGTTCCTGTGAGGACGATAACTGGACCTTTGGGCATGGAGCTTGGGAGAAGGGCAGCATCTTGCCGTTTTCGGCATTTTATGTAAAAATAAAACATGAATTCAATTCGACAACTTCCGTCAAAAAATGAGTACGTATTTCCTTTCTTCTACCATGGTATATCATCCAATCAGTACTGACATGAAGACGAGAGTTCTCCAGCTGCTCGACGCAGGAATTGCCAAGGAATTGCAGATGTCCGCATATTGACCACTGGAAGGATAACTACGACTCGAGATGCACGGCCTTGTCAACCCACCCTCATATTTTCGAGCCAGGTGACGTATCCTCCCTGCAAATGTTGTCGACGACCTACACGATCTCATGCTGGAAAACCCCGAGCTTTACCCCGATGAATTGGCATATAGCTGGCACTTTATCATGAAGCTCAGATTTCAACAACAGCCTTGCATTGCGTGGGATGACCCTGTTCTTAAGTCTGGTTAGATAGGGGAGTCTGACTCTCGATGGCCCCTTGTACTACATACCTGTTCTCGTCCTCAGAACACAGAGCTCGGTCCTGTTCACTCGTGTGACCGCTCATCAGTGATTTCCTGCCCCCGCCAAGCAGGCTTACACAAGACTCCTTATATTGAGGGAGCAACAGGAAAACCTGAGGAAGGAGCCAGAGCCCAGCCTCCAAATCAAATTAAGTATTCATTCTTTTGTAATGTCAGTCCTTCCGAGTCCTTTTCAACCCTTGTTTCAACCATTCAATTCGTGCTGCATCTTTGTTTTATACCTCTTACAAAACTTTCTGAAAGTACACGTGAAAAGGCTTCAGGATTTATTTTATTATTATTACAGTGTTGCGTCCAAGCTGAGTTTCCATCTGCACTTGCCATTGAAATTTCACAATATTTCCACTGTGGACATCCCTTGAGCATGCAGGTCACAGGATCGCTGACAAACTGTATATAGAGGGGAATAAATAGATGCAGAACCTATATCCATATCAGCAGCCTCAAGGCCTAAAGATTGAGAAGACTTCATGTTGCCTCCTCAAATGAAATGAGTGTTGGCGAATCGTTATAACCATCCAAGGTCTGGATTATTGGATTGGAGCGAGTGCTGTTTGTAAGAGGGACTCGGGATTGATATCTTCCAATAACTGCACGAGTGATCGCACCTTCCCAGCTTCTAAGCCATTCACCTTCCCTAAGGCCGATGAGTTCCTTCGGCCCAGTAGGTGTTTGCATAAAATGATTCGAATGTTGGGAAATGCGGCTCGTCCCAGCAGTCATCATTGATGCTGATGAGGTGGTCGGCGCGGTTATGAAATACGCTGGTAATTGTTGCGGGACCTCGTCCTGGTCATCAAGCTCCAGAGGAACCAATTGCTTGAGTGCATAGGCAGCTCCGCATACCTCCCACCGTCCACCACCACGTGAGTGGAACCGCTTAAATAGCCAAATAAACGGGAAAACGAACAAAATGATTGAAAGAAATCTAAGCCATTTGTTCGAGAGCATTCGTGATATTCTGTTGTCTGGTCGGATGTAAACCTTCGACCCGTGTGGGATGAATTCTACTGTGAGGCAGTCGTTATATGGTGTGGCCTCGATGGTGGACCGTACAGCACTTTCAATTTGCTGTATATTCCACCCGTAGAGTACCTTGGAAGGTGATAGCTGTTTTTATCAAGATTTCTAAGCAATGAATAGAGGCTCACCTTCTCGTAGACAAACTCTTTCAGATATTTTGGGCTAGCGCAATAGTCATCTGCCCATTCTCTGATCGTCTTCGAAGACCTTAACCCATTGGAATGAGGTAGCGATGAGGCATCGACTAAGCCATTGTCCACGTCTTCTTCTCGCACCCATGGAGGGAAGCCTAACTTGGTTCTTCTCTCGACCCAATTCTTGTATCGCTTGACCTCCCTCTGTGCTGTTTTACGTCTAGTCTGGGATCCTTCATCAGAAGACCGAAATGGTTCATATTCACGGACCATCCTTCCGCGATATGCAGGTTCCTCATCGCCGACGGACCATTGTACTGGCACACTAGCCTTATTAGCTGCGGAATGTTGAGGAGAGATGTCGATGCAAAAATCAAAATCAACCACAGTTTCCGAGTAACTTTCCTGACGACTTCGTGTCCGACCTTGAGAGTCACGCTCGGTAATCCAACGCTGTCTCGTCTCGGAATGTGTACCACGGCAGTGCAGACGATGATAAGGACAAGTCTCTGCCTGTGACAAAAGGAATCGATATAACGCTTCTCCTGTTCCAAAAACTCTGTCATTTCCTGGCGTGAACAGAAACTTCCTCTATTTACCATCTGTGTTTAAGTGAGGGTCATGAGAGACCACATCAGCACACCCAGCTTCGAAGTGCTCCGCTTCGTATAGCGCAAATTTGGGCGGAGGTTCCAAGTTTGTGGCAGGGATGTCAAGCAGGTGGTCGGTCTCCGAAGCGGAGACAACAGGCTGAGATTCTTCAACCTTTCGGGGTTGGTCGATGGGATCCAAAATCATTGTGCGCCAAAAGGATTTGAATCATAAGTATAGTTATTTAAAATTTTCTTAAATTTACCCCCGGACCGCTTTAGCGGTAAATCAGGTGGAGTCCCTAATACGAGAACTCGTAAAATCCAAAAGAGAAGGCCGGAAGCGAGAAACCGAGATTGGGAAGAGCGTCGAGAGGATGTCGAGAGGCGCGCAGAGAGGCACGAGGTGAGTCGATCGTATTATGTAAGCTTACCTGCCTTATCGGGCGTAAATGTTCAAATGGCCAACGGGCCGAACCTTTCTTTCCATCTCTCATGGCGGCAGCAATCTCAAGCATCGTCTTTGACGATATATTCACTATAGATGCCATAGACAAGGAAGGGAAAAAGTTTGACAGAGGTCCGGCCTTTGCATTTTATCGATTTTTCTCCTCACGCAGTGCCCAGTATCGCGATTATATGCCCATTCAAAAAATTATGATATGGAACTGACCTTGGATTACAATGTCGAACTCTTCCCTCTCAAGAAGGATCAAAGCTTTGCTCTTGCCTTGGCCTCATCGTTGGCACGAGGAGGTACATCTGGGAATAAAGCTGAAGCTTCCCAGGATGAAACAAATGAGAATGAACGGGATGTATGGAGGCCAGACGGCAAAGGCAGTAGAGGTTTGGAAGACGAGTACGACTACGTGATGTATGGGAAGGTGTGTCTCCAAGTAATGTAATAGGTTTTCTAGACTCACATCTCTCATAAGATCTACAAGTTCGATGGAGGGAGTGGGGAAATCGTGTATGTTGTTCTTCAATTGATATTTCTTATTTCTTATGGATCGCAGGACGGCGTATATCTCGTTTGGTGGGCTTCTCATGTCCTTGACTGGTTCATTCCGGCATATGACGAGTATCGTTCTTGGGGATCCTGTCTATCTTCTCATGCGAAAATAGACTTAGGTCATTGGCTACCGGAATCGACCTTTTTGGACCTCGACCACTCTGGGTCCTTTATTCTTACAGGGAAATATATAGGCTTTCAAAAAATTGCGCGCTTATGAACAGTCAGATTTCTCGAATCTGATACTAAGTGCAGTCTAAATGTTGGTACAAAGGTCAGGGTACAGAGAAGTTACGTCGCTCCTGAAAGTATTAATCTTGATGTCCCAAAGTAATAAAGAATTAGATATAAGTTATGTTCAAGTTTAGTTCAAGAAGAAAGATAATTCAAGGGCGAATAGATTTTTTCAACATCCTGATGTCTGACGGAACCCGAATCAGAGAGACACGATGTGCACAACGGGTTCGGTTCCATTCTTCGGCTTGTTCCTCGTCGCCTTGGGATATATCGTTTTCACAAACTGTAGTTGGCCCTGAACGGATATGGTTGGCTGAGCTGGAAGACACAGATATCGACATTCGAAGGTTCTTAGTCCCGTTAAGTTCATCGTGGGAAATTTGGAGCGAGGGTGTTGATGAATGTGACCGTGTACATGTTGTGGACTCGTATTGTGTGGCGAGGAAATTTGTATCGTTGGTGGAATGCCAATCGAATTCAAAGTCTGTGGCAGAATGGAAAGAACCGCTTAAGGAGGATTTGCGTCCTTGTGAAGAGGGCGTAGCTGGGAATTGAGAGTCGGTCGAAGGAGGATTATTCAATAGGGATAATGTCATTGCTGGGATAGGGTGCGCGCGTCGAATTTGAAGAGTTTCTTTCGCAGCTCGGAGGGCCACTTGTTTGGAACGGTGCCATGTGCGGCCTTCCGATGTAAGATCAGAAAGAAGAACAGTGCGATAGCACTTCAGTTTTTCCAACTCCAAACGCAGAAGGGCAACACGCTTTGCCATACCTTGGATAGCGGACAAAAGTCTTGATCGAGTAGACTTCTGAAAAGGAGTGAGGATGGCAATGTTCCGTACACATCGCACATCCGAATCAAGTTGCGATTGAGATGTCATAATCTTGGAGTCCAGGTCATGGATTTTAGCTTGAATAATATGTGATCGAGAAGGAAGTCGAGAAAATTTGCTGTCCAACGATGTAGGAGATATGGGGGGAGATTCATGAATAGTGTCATTAACCTGCTCAAGAAACCAAGGCTCATTGTGCGAAGAAGCTGCCAGGTCGGCCTTCACTTGGTCGAAGGTGGCCTTGAATTGCTCGGCCCCGTCGAATTCTAGGGTAGCAGGTACATCGAGCTCGAAATCCATACTCTTGCCGGCCATTGTTAACTTTCGCTGGAGAGTTGGTCGGTGGTTAGACTGGCCAGTGAGCATATCCATCAAAACGTGTGGAGCATTTGAGTCCCATGAATGCGGCCGTGCTTTGCCAGAATGTTGTTGTATGTCATGTAGGTGCGATGTTGCGGCGGCAACACCAGTTAGATGTACATCTTCCCCAGATAACCCAGGTGGTCGCATTTTGATTCCAACCGATTTGAATGTACTGGCATAATTGATTCGGGATATCCATTCATTGAGGTCCTTGTCGTCGGCTGCTTGCAGGAGAAGCTGTCGGCCATTGGGTAACAAAAATCTAAGGGTGTGGTTGTACTTTGAAGGGCCAATAAGAGATTCAGAATATATTCATATACAAAGGACGCCTTACCTTAGTGTAGGTGAGGTCATAAACAGCCAGAGTGTCTTTCAAGGAGAACGATTCGTCGGGTTTGAAAAGGTTCGAAGGTGGTAATACGAGTTCCACCGGAGAGTCGGAGTTCGGAGAAAGAGTGGAAGCCCAACCAGGATCGCGAAAAAAGAGGAGCTGCGATCCTGTCAAAATCGCACTCCAGGCTTTCCACTTCCTGTTCGAGGATTTAATTCCACCTTCCATCATATCGTCCTTCCTGTTGAGCACCCCCACTTTTGTCATCTTCAGGTTCCATGTTTCGTTGGGAAGAAGTAGCTCTGTCGCGGGGATTCCACTAGAACCTATATTGAACATTGGTGAAACCCGATTCATGGCAGGCATTTCAACTTCTATGACATTGGCTTTTACAAACGCCTGGTGCAACTCTTGTTCATCCCAGGGACCTGCTGTGCCTTGATATGTGAAAGGGTTTTCCAGTGGAATGTGCGTTTGGACATCCACTCGCAAAGGTCCCAGCAGATTCTTAAATGGGTGATTCATCAGCCGCATAGAGTTGGAAGACTCAAACCACACATACGTTGATGATAAGATAATATGGATCGATCCTGTTCCCCATTTTGAATGAGGCGACTGCGTTGGAAATAGGTAAAACCGATGTTGACGTGGTGACAGTCATTGATCGTGTGACGTCTGGAATTAACTCTGGTTGACCATTGAAATCAATTGGGTCTTCGATAAAGATGAAGGGAGCAAAGACGATATTGTCGAAAAAGCACTGCAAATCGACGTTATAAGAGGACAAGAAAGGCTCCAGG
>Ga0307509_10011390_pt1 | contig 10777 bp, 10 predicted proteins | sample 10_EM_MG_FD_202245 | JGI IMG/M metagenome (GOLD analysis project Ga0307509, IMG submission 202245) | Populus trichocarpa ectomycorrhiza microbial communities from riparian zone in the Pacific Northwest, United States - 10_EM | ecosystem: Host-associated > Plants > Roots > Unclassified | place... | reverse complement strand
CGTTGCCCCACTGCTCGAAGTAGTCGCCGGCGCCGCTCTGCCGCACGAGCGCCACCTTGACCGTGCCCTTGCTGAAGGGGGCCGGCTTCTTGCCCGTGGCGGCCGAGGCCGAGGCGGCGGTGTCGTCGCTGCTCTTCGAGGCGTCCGTGGACTGCGAGCAGCCCGCCAGGAGGAGGGCGGAGACGGAGGCCAGCGAGAGCGCGGCAAGGGGGACACGGGTACGGGACATGAGGGGCTCCTGGTGCAAGGTGGTGCAGAAGGGGTGAAGCACGGGCGTGCGTGACCCGGAGCAAGGGAAAGGAATCAGCCACCACGGCAGGGTGACGGGCCCACGGCACAAGGGCTCGCGGGGGCTCCGGATGTGGTCAGCGACAGCTGGCTGTGGTCGACCGGAGCAAGTCCACGTACAGCCGCCGCACGAGCAGCAGCGTCTTCATAAACAGATCATGAGAACGTTTTCGGCCATTGGTCAAAGGGATGGAAGCGGTTTCTCAACAGATGAGACAACGACTACGTCACACCCGGCCCGTTCACCGACGGCCGGTACCATCACGGAACCGGCTCCCGACCCGGCACAGTGAGGCCCCGATGAAGACACTTCGCGCGACGACACCCCCCATGAGCTGCACGCGGTGCTGTCCCGACGCAAGGTGTCCGGGCTGACCGGCTGTCCGCCGCCGTCGCTCCGCCGCCCCTTCTTCGCCTCCCCCCACCCGTCCGGTGCTCGTCCCAGCATCCGGACATCCCTCCCACCTTTCGGAGTTGTTCCCATGACGCTGCTCACCACCTGGGCCGAGTCCGGCCCCGATACCCTCGTGCGCCGTACCGCCGACCCCGTCGAGATCGCCGCCGCGCTCGCCCCGATCGGCGTGCGCTTCGAGCAGTGGCCGATCCGCGAGGACGTCCCGGCCGACGCCGACAGCGACACCGTCTTCGCCGCGTACGGCCCGGAGATCGACAAACTCAACGCCGAAGAGGGCTTCACCACCGTCGACGTCCTGGGCCTGCACCCCAGCGACGACCCGGAGTACCCGGCGAAGGCGGCGGGCGCCCGCGCGAAGTTCCTCCAGGAGCACACGCACGACGACGATGACGAGGTCCGCTTCTTCGTCTCCGGCTCGGGCATCTTCTACCTGCACGTCAACGGCGAAGTGAACGCCGTCTACTGCGAGAAGGGCGACCTGATCGGCGTCCCGCGCGGCACCACCCACTGGTTCGACATGGGCACCAGGCCCGCCTTCACCGCGATCCGCTTCTTCCACGAGGAGGACGGCTGGGTCGGCAACTTCACCGGCTCGACCATCGCCTCGCGCTTCCCCGACTACGACACGATCCACGCGGGCTTCCAGCAGGACAAGGCCGCCGCGTGACCTTGCAGTTCACCGTGGACGCCGTGGTGCTCGACATCGAGGGCACCACGAGCGCCACGGGTTTCGTCGTCGACGTGCTCTACCCGTACTCGCGCTCGCGCTTCGCCGCGCTGCTCTCCGAGCGGAGCGACGATCCGGCGGTGATCCGAGCGGTCGCGCAGGTGCGCGAGCTGACGGGTGACTTGGACGCCGACGCCGTACAGATCGAGAAGACGCTCAACACCTGGCTGGACGAGGACCGCAAGGCCACGCCCCTGAAGACCCTCCAGGGCATCATCTGGTCCGAGGGCTTCGCCCGCGGCGACCTCGTCTCGCACTTCTACGACGACGTCGTACCGGCCCTGCGCGCCTGGCACACGGCGGGCCTGCGGCTGTACGTCTACTCGTCCGGCTCGGTGGCCGCGCAGCGCGCGTGGTTCACGTCGAGCCCGGAGGGCGACCTCCTGCCGCTGGTCTCCGGTCTCTACGACACGGAGAATGCCGGTCCCAAGCAGGAGCCGGAGTCGTACCGCCGTATCGCGGAGGCCACCGGCATCGCTCCGTCCCGGCTGCTCTTCCTCTCCGACCGGCCCGGCGAGCTGGACGCGGCCGTCGCCGCGGGGTGGCACGCGGTGGGCGTACGGCGGCCGGGCGAACCGTATTTCGAGCAAGGCGTCGGCGACCACGCGCAGGCGGGGGCGTTCGACGAGATCGGCATCACCAGTTCAAGGAGCACCACGTGAGCAGCGAGATCAGTGACCTCGACCTGAAGGAGGCGGGGGCTCAACTCGCCGCCGAGTCCGCACGGTTCGCCTCGTTCGGCTGGATGAGGGGGACCTCCGGGAACCTGTCGGTGGTGGTGGGCCGGGATCCCCTGCTGCTGGCGGTGACGGCTAGCGGGCATGACAAGGGTGAACTGACTTCTGACGATGTGGTGTTGGTGGACGGCGTTGGTGCGGCCGTGCGGGGTGGGAAGCCGTCTGCCGAGGCCGAACTGCACGCTCGTGTCGCTGCGTTGACCGGTGCGGGTGCGGTCGTTCATGTGCACACCGTGGCGTCTGTTGCCATGGGGCGGCGTGCGCCGGGCGGGATCGTGTTCAAGGATGTCGAGATGCTCAAGGGTGTTGGGCAGCCTGCGCACGATGTGGAGGTGACGTTGCCTGTTATCGCCAACAGCCAGGACATGAAGGTGCTTGGGGATCGGCTGGAGGCGGCTCGGGATCCTCGGATGCCGGCGGTGGTTGTGGCCGGGCATGGGTTGTATGTGTGGGGGGCGGATCCTCGGCAGGCCCGGCATCACACCGAAGTCGTTGAGTGGTTGCTGGAGTTGGAGTTGAGCACTTCTCGGGGAGCGTAATCGTCAAGCTGCAGGCCGGTGGGGGCTGGTCGCGCAGTTCCCCGCGCCCCTAAAAGACAAAAAAACAGGGCGCGGGGACTTGGCGGTACGTCTAACTCGCCGCTACTTCAGGCGGTCGCCTGGGAGTTCGCCTGCCGAGACCTCCAACACGCCCCGTTCCGTGACCAGTCCGGTGACCAAGCGGCCCGGCGTCACGTCGAAGGCGGGGTTGTGGCCCCGTGATTCGGCAGGAGCCGTCCGCACTCCCGACCACTCCAACACCTCGGCCTCGCCCCGGAGTTCGATGTGGATGGCGTCGCCGGTCTCTGTCGAGAGGTCGACCGTGGTCGTGGGGGCCGCCACCAGGAACGGGATGCCGGCGTCCGCGCAGGCCAGGGCTACGCCCACCGTGCCGACCTTGTTCGCCGTGTCGCCGTTGGCCGCGATGCGGTCCGCGCCGACGATGGCCGCGTCCACCTCGCCGCGCAGGATCGTGCCGGCGGCGGCGCCGTCGGCCTGGACGTAGTGCGGGATGCCTTCCTGGACCAACTCCCAGGCGGTCAGGCGTGATCCCTGGAGCAGGGGGCGCGTCTCGTCGGCGTAGACGACCTCCACCAGCCCGCGGGCGTGCAGTTCGCGGATGACGCCGAGTGCGGTGCCCCAGCCGGCGGTGGCCAGCGCGCCCGTGTTGCAGTGCGTCAGGAGCCTCAACGGCCGGTCCACGCCCACCTTTTGGACCAGCCAGTCGGCGCCGAACGCGCCCATCGCGCGGTTGGCGGCGACGTCCTCGCGCTGGACGGCGGCGGCCTCTTCGAGGACCGCTTCGAGGCCCTCGTCGAAGCGGGTCATGACCCGGTCCACGCACACCATGAGGTTGACCGCGGTGGGCCGGGCCTCACGGACGCGGGCGACGGCCGCGCGCGTCTCGGCCTCGGTCCAGCCCTTCCGCTCGCCCTCGATGAGCGCGATCGCTACGCCGTACGCGCCCGCTGCTCCGATCGCGGGTGCGCCGCGCACCACGAGGCGCTGGATCGCGTCGACCAGGGTGTCCACATCGTGGACGGTCATCGTCTCGTTGCGGTGCGGGAGGAGGGTCTGGTCGATGAGTGCGAGACCGGTGCCGGTCCAGTCGACCGCGCGCAGTTCCTGGGACATAACGGGACACTCCTGCTGTTCCGATGGTGTCGGACACCGTACATGACCAGGAAGAACCACAGTTCGAGACAGTCGAGCAGGTGTCTCAAAACGAATGTTAAAGTCCAGCTCTCGCAGCCCGAAGGCCGAGACGAAGGAGGACGCGTGCTGCTGACCATGCGCCGTTTCCTCGATCACGGCCGCTGCGCGAGCGACTGCTGTCGACGCTGACCTGTCCCTCTCGCGTCCACCCCTCGTCTCCTCCCGTCTCACCATCTGGTCGCACGCGCTCCCGCCGGAGCGCGCCTTGCCGTACCCCGGAAGGTCCCCATGCTCCGCAGATCACGTCGCACCCTTCAGCTCGTCGCCGCCACCACGCTCATGGTCACCGCCGCCACCGCCTGCAACGCCGCCGCGAAGACCGACGCCTCGGACAGCGCGAGCGGAGGCAGCGGGAAGTCGTTCACGCTGGTCACGCCGGACGCGGTCGGACAGAACGAGTTCCTGAAGCTCGCCGTCACGGGGGTGAAGGCCGCCGCGAAGACGCACGACGGGACCGAGAAGGTCTACGAGTCCACGGACACCGCCTCCCAGCAGCAGAACGTGCAGGCCGCCGTGGACGCGAGCCCGAACGTGATCGTGCTGGTCGGCTTCGAGTTCGCCGACATCGTCGCGCAGCAGGCCAAGGCGCACCCCAAGCAGCAGTTCCTCATGATCGACGCGTGCACGACCAAGACGTTCACGAACGTCACCTGCGCGGTCTTCCGTGAGCACGAGGGTGTCTATCTCGCGGGCGCCGAGGCCGGGTTGCTCAGCAAGAGCGGCAAGGTCGGCGCGGTGGACGTGCTCGACACGCCCCAGTTCCGGCGCTACAGCGACCCGTTCGCGGCCGGTGCCGAGAAGGTCGCCGCCAAGACGTCCGCGTCGACACGCTTCGTCGGCGGCCAGTCCCCGTTCGACGACTCGGCGCGCGCCAAGGAGCAGGCCAACTCGCTGCTCTCCAAGGGCACCGACCAGATCATGGCGGCAGCCGCGGCCGGCAACTACGGCGTGTTCGAGGCCGCGAAGGCCAAGGGCGCGTTCGCGTACGGCGTCGACGTCAACCAGTGCGTCTCCTCCCCCGGCACGGTCGTCGACAACGTGATCAAGAAGACGGACGTCGCCGTCGAGAAAGGCATCGAGCAGGTCCTCGCGGGCAAGACCGGCACCTCGGTGTCGTACGGTCTGAAGGAGGGCGGCATCAGCCTCACCGGCCTCGAAGCCGGTGTCGACTCGTCGAAGTGCGTGATCGCCCAGCACAAGGACGTCCTCACGAAGGTCAGGGCGCTGCGCGACCAGATCGTCTCCGGAGAGCTCAAGGTCGATGACCCCGCCGCCAGTTGACCCAGCCGTCGAGCTCCGGGGAATCACCAAGCGCTTCCCCGGCACACTCGCCAACGACTCCATCGACCTGACCGTCGGACGCGGCGAGATCCACGCCCTCATGGGCGAGAACGGCGCCGGCAAGTCCACCCTCATGTCGATCCTCTACGGCATGGAGCGCGCCGACGCCGGGTCGATCCGGATCGACGGGCGCGAGGTGACCTTCGGCGACCCGAGCGCCGCCATGGCCGCCGGGCTCGGCATGGTCCACCAGAGCTTCAAGCTGTTCGACTCACTGACGGTCGCCGAGAACGTCGTCTACGCCGCCGAGCCGCGCCGCTTCGGCCTGGTGGACCGGGCCACGGCCCGCCGCCGGGTACGTGAACTGGCCGAGGAGCACGGCCTCGCCGTCGATCCGGACGCCCGGGTCGGGGAGCTGCCGGTCGGGCTGCGCCAGCGCGTGGAGATCCTGAAGCTGCTGCACCGGGGCGCCCGCACGCTGATCCTCGACGAGCCGACCGCCGTGCTCACGCCGGCCGAGGCGGACGCCCTGTTCGCGGTCCTCAAGTCGCTGGCGGCGCAGGGTCGTACGGTGATCCTTGTCACCCACAAGCTGCGCGAAGTCCTCGAAGGCAGTGACAACGTGACCGTGCTGCGGGACGGCCGGGTGGTCGCCCGCCTCGTCACTGCGGACACCTCCGCCGACGAGATCGCCGCCGCGATGACCGGCCGCGCGGTCGAGCTGGATCGCGTGCACGCGCCCGGGACACCCGGTGACGTGGTCCTGGACGTGAGAGACCTCACGACGGACGCCGTCCACGCTGTGGGACTCACCGTCCGCGCCGGGGAGATCGTCGGGATCGCGGGCGTCGCGGGCAACGGCCAGAGCGAGCTGATCGAGGCGCTCGCCGGGCTGCGGCCGGTCGCTTCCGGACGGGTACGTCTCAAGGGGCGGGACATCACCCACGCCTCGGCCACCGAGCGCCGGGCCCAGGGCCTCGCCTACGTTCCCGAGGACCGGCACGCGGTGGGTACGGCACCGGCGGCCAGCGTCGCGGACAACCTCGCGATGGGCCACCACCGAACGTCCCTCTCCACAAAGGGACTTCTGCCGCCCGCGTCCGTACGCGCCCACGCCGCGCGGCTCATCGAGCGCTTCGGCATCAAGGCGGCCACCCCCGAGGTGCCCGCCTCCGCACTGTCCGGCGGCAATCTGCAGAAGCTGCTCATCGGCCGCGAACTCGCCCATGAGGCACCGCTGTTGCTCGTCGAGCAGCCCACGCGCGGGGTCGACATCGGCGCCATCCAGAACATCCACGACCAGATCGTCGCCTACCGCGACGCCGGTCATGCCGTCCTCCTCGTCTCCGCCGAACTGAGCGAGATCCGGGGCCTCGCGGACCGGGTCCTGGTCATGTACGAGGGCCGGGTCACGGCGACGTACACGAAGGGCGAGGCCGGCGAACGCGCGCTGGGGCTCGCCATGGCGGGCGGGACCGCAGCGCCGACGGAGGCCGTCGACTGACATGGCACACACTCGAATACCGCGCATATCAGGGGTGTTGCGCTCCCCCATCACCTTCTCCGTGCTCGCGGGCCTGGTCATCGGCGCGCTGTTCCTCGTCGGCACCGGCGCGGACCCGCTCAGCGCCTACAGCGCGGTCCTCACCGGCTCGCTCGGCGCGGACGGCATCGGCTCCACGCTGAGCACCGGCACCAGCGTGCTCGGCATGGCACTCGCGCTGGCGATCCCGCTACGGGCCGGGCTGATCAACCTCGGCGGCGACGGGCAGCTGGTCCTCGGCGGCATCACGGCGGCCGTGACCGGCCTCCACTCCCCGCTGCCGGCACCCCTGACCGTCGTACTGGCGCTGCTCGCGGGCATGGCGGCGGGCGCCGCGTACGCCGCCCTCGCCGCCCTGTGCGAGAACCGCCTCGGCGTCCCGCTCCTGGTCAGCAGCCTGTTGCTGAGCTACCCGGCGGTCTCGCTCGCCTCCTACCTGGCGCGCTACCCGCTCAAGGAACCCGGCTCCAGCCTTCCCCAGACCCGCGCGATGCCGGACGGCGTGGCGCTGCCCGCGTTCGGCGACTCGACGGTCACCGTCGGGCTCGTCCTGGTGGTGCTGGCGGCGGCCGCGTACTGGTTCACCGACAGGCGCACGGCCTTCGGCTACGAGATCCGCATGACGGGCCTCAACTCCCGTTTCGCCGCCTACGCGGGCGTCGAACGCCGGGGCCTGACCCTCAAGTTGATGTCCGTGTCCGGCGCACTGGCCGGACTCGTGGGCGCCATAGGGGTGTTGAGCTTCCCGTACCGCTTCGTCGACGGCTCGCTCACCGCACCCGGCTACACCTGGACGGGACTTACGGCGGCCCTGCTCGCGGCCGCAGCTCCGCTCGGCACAGTCGTCGCCTCCTTCTTCTTCGCCGTCCTCGCGGTCGGCGGCCTGGCGATGGAGCGCACGACCGAGGTGCCACGCGAACTGACACAAGTACTCCAGGCCATCGTGATCGTGTTCCTCGCGGCCCGACTCCGCTTCCCCACCAAGTGGTTCAGCAGGCGTACTCAGGAAAGCGGGGCCGCGTGATGTTCTTCGACTCCGATCTCCTGATGTCGGCGCTGCGCGCGCTGACCCCGATCCTGCTGGCCGCGCTGGGCGGTGCCCTGTGCGAGCGGGCGGGGGTCTTCAACATCGGCCTCGAAGGCATGATGCTGATGGGCTGCTTCACCTCGGTGGCCACGAGCTGGTTCACGGGCAGTGCCTGGCTCGGCGTCCTCGCGGCAGCGCTCGCGGCGGCCGCCTACTCCCTCGTCCTCGCCGTCGGCGCGGTAACTCTGCGCGGGGACGCGGTCGTGCTCGGAATCGCCATGAATCTCCTGGCAGTTGGCCTGACCAGCTTCCTGTTGCGTACGGTCTTCGGTGTGCAGGGCACTTTCGACGATCCGTCACTCGCCGGGCTGCCGTTGATCGGTGGCCTCACCCCGCTCGCGTATCTGGCGTTCGTCGCGGTCGCGGTGGCCGCGGTGATGCTGTCCCGCCATGTGTGGGGACTGCGGCTGCGCGGGGTCGGCGAGGCACCGGACGCGGCGGCGACGCTGGGGGTGAGCCCGGCCAAGTACAAGTACGCGGCGGTGCTGGTCTCCGGTGTTCTGTGCGGACTCGCGGGGGCCCAACTCGCGCTCGGCAACGTCACGTTGTTCTCCGAGAACATGACGGCCGGCCGGGGCTGGATCGCCGTCGTCGCGGTGATGCTCGGCCGTGCGACACCCGTCGGCGTGCTGCTCGCCGCGCTGCTGTTCGGTCTCGCCGAGGCCGCGGGCTTCCGCCTCCAGGGCGTCGGCCTGCCCCAACAGGCCACCGACGCCGCGCCGTACGTCGTGACGCTCGTCGCCCTCTTCCTCTCGACGGCCCGCCGCCGTCGCCGTACCGCCAACTCCCCTTCCGGAGCCACCACATGACGCAGGATCTGTTGCCCATCACCCGGATACCGCGCACCGGACTGCCCGCGCACGCGGTCGTCGTCGGCGACCCGGCGCGCGCAGCCGCCGTGGCCGCGCTGCTCGACGGCGCCGAGGAGGTGTCGTACCACCGCGAATACCGTGTGTTCAGCGGGAGTTGGAAGGGCCTGCCGGTCACCGTGGCCTCGCACGGGGTGGGCGGTCCTGGCGCGATCCTGCTGTTCCAGGAGCTGGCGGACGCGGGGGTCCGCACCTTCCTGCGCTTCGGCACGGCGGGCGCGATGAAGCCCGGCATCGGCGACGGCGACCTCGTCATCGCGGAGGCGGCCGTACGCGACGACGGTGTCACGCAGCAGCTGCTGCCACCGGAGTACCCGGCGGTCGCCGCCCCGGAGGCGGTCCTCGCCCTTCAGCGCGCGGCCCGCGAGGCCGATGCCCCGCACCACCGGGGCATCGTGTGGACCCGGGCGGCCTTCCAGCCCGGTCTCATTCCTCTCTTCTCCTACGACGGCGCCGGGCTCGCGGCGATCGAGATGGAGCTGTCGGCACTGCTGGTCACCGCCTCGCTGCGGGGTCTGGTCGCGGGTGGGGTGCTGGTCATCGACGGTGCCAACGCCGACGAACTCGTCGACGCGGACGCCACTGGTGGGTACGACCCGCACCGGGAGGTCGTCGCGGCGGGTGTCGAGCGCGGTGCGGTGGTCTCGCTGGAGGCACTGCGGCTGCTGGCGGAAGGGAACGAGGCGTGAGCATCGACCTGTTGGTGCACGGCGGGGATGTCCTGACCGTCGACGAGACCGGAACTGTCGTACAGGACGGGGCAGTTGCCGTCCACGAGGGCGAGATCGTCGCCGTAGGCCCCGCCGAGGAGCTGAACGCACGCTTCACCGCCGCGGAGTCGATCGACGCCTCGGGCTGTCTCGTCCTGCCCGGGCTCATCAACACGCATACCCACCTCGCGATGACGCTGCTGCGCGGTCGCGCCGACGACGTCACTCTCCAGGGCTTCCTGGAGCGGGTGTTGAAGTGGGAGGCCGAGCTGCTGGCGCCGAAGAACGTGGCGGCGGCGGTACGGCTCGCGGTGGCGGAGAGTGTGCGGGCCGGGGTGACCTCGGCGCTCGACATGTACTGGTTCCACGAGGCGGCCGAGCAGGCGGCCCGGGAGGCCGGCTGGCGGCTGCACTCGGGGCCGACCTTCATGGACGTGCCGGAGCCGCCGGACGGTATGCCGTACGAGGACCGACTCGACTGGGCGCGAAGGGACTTGGCGGCGCGGGGCGCGGCACGCCCCGGTCGACGGCCGATCCTGTTCGCGCACTCGACCTACACCCTCTCCCCCGACCAGCTGGTCGAAATCGCTGCTCTGGCACGGGAGTTCGGGGCGCTGCTGCACATCCACGCGGCGGAGAACCCGACCGAGGTCGCGACCGTCGAGGTCAAGTACGGCAAGCGGCCTGTGGAGTTGCTCGACTCGCTCGGGCTGCTCGGTCCCGATCTGCTGCTCGCGCACGCCGTGGACCTGACCGGCCCGGAGATCGCGGCGCTGGCCCGCACGGGCACGTCGGTGGCCCACTGTCCGGTGTCGAACCTGAAGCTGGGCTGCGGGATCGCGCCCGTGCCACGGCTGCTCAGCGCGGGTGTCACCGTCGGGCTCGGCACGGACGGGGCCGTCAGCTCCAACACGCTGGACCTGCTGGGCGCCGTACGACAGGCGGCGTTGGTGCACAAGGCGGGCGGTGATCCGACGGCGGTCGGTGCCGAGCAGGCCGTGCGGATGGCGACGATCGAGGGCGCGCGGGCGCTGGGGCTCGGGGAGCACCTGGGGTCCCTGGAGGTCGGCAAGCGGGCCGATCTGATCGTGCTCGACCTGGGCGCTCCGCATCTGCGGCCGCTGCACGACCCGTGGTCGACGCTCGCCTACGCGGCGCACTCGGCGGACGTGCGGGACACGGTGGTGGACGGCCGGGTGCTGATGCGGAACCGGACACTGGGCACGCTGGACGAGGAAGCCGTGATCGCGGAGCTCGAATCACTTGCCTGAGCTGTGGATTTCCCTCCCGTTCAGCCCACTGAACCCCCATAATATGCCTGATACATCGGATGTCTGAGCAACAGGGAGGTCGGTCATGGCAGTGA
>Ga0307509_10011389_pt1 | contig 10778 bp, 13 predicted proteins | sample 10_EM_MG_FD_202245 | JGI IMG/M metagenome (GOLD analysis project Ga0307509, IMG submission 202245) | Populus trichocarpa ectomycorrhiza microbial communities from riparian zone in the Pacific Northwest, United States - 10_EM | ecosystem: Host-associated > Plants > Roots > Unclassified | place... | reverse complement strand
TTAGCGATTTTCGAGGAAAATCCGTGGGGTGAACCATCAGCTCCAATGTCGGGACCACGCACGCCACCCAAAGGTCTTTCCACAACACCATCATTGACGAGCCCGCTTCCCCTAGATCCTACCGTGGCACCTATTGCCACTCTCCCGCGAAAGCTGACAGGATCAAGATCCTCTCCAAAGCATGCTTCACCCCAAATTGACTCGCGACCTCTATCACAAATAAATCCCCAAGTAACACCCTCGAAAGCTAACGACAAGATTGACCCGCTTGGGGTGGGATTACTATAGACAGGGGTTGTAAAATCGTGGAGAATACTTCCGTAGATTTACTGGTTTGAGAATTCAAGTTGGGAATTTTCGGGCGTGTATTCTCACATGTATAGTACCTCTGTATTTTGTGATTTCATCAAAAACGAATTAGAAACAAGGATGACAGTAAGAATTTTATGATTTTCTTGAATTGATTCATTTAAAAACACCGCAATTCACCACCGGGCAAGAATTTCCGAAAACCCTGTAAGAAATGTATTGAAAACTTTTTCCTGCTAACAGGAAATCGAACGATTTCACAAGGCTGTCGTAATAAAGCAGTTACCCTTTGATCAAAAATTGACAGATGGCGTGATATGGAACGATAGCTTTACGTAACGCACGAACTTTTTTTCTGTCATAAATTTCAACCCAGGGCCACATAGCTCATCTTTCTTTCTCCCCACATTCCCCATCCGTAAAATAATGGCCCCCAACGGAGAAGCTGTTCGTCCTGCCCTTGCCCCTGGCCACTTCTTGTTCACCTCTGAGTCGGTTGGCGAGGGTCACCCTGGTACGCGGTATACACTGGAGTTGTTAAATTTTTGTTGAACCATGACACGCAATCAGATAAAATCTGTGACCAGGTCTCCGATGCTATCGTATGTCCCCTATGAATTCTTTATATTTTGTATAGCATGTTGACCGACACATTCAGCTTGATGCCTGCCTCGCAGAGGACCCTTCTTCCAAGGTTGCCTGCGAGACCGCGTCGAAAACCGGCATGATCATGGTGTTCGGTGAAATCACCACTAAAGCCAAGCTTGACTATCAGAAGGTTATCCGACAGACCATCAAACAAATCGGATATGACGATTCCTCCAAAGGTTTCGACTACAAGACCTGCAACATCCTTGTAGCCATCGAGCAACAGTCCCCCGACATTGCTCAGGGTTTGGACCATGGGTCTCTTGAGGACCACGGTGCTGGTGACCAGGGTATCATGTTCGGTTATGCCACCGATGAGACCGAGGAATACATGCCCCTAACCATTATGCTCGCCCACAAGCTCAACGCCGCCATGGCTGCTGCACGCCGCTCTGGTGAACTTGGCTGGCTTCGCCCCGATTCGAAGACTCAAGTTACCATTGAGTACAAGAAAGAAGGTGGTGCCACCATCCCCCTCCGTGTAGACACTATCGTTATTTCGACTCAACACGCCGAGGAGATATCCACCGAAGATCTCCGAAAGGAGATCCTTGAGAAAATCATTAAACGGGTTATCCCCGCCAAGCTTCTCGATAACCGGACCATCTACCACGTAGGCCCAGTTCATCGATCATCTCTCTCGTTATTTATTTATTCAACAGATTCAACCATCCGGACGTTTCGTTATCGGAGGACCTCAAGGTGATGCTGGTTTGACTGGCCGGAAGATCATCGTCGACACTTACGGTGGTTGGGGTGCGCACGGAGGAGGTGCCTTCTCGGGCAAGGATTTCTCGAAAGTCGATCGCTCCGCTGCTTACACCGCCCGTTGGATTGGTGAGTGTCTCTTGTGAACTTCTGAAATCCCCTCGTTTATTTTATGACAGCCAAATCTCTTGTCGCTGCTGGACTTGCCCGCCGTGTCCTGGTCCAACTGTCCTACGCCATCGGTGTCGCTGAGCCTCTCTCGATTTATGTTGACACTTACGGCACTGGAAAGAAGAGCGACGAAGAACTCGTCGCTATCATCCGTAAGAACTGGGATCTCCGACCGGGTGTTATAGGTATGTGCCAGTACTGCTCCTGTCCAACTGTTACCTGATCTGATTTCGATATCCTAGTCCGCGAACTTGACCTCCAAAAGCCCCAATACCTGAAAACTGCCTCCTATGGCCACTTTGGGAACCCCGCCTACACTTGGGAAAAGCCCAAGCAACTTATGCTCTGAGCTATCTAATAATTAGATGTGCTTCACCTTTTTCTCGTTTATTAGGTTCTCCATTGCATCGGAAGTTCATCCTTCCGCACATTCATTTCCACACTGCATTGCTCTAGATACCACTGTCACGACACTTACATACTGACGACCCCAATATTGCTCACATTATCTCTTGTGGATTATAGATTCCTGGGCTAGCCCGCCACTGTCTGCCGATTAAACCGTAGTAAACAAAAAAAAGTAATATGTAGTTTTGAAACGAATGAATGCGTTCAACCGCCTCTTCATTCCCGCCATTTTTTGTGACACTCTGAGTGGTTTAACTGTGCAAGGTGCGAGGGATACACGTGAGGAGGTAAGCAATTCGCCATCGATCCTGAGTTGCCCGTTCCGGCCGATCGATACCAAAAATTTCAGTTATGCCCTCTCCTCGATCCTGGGTGCCCACAAACAGCCCTACGCTCGCCGAATCTGAATTATTTTCTGCCACGTTTTCCCTTAGGCAACAGGTACACAATGTGCGGCATTCTCGGATTACTGCTCCAAGATGCTTTAGTAGACGCTGCGCCCGAGATCTGCGAGGGTCTTTCTCTCCTCCAACACAGAGGCCAAGATGCATGTGGTATTATCACATGTGGTCCCAAGGGCCGCTTTTATCAATGCAAAGCTAATGGCATGGTGCGCGACATCTTCGATTCGAATTCAATATCTCGTTTGGTTGGTGGGATGGGTGTTGGACATGGTGGGTTCGCTTTTTAAAATGAAAAAGATCTGTTTCATTCAATTACCTTTAGTCCGTTATCCGACTGCTGGTAGCTTCAATAACGCCGAGGCCCAACCATTCTATGTCAATTCTCCGTACGGCATTGTCTTCGCCCATGTAAATATCCCTACTCTCACTGCAGGATTTTCAGTTGAATCGTCTCCAGAACGGCAACCTTATTAACACCGCATCTCTAATGCAATTTATGGACCATGACGCTCATCGGCATATTAACACGGCTTCAGATTCGGAACTACTTCTCAATATCTTTGCTTATAATCTTCAACAAACTGGCAAATTCCGTATCAACGAAGAGGATATCTTTACAGCCATTGGAGGCATGATGTCGCAAGTTAAAGGAGCTTATGCATGCGTTGCAATGCTTGCAGGCTTTGGGATTATCGGCTTCCGAGACCCTAATGGCATCCGACCAGTTGGAATTGCTACCAGGAAATCTGGAACTGGCCACGACTATATCATCGCAAGTGAAAGTGTCGTCGCAGACGCTGGTGGATTTATCAATTGGCGTGATATTAATCCTGGTATGGTTACTTATTCAACCTCCTCGAACCTCTTATCGTCATTGGTGTTTAGGTGAGGCGGTTATCATCACTCGCAACGGAATTTCCCGTCGCCAAACTGCTGCACCTGCCACTTTTGCCCCCGATATCTTTGAATTCGTATATTTTGCGCGACCAGATTCTGTGATTGATGGCATCAGTGTCTACAGAAGTAGAATGGCAATGGGCGACGCGCTTGCCGTGAAGGTGCAAGCAGTATTAAAGAATGCGAACATCGATATCGATGTCGTCATTCCTGTCTGTATTTTTTCTACGTTTGGGAGTCTCTATTAAAATTTCGCCTAGGTCCCCGATACCTCAAGGGTCGCAGCCTTAAACTTAGCCCAGAAATTACAACTTCCCTATCGTGAAGGCTTCATCAAAAATAGATATGTTGGAAGAACGTTTATCATGCCCGGACAGCAGATAAGGTACAATCTCCTATTTTTACTCATCTCCCTTTCACTCAGCACTATCTGGTAGAAAGAAGAATGTACGAAGAAAGCTCAACGCAATGGCTTTAGAATTCGCTGGAAAGAACGTTCTCATTGTTGATGGTAATCCCTTCCATGACTTTGCGATATTCGAAGCTTGTTCATAATATATCCGCAGATTCTATTGTTCGGGGAACAACATCCAAAGAAATTGTTCAAATGGCAAAGGATGTGGGCGCCAAAAAGGTAATTGTGGCGAGTTGCGCACCTCCAATCCGGTCAGTCATGCACCAATCAATCCTGAAATGATTTCTTATTCGAATGTAGCTACCCCAACGTATACGGAATTGATATGCCCTCGCGGAAAGAACTCGTTGCCCATGGACGCAATCACGACGAAATCGCCACAGCTATAGGGGCCGATGTTGTCATCTTCCAGACGTTACCCGACCTGGTCGACTCTGTTCGCCAACTCAGACCTGCTATCGCTAACTTCGATTGCTCCGTCTTCACAGGCCAGTATATCACTGGTGGTGTTGACGAAGAGTATTTGGAGCATATTGAAAGCTTGCGAGCTGATAATAACCGGCTCAAAGATTTGAATTTGAATACCGGGACTGCCGAAGGTAAAGGGCCCCACGAACCTGAAAGCAAAAGCAAAACAGGAGCGAGTACCCCTGTGAATGGATCCGACGACACTGTTGGCCTCCACAATTCATGGAATATCCATTCATGATCTTATACTACATTATCTTTTCACTTATGTGGTCTATAAATCTATATAACATTATCTATTCCACAATAATGCCAAACAAACTGGAGAAATTGAAAGCTTGGCCAATTACCCTTGGGACCGACTTCGTTTTCTACCTAATACGGACCATCCTGATACTTCCTGGTCGGAGAAACATGCACTTGCTATTATTTTCCCTAACATTGGCGTCATTTACATTGGCGGTGAGAACCATAACAGTCAGTGAGCCAAACCCAGCTTGGAATGGCTTTACAACGCCGGGATCGCTGAAACTTGCCTCGTTCACACCATACTACGTCCCGCCTGGAACGAAAAGCTATGATTCGACCTCTCCTCTGATTTCTTACAAAGGTACTTGGACGGATCGGTATTCTACAGGCTACATCGGAAAGTCCTTGCGCTCCTCTTCTGAACCAAACGCCGAGATCCTGTTCACTTTTATCGGGACTGGGATAGAATGGTTCGGGAACTCGGACAACCTGCATGGAATTGGTAATGTTGTCATCGACGGTAAACTCATCGAAGAAGTTGACACATACAGCAATCGTATGGTTCCTCGGAAACAACAACGGCTATTCTGGAAGTTCGACCTTCCTCTGGCTTCTCACACCATCAAGATAGTAAACACTGCAAAGCGGCCTGGCTGTACTAAGCACATGATGATTGACTTGGATGCTTTTGTTGTTACCCGAGGGTCTGCTGGTATACTTAAACCTAGAAACAACAAGGATCCTCTTACTCGGTTGGTTCCGAAAGCGACACCAGCACTCTCTGGATGGACTCTAACGCAGAAGGGTACAACGGGGGTCCATGCTATGCAATTATCGATCATTTCAGCGACTCATGCTCTCATCATTGATAAGGTCGAGCACAATCCTCTCACAATAGATGGGCATCCTGCCTGGGCAGCGTTGTATAACCTGAAGAATCACAATGTAAAACCTTTGGGGATGCAGTCCAATTCTTTTTGCGCCGGTGGAACGTTTCTGGGAAATGGAACTCTCATCAATGTTGGAGGAAACCCTGTCGTTGGGGATCACACTTCGGCAGCTGATTTTGGCGACCTAGATGGGCTTCAGGCGATACGTATCTTCGAACCTTGTGAAACTTCATCCGTCGATACCTGCGATATCTACGAAAACCACTCACGTATTCGGATGGCTAGCCCTCGTTGGTACAACACCGTTCTTCGAATTAGTGATGGTAGCGCCATGATCATAGGTGGTTCACGAAAAGGCGGTTGGATCAACAATGCTACCGTCAACAACCCCAGTATCGAATATTATCCCCCAAAGAGCATCCACGGCTCGCATGGAATGCCTATCGAACTATCGTTTTTGACAAAGACTTTGAACTCGAATCTTTTCCCGATTGCCTTCTCCCTTCCTGATGGAAAGATCTTCATGGCCGCCAACAACGATGCTATGATCTATGATTGGAAGTCCAACACTGAACGGTACCTGCCTCAGATTCCGAACGGCGTACGCGTAACCTACCCGATGGCGGGGACTGCTGTCTTGCTTCCACTCTCGCCAAACAACAATTATACCCCTGAAATCCTCATTTGTGGAGGCTCTAACATTGATGATTCTAAGCCAGGCCACCAGATTTCCTCTCAAGATCCAGCGTCGCCTCAGTGCTCTCGTATAGTTTTGGACGAAGCGGGCATTCAAGCGGGATGGCAAATCGAACAAATGCCACAAGCTCGTATTATGCCTGATGCCGTCCTCATGCCCACAGGAAAGGTGCTCATTGTAAACGGTGGTGCCTCTGGGATATCTGGATACGGAAATGTCGTTAACCAAGTCGGAACCTCTAATGCAGACAACCCGGTACTGACACCCGTGATTTACGACCCAACGGCGCCATCTGGTCAACGGTTTGCCTCTGAGAATCTCCCAAGCAGTTCTATCCCGCGACTATACCACAGTGTGGCGACGCTGACTCCGGCGGGAGATGTGATGATTGCAGGAAGTAACCCTAATCTCGACCGCAGCGAAATCAGGTATGGTACTGAATACCGTGTAGAGTGGTTAAGCCCGCCATACATGTCGCAGGATCGGCCAGAGATAACGGATGCAGTCCAAAAAGTGGCTTTTGATAAAGAATTCGCCTTGACTGTCAAGAGACCCGGCGTTGACGTGGGCAACCCAAGCATTCAAGGTGAAGGGGTTTGTTGCTGTTTAACCAAATGATGCTAATTAAATTGTATCCTAGTCGCCCTCATGGATTTAGGCTACATTACTCATACAGTTCACGCCAACTCGCGTCTTGTCTATTTAATGTTTAGTATTCAAGGAAATACTCTCACAGTGCGTGGTCCTCCAAACGAACATATTTACCCTCCCGGTCCCGGATGGATCTATGTTCTTGTGGACGGCGTTCCCAGTGTGGGGAAGAGGGTTATGGTCGGAAACGGCGAAGGACCACCTGTGGATCAGCAGGCCATCAATAAGTGAGTAGCTTGAGTATCTCGCTGCATCTTTGCGCTAATAAAAATTCGATTTAGTGTCCTGCAAAACTCTGCTGTTGATCAGTACGAGAAGTCTCATCAAAAATCCTCCACCGACAATTCTGAGTGAAGCAAGCTACACAGCTACTTACCCGATAATAGTTTGATTACCGCGAATTGCGATAACGCATGTATACCTGTTCATCCTCGATTTGTTCTAGCTGTGTCTTCGTCTTTGGCCTAAATTTACAAACTTTATATCGAGGAAAATAACGAGTGGATGGGATGAAAGAATATAGGCTACAATTTACAAAGCTCTTTGCTTCATCCTGCTGCTCACAGTTCGTAGACCTGCGTAGACTTTCCCTGGCGGTGAGCCGAGAATTAAGGATACAAGGGCGTCTCGAGCGATTTTGATGTTTTGGAAGGAACCCATGATGTGAATTTTTCTGCACGAAACTAAGATTAGCACCACAACCAAAGCAAGAAACTTGAAATAGTTTTACGCACGTATCAGCAAGCACTATCCTAGTACGACTGGTATTTTCTATGGTGAATTTCGTCTTCCCATCTTGACCAGCGATGCGGCCAATTGCTCGGGATAAATGATCACCGTGTAGGGTCTTTACATCCTTGATCTCGAACGAATCGAGGTAAAGGTCGTCTAAGCGCAACAAAGCGATAGCGTCCTGGAAAAAATGGTTAGTGTTTAATGGGCAAGCAAATAAAGATTTCAGAGCTGAATAATCATACATTGACATCGAATCCTAGGGCATAAGCCTTGACGAAATCAGCACCTTTCTGCAGAGCACCAATATCTTTCGTATGCTTTGATGTCTTATCATTCAGAAGGGTTAGCAGATGGGAGGGAGGCTTTTTTTAAGACAGCTCGCACCCTAATCTCCACAGATCTTCGTTGGACGTTCATTCGTACTTGTAATCCCAGAATTTCGGTCAAAGGGCCAAATATGTGCAGCCAGTCCTTCTTTAACGGTGTCATACGGTGTGGAGGAATGGGTATCCGCCTCGTTTCCGATTTTAAAGTGGATTTTTCTGCACCTGGGGCAACGGGAGCGAATGAGGGAGCATCGGTAGTGGGAGGTGCCAACTGTGTAGGATCGGTATCAATCATGAGTTCATCGTCGTCTTGAGACGTCGGATTGGATGCTGAATTGAATGACATTCCAGTCCATTCTCCTGAGCCCCCGAATCCCATTTCTCCATCATTGTTTTGTTGTTGGGAGGTGGATGGATCAGGGACAGCATGCGCAGGATTTTTACGGGTGATTTTTCTACGGTTTTTCTTCGTTTTGGTCGGGGATGTCGAGGAGGTCGCTATGATCGTTGATGCATGCGTTACAACCATGGTCTTAAAAAAAAGTTCGGGTGTGTAGAATTCCTCGAGGAACTTGACGCAAAACTTTCATTGGTCACAAATGGTCACATCGAAGTGATTGTGTGTGAAAGGCCGCTTATGAGCATCACAAAGGCAACCCCACTTCAAGTTAGTCGGAGGATGCACAATTGATAAAAATAAGTAGCAATTTGGCCAAATGGGTGTCTGTCTTATTCTTCGTTCTTCCTTGTACTATTAGCCGTACACGAACCACAAACAAACTTTCAGTTTAGGATATATTTGCAGAATTAAAAAATACAAGGTTTAGAACGAAGTGCGTCAATTGAAAGCGATACCGGTACAGATGATGATGATAAGAACCGCAAAGAAAAAATGATACGACAAGTGATGGTGAAACCGACAGCAAGGTCGAGTTGCGAAAGGAGAGTGGAAATCCGATGTGTGATATGAAAGAACAAGGGTTCATTGCAGATGTGTCCATGGTGATAGAAGAAGGAAATCATACGGTGTTCCGTCGTAGACGACGCAAGAATGAATCCTTAGCTTCTTTGAATTGCCACGATTTTGGCTTATCAAAGGTGTAAGGGGTGAGGTTGAATCTGCCTCTGCGAAGAATTTCCATCATGAGGAAGGATACTGGTGAGGAGAAAAGTCAGCAAATGTTGAGAGTAACAATCAAATGCGATGTGCTCACAGATAATCTCGACATCATGCGCGAGAGGGTGAGAGCCAAATTCCAAGTAATTTGAGCCAACTCCCGGGAGACGAGTAGATATAAAAGTGGATTTAGGTGTTTTTGCCTCGGGTTCCGACGCGGACATACAGGAGATGGATGATGTAGAGGAAGTCGGGGTGAATTGAGTGGTAGAGAATGAAGGGAGCTTGTATCGTAATGAAGATGATAATTTGAGTTTGGAAGGGGACGAGAACTTGAGTTTGGGACTTTTGCTGGACGACGGGATTCGGATGGCATTATAGTGGAAAGAACCTTTAACCGTGTCTGTATCATAGTCGAAGAGCTAGAGAGAAAAGAGATTGAGAAATGTAAGAAGGAAGGCAAAGTGATGAAACGCACTGTCAAGGAGTCCGCCGTCGCGGTCCACACGTACTCGGTATCAAAGCGCGTGGGTATAGCAAGTAGTTTTGGCCTGAAAGAAGTGAATAAAGGATGATATAAAGCATCAAGCCTCTTACATGAATCGCACAGTCGAAGAGCCGAAGAGGTCAGTCAAAGCGCCAACCTTTTCATCGCCAATAATGATGGTCGGTCGTCGTCCGTTCCAGGTTACACTAGCTACGACATCACCCGCTGCATCTGTGATGGCAGTGTGTCTCCATTCGGTGTTGAGGTCGTATTGTGGTTCTGGAGGCGGCAGCGGTTGTTTCGGCGAGGAAGATGCATTGGATACACATTTCGACGACGACGCGACAGACGACGGGGGAGGGATACTGGAGACCTGTTCCTCTATGGGAGGTGACAACATCGTCACAATGTCATACGCGCGTTCGCCAGTGGAAACGTCGATGAGGGACGTGTTCAGCATGTCGGGAGTTGTGAATCTGAGCAACATCGGGAAGAATTGTGGATGGGCGAGCCGGAAGGCAAGGCGACGGGTTCTTATAGACTGAATAAATAGCTCAAAGAGGTTCGAGGTTTATGGTTTCCAAGTTGGGCATTCCGTTTGTGAAGGCCGGCTATTTCCCGATGGGATAAACCAGTAAGTACTAGTGAAAAGATGGTCCAAAATGATAACCTGGCCATATAGAAATTAGAATTGGCTTGATAAGTCAGTTCTGCACTGCGTACATATAAGACTAAAAGTAGGATGGAAAGACGAGAGAGAGCGGAACAGGCGGGCCGCCGCCACGTCACGTGATAAAAGGTTGGCATTGCTTGTTCTTGTTGCGTTTGTGGCTATAAACAAAGGAAGAGAACTCGAACACCAATAGTAACTGCCACAGCCAGCCAGCGACTCGGCGAAGACGACCACTCCTTTCTTTCCTTGACCACCACCATCATTGCCCTGCAAATAACCCAAAGATTCGCGTCCAAACTTGGATTAACGACTGGCGCCCAGGAGGTTTACAATATTTGAGTGGGGTGGGGCGATCCCAACGGATTCTGTGTAGTCAGTATTGGTTATGGCTCACGCAAGACGCTCACCGCAACATAAAGCACCGTCCCCATCTATCAGCTCACCATCAACCACCCGCAGAAATACCCTCAGACGACCATCGAGCAGACTTGCCTCACACGCGTCCCTCCAGTTCGTGTCTTCTCC
>Ga0307509_10011388_pt1 | contig 10778 bp, 13 predicted proteins | sample 10_EM_MG_FD_202245 | JGI IMG/M metagenome (GOLD analysis project Ga0307509, IMG submission 202245) | Populus trichocarpa ectomycorrhiza microbial communities from riparian zone in the Pacific Northwest, United States - 10_EM | ecosystem: Host-associated > Plants > Roots > Unclassified | place... | reverse complement strand
ACCTAGGCAACCTACGGTTGAACCCGACACACCAGCACGGATTGACTCGGGATTGATTCAGCAAACTCATATAAAATGTTGTTCAATGTCCTCTGACAAGTCCTCTGAACCCGATTTCTCTCTACCGTAATATTACAACTTATTCTCGGCCATGACTATTATTCTAACGCCATATTGGTCCAATGGAGTGCAGAAGTTGAAAATTGTTGAACAACGTATGAGTCCTAATTCACCTATTCCAAACTTCCCGCTAACGTGCCACGTAGCTGCTGCTTCACCCAAGCATGGTCTTATTCCTCCAGTGCTCGACCCCGACATCCATGTTCTCCGATGCTTGGATCAGCTCCGTTCGAAGGACAAGAACCTCGAAAAATACATATACCTCTCCTACTTAAAAACTGAGGATCCTCATATGTTCTACAAGTTGTGCTTGGAACATATGCCGGAAATTACGCCCATCATATACACCCCAACGGTTGGAGATGCGTGCTTGCACTTCTCTCGAATTTATAGACGCCCTGAGGGTCTCGTTTGTATCACGCATCCGTCATTCATTGACTTGGAACTGACAATGTAATACAGTATGTTTCCATTAAGGATAAGGGAACGATTCGCAATGGTATGTGGGATCCTGCGATTTATTAAGATTCTTTCCTCATCCTCACTCCCGTTCCAGTCATCGTCAACTGGCCTAAAATAGATGATGCCCGCATTGCCGTCGTCACTGATGGTATGTACGCATTTATAACAACAAGTTCGGATGTCTATTGCTTTTAGGTTCTCGTATTCTCGGCCTAGGGGATTTGGGAGTGAACGGCATGGGTATCTCCATCGGCAAGCTTTCTCTCTACGTTGCTGGAGCTGGGTGCGTTTCCGCATTTCTCTTCTCAATCATCTTCTGACCTCAACCAACAGAATCCGCCCGAATTCGACTATTCCGATCTGCCTTGATCTTGGGACAAATACTCAACGGTATCTTGATGATCCCTTCTACATGGGCATCCGCCAAAAGCGCGTCGGAGACGCAGAAATGGAGGCATTCATGGACGAATTCATGGAAGAGATGAGCCGCGCTTTCCCTAAGCTCATGATTCAATTTGAGGTTGGTAACCATTTTAAAATATGTTTTCACAAAAGAATTGAACACAATCTGCAGGATTTTTCCACCGACAACGCGTTCAAATATCTTGAGAGATTCCGCCGCAAGTACCCTGTCTTCAACGATGATATCCAGGGGACTGGCGCCGTTGTCCTTAGTGGTTTCTTGAATGCTGCTAAAATTTCCTCAGCGGCTTCTGGTCTGCCCCTCACATCCCATCGCATCCTCTTCTTTGGAGCTGGATCTGCAGGCGTTGGAGTTGCCTCGCAACTGATGAGCTTCTTCACTCTGAATGGCTTCACAGAGGAACAAGCCCGTAGACAGATTTACCTTGTCGATTCTCAGGGTCTCGTCTATGACGCCCGTGGTCGTCTTGCCGAACACAAGAAATGTATGGTTTTCTCGAAATGCTACTGTCGACATTTTTGGTTAACAGCGAAATATGATAGTTTTTTCTCGTGATGACTACCAGGGACCTCCTATGACAAATCTCCTCGATATCATTGACTACGTCCGGCCCACTGCCCTCCTTGGCCTGTCGACCATCACAGTAGCCATCTTTTTCTCAAACTATCGTTGAATTCTAACTCAAAATCTACTTTGCAGGGCGCGTTTACTTCGGAAGTCCTTGATGCGATGGCGGCCATCAACCCTCGTCCAATTGTCTTCCCACTCTCAAACCCCGTCAAGCTCGCCGAGTGCTCTTTCGCTGATGCCGTTGCACACACCGGGGGCACTGTTCTCTTCGCATCAGGATCACCTTTCCCAGAGCAACAATATAAGGGCAAAACCTTATACCCTGGTCAAGGGAACAACATGTACATCTTCCCTGGTGCGTCATCATGCATTGTAGTTTCCTTGTCGTTCTAATGACGTATCTACCTCAGGTTTGGGTCTTGCTTCGATCCTCGCTCGGGCAACTGAAGTTACTGATAGCATGGTCGAGGCGTCTTCTCTTGGACTCGCACATGCTCTGACGGAGGAAGAACATTCCCTTGGTCTTTTGTATCCTCGTATAGAACGAAGTAAGGCTTCGTTGCTTCTATCTTTCATCTTATATTTACGCCCTTCTTTTTAGTTCGCGAAATCAGCGCCCTCCTTACGAAGGAAGTTATCCGCGCAGCTCAAAAAGCGGTATGTGTATCTTCCTGATCAAAGAATATTCGCAAACTTACTCTGTTTCTCAAGGGTGTCGATCGTTCTCCTGATCTTCGTACCAAAAGTGACGAAGAGCTTATTGCGTTCATTAACCGAAAGATGTGGAAACCCTAATTTCTGTCCTTTGATAGATAACTTGTAATTCGATGCCGTACAGCTTCATTCTCTAGTAACTTTCCTATTCGCTACTAAAATCCCACTGGGCCATGTAATTCGAATTCTTTATAGATGTTGTACTAGATAGATTTTTTATGCCATCCCATATAATAGTAAATAGACATACAATTTGCACAAACAAATCAGGGTTATTATGCCATGTGTGAATTGGGTGGAGGACTTGCAGTGCAAACGAGTTGAAACCCTGAAAGCAAATAAATTACGTTGTATAAAGATAGCTTCCGTGTGGGTCAGCATCAAAGCTTGAAAGTTGCCAGTGAAAAAGGTTGAAACACAAAGATCTCCAGTTGTGGTGTGGGATTTATCAGTGATTAGCACCCCCGCCGCCTTCGCTCGTAGTAGCTATTCTGAGGTTGACGCCGACTCGAGCGACACCACCCTTGCAAGCTCCGGTAAATTAGTATAAGAATCCCACTTTGGACTCCTGGTCCTGGACAAATATGAGGGCGGTATACAGCTAATTGACATGCACCCTCGTTTCCACTTCAAGTCCGGGGGTCGATGTGGCGTCGTGCATTACAATGTTTGGAACAGGATCCGGGAGCAGCATCGTGGTTTTCGTAACAGACAACATAATGGACTTGTCAGGCCAAGCTGCAAAACTTCAACTTCGATCTTTAATGCAAGTTTTGAAGTTCGGATCGGTTTGACCGAAATATACATACTGCGGTGTTTCAGAAACTCGCCTTGTTCAAAAAACAGCGGAGAACCATGAAAAGACGCGACTCGCAGTTTTATGCCTTGCGTTCTTCCAGATATCTCACCTGGCTGGCAGTGTCGCGACCATGGTTCATGTTTCTGAGTGGGAAACAAAGCGATAATATAAAAGTCTAATCAGAATAAGAGCAGCTCTATTGGTATTACAAGCCTGCCATCTTTTTCAACATCGAGAACTCATCTTTCCCAGTGGCTTTACACAAGGCATAAAACTTGGATGCTGGGTTTGCCAACAAGGTTGCTGGTCTGCAAAATAAGGTAATTAAGGTTTCCCTCTAAGTACTTAACATCATAAGTGATCTTACCGATCGAACTCAATGATTCTCCCCTGCTCGAGGAGCATTACCCTGTCGTAGTCAATTACTGTGCGTAAGCGGTGCGCTATTGTAAGAATGGTGCTTTCAGCGAATTCCCTGGATAGAAGATTATGAAGATCAAAGAAATGACATTGGTCATGTGCAGACTGCTTACTGTCTAATTGTTTTTCCAATCAATTCGTCCGTCGCATAATCCACGCTATGTAACGTTAATGAGAGTGATCACGGACATCGAAAATGTAACACACCTTGCTGTTGCCTTGAGCAATATAGCTTCGTTAGGAAGGTTTCAAGGTACAACTCTACGACCACGACGCACCTCATCCATAACCAGAACCTTAGAACGTTTCAAGATCGCGCGCGCCATACATAGGAGTTGTTTCTCTCTTTTTAATTGCGTCAGTATCAGGGTCTAGTTAGCTGCGGTCCATTTCATACCCAGTTGAGAAGTTTTCACCGCCTTCCGATACATTTGAGTCCAAATCCCGAAAGACGTTGGCATTTACGGTATCTAATGCTTCCGCTGGGGTATCCTCCGACGGAATTAGATGGACACGACGAAGGGATTCATACTAAAATAAGCATGTCAGGACAACTAAATTATCCTTGGATAAGAATTAAAAACGCACAATTTCTGCATCTTGGTATTCATCGAACACATCCAAAGTAGACCGCAGTGTTCCACTCAGAATCGTGGGATCCTCTGAAATGAAAGACGTTCAGAAAACAAGCTGCAGAAATTGAGAAGTATTCTTACGCGGAATGATAGTCAACCGGCTTCTGAGGTCTGTTAATCCAATTTTGGATATGTCGACCCCGTCAACCAAAATTCTACCTTCGGTGGCCTCTACAAATCTGAAGAATGAGAGCGCCAGGGTGCTCTTTCCTGAACCTGTCCTCCCGAGGATCCCAACCTAACAACTCATTTCAGCGACCTGCTTCATCCACAAAATGGGGTTTACCTTCTCCCCAGGATTAATTTCAAAGTTCAAGTGATGAAGTACATCAGGCAGCTCCGGCTGAAACTTGCGTCAGGTACAAAAGATAGGCTATGGTAAGGGAAGGACTTACAGCGTAACGGATGACAAGATCTTTGCACTCGATCGCCCCTCGAGAAGGCCATGAGAGCGAAGGTCTTGGTTCTATGAATTCCGGTGGTTCTCGTTTAAGGTCGGTATACTCCTTAACACGTTCCAGTGCAACCTATACCACAGTGATTAAACGATCAGTTGTCGCAGACACTCACTTACCATGGATTGTTCCAAACCAACAAATCGTCGAACCTAATAAACTGGTAGGTATATTTCACAACATGGGTGCTCCATGGACTCACCATGAAGAGCAGATCATTGGTAATAGTTGAGGCAAATGCCAACGCAAAACCTGCCATTGGCGCGGTGATACTTGGAGTGATTAGGCAGGCAAGCCCAGTAGCTCCGACGACACCTGCCGAAAGCAAGTTGAAACGGACAGAAAGCCATCGGTTTACTATATCAAAAGGTCGGCTACTGTATCCCAATTATCGAATGAAATAACCTGCCTCCCCACATCCAGTAGTAAGGATTTGCGTTCTACAATCCAATGAGCTTAAGTTTTTTAAAAATTGCTGGAGATTAGTACCGTATCAACGCATCGGAGCATATCTCTCAAAAACTTCGAAGAGGCCCCGAAGGCACGTAGGATCGTGACACCAGATATGGTCTCACCATAGATAGAGTATAAGGGCGAGCGAGTAACAGAGTCTTTGAAAAGTCAATTGATCATTGGCAAAACACCTGGAAGTGTTCTCGTACCTAGACGTCTCATGTCCCTCGAAGTTTGTCCGTAAATCTAGGAGAGATCACAAGTCAGACCGAACCAGGAGGTGGGCGACATTTCGTACTTTCGCGACTAAAAGCGTGTAAATGTCAACAAGGATCAGGATGACCGCATGGGCGCTTACCATTCCAGTAAATTACCCCAAGAATCATAGCAGCAAAGATAAAGGGAGGACCTCCAACGATGCTAACAGTGACGATCGTTGTTGACGCAGAGAGAGCATAGATGACACTCCGGCCGAAGTTATCTGCAAGACTACTGTCGATACCTGTAAAAAGGGAGTAAAGTAAGAAACCAAAAAGGCCGAAAAAGTAGGCCCTACCTTCAAAGTCCTTTCCGAATCGATTCAAGACTCGACCTCTTGAGACAGTGTCATGGAATCGAATATCAGCGAACAGAATTGACTCCAAAAGTCGTTTGTAGAGCACATCAGATGCATGGATCGAACCGCGATATAAGAAAAACCATCGGATCGTCCCAATGACGAGGCCAACAGCAGTGATCACTGCGTACAACGAAATGTAGAAGACTGGACTTTGGCCGCCTCCATTGAGAGCAGAATTCGACCAATACCTAAAGTGAACACAATCTTAAAAGCCGATGACGTGCAGTGGTGATAGGAAGCGTACCTGAGCCAACCATTCTCCAGCACCGGACTTGCAGAGGCAACGATGAGAATGAAGATGAAAATAATCCAATACCATCCACCACCACAAGCCCAAAAGTACGTTTCCCAGATATCACGGCCAATGCGCCCAACAGCACGCTTCTCCTCCTCAACAAGCTTCCGAGCTGGTTTCCGTTCTAATTTGATAAATGGAGACGTCGATGCAATGGTAGAACTCGTTTCTGATTGAGGTTCTGGATCTTCAGATAAAATGCTCTCTTGAATAGCTTCAAACTTTTCCGCTTCCTCATTGCCCTGGGGCTCCTCTTCCGTTTGTGTGGATTGAATCAGGGATGCAATGACTCCAGAGTTGTAGAATACGTCCTTGGGGCCTTCAAACTGAACGCGGCCGTTGTCAAGGGCGACTATATAGCTCGCACCAGGTGCGCAGAGTTGGACGTGATGCGAAACAAGGATGACGGTCCTCCCAACCAAAAGGTCACCCTTGAGACATTCGTGATATAAATGATGGGCAGTATGAGCATCGACTAAAAAAAAAACAGATAAATATCTCCTCTAAAACATTTGCCACAGAACTTTTACCAGCAGATAAAACATCGTCTAAAAGTAGAATCGAAGCGCGAGAATAGACAGCCCGAGCAAGTGACACTAGGATATGGTCAGCAAGTTTACCATTTTTGAGGAGGTGCAACATACCTCGTGCTTTTTGGCCGCCAGAAAGATTAACCTAGAAATTGCCTAAGCAAGGTGTTTTTTTTTTTAAAAAAAAGGGGGAATTATTGACTCACTCCACGCTCTCCTATCTCCGATTCGTCTCCGTCCTCAAGTATTCCAAGGTCGCTTACAAGTGCGCAAACCTAGAAAACACCCAGCTAAATCCCATGAATCAGCTTCCACAAACTCCGACGCACCTCCAAAGTCTTGAGGTATCGTTCTTCATCATAAGGAAGGTTGAAAAGGATGTTTTCTGAAAAACGGAAGCTGTTAGATTTTGGGGTTCATCTTTCCAATCAAAATTACCTTTGATTGACGCATTTCTCAACCAAGCAGCCTGAGGAACATACGCGCAAACACCGTCAACTATCCACTCCTGATTGCTAACCTTGACGTTCGTAAAAGTGGCCAAGGAATCTGGTGGTGACCGCGGGCATAGTACTTGACCGGTTAGAATATCCGCCTCGCCCAGCAGGGCTATCGAGAAAGCAACGTTGGAAAATTCACAGGCCCCCAAAATGACGAGAACGTACCCAAAAGTAGCAAAGTCTTTCCAGATCCCAACTTTCCACAAATAAGTGACAATTCTCCTTGTGGGAAATTGAGCGATAGATCTACGAGCAGGAACTTGTGCTTTGGGGTCGAGGCAACTGATGAGGCTTGGCTTGCCATGGCACGGTCTTGGGGCCAGGTAGCAGTGCATGATTGGAACGCGACTGTTTTTGATTGTTGGTCGAGAGGAGGTACTGCGTTCACCTCGGCGCTGTTCAAGTATTTTTCAATACGACGGAGGGAAACAAAGCTCTAATGGCGGATAAGTATAGGATCGAGCGAAGCGAGAGCTTTCTTACTTGAAGCATGTTGATAAAAGTCTCTGGCAGCGCACTGAGAGCGAACTTCATCTCGGAAAAGACTGCAAAAGGACTCGTTTATTAAGCTTGAAAGCAATTTGATCTAGTTGAACTATACCGAGAATAGATGTGAAAGCAGTGGAGGGTGTCAATGGCTGGTGCCTATAGACTGCAAAATGCCAGAATGACACGAGAGTAACCAGGATCGGAGCACCATTCCTAGAGAAAAACATGAATATTGTGCCAACCGATCCAGAATAAGAACCACCGCACCAAATACCATTCCAGAGAGTCTAATGGCAATAGATTAATCCAAAACAAGAACGGGGATTAATGAAGATCACCTCAATTGTATAGTTGAGTTTCTGGTATTTTAGTTCCTTGTCACGAATCGCAAGGACGCGCTTCTCGAAGCTACGTTCCCAGCCCATAAACTAGATCAATAGTTAGCGCAAAGGTGATGACCAGGATGGATGGTTTGCACCTTCAGCATACGGATTCCACCAAGGATCTAATAGCCACAAGTTCGAAATCAAATGACACACAAGTCGGTTAAAACTTGCCTCGTTCATCAGAGCAACTCTTTCATCGCGAGCTTTCATCAAATTTTCTTGGGCACCTGTAACAATATTAATAGATATCAAGAGAATTTGAGAAAAGGGAAGCCTACCAACGACGACTTTGCCAGCGTAGTGGTTCATAGGTAGGAATAAACATGTAACAGCGAGACCAAAAAAGCAAGATACACCTAAATCCAAAGACCTTCGATCAAAAAGACAAGAGGTGATGAGAGAATGAATTACCGAGCAAATGATATAAAAAGATCGTTCCAATAACAATTTCAATTGGAGCATCTAAAAATCGCGATGAAAGTCAGCTTTCACAACAAAAAATCGGAGAGGCGGAACACACCGACTAGCGAGAAAACATGCCAAGCAAAGTCACTGACTCTATCTACATCAGTCGTCATCAAAGTCATAATCTGTGCCTTGCTTGAGAAGTCGTCCTCCTCATTTTTATTGAGATGATCGGTAACAACGACTGCCTTTCCGGTGTCGGCACCAGGAGCGGCAGTTGACTGCGGCGGAGGTGCAGAAGACGCCACGTCCTTCCTGACGAGGGTTTTGCCGTAAAGAATCGAGTTCAGTTGAATCCTCAATCGAACCTGGATCGTGGTGGTAGATAATGACCAAAGTTGTCCGGTAACTAGAGGGTTCCGTGAACAGCGGAAACAGAACAGGGAATAACAGGAACCCACCTAGGAAGGAAATGACGTTTGCGAAAAACAGGCCAAAAACGAAAACCCACCCCCAACCTTTTTCTTCACGTTGTGGGTCTACTTCAAGATATTTGACGAGTTTTTGCAAGAAAAACGGCGGACTGTAGAAAAGGACAGCAGATACCGCCGCGAGCAGTAGTTCTGCAGTGAAGGCGACGGAATTGAGGTGGAGTAGGCGATAGGCTAGAAGCCATCCACTACCTGGGGTTGGGCTCCAGGAAAATACCCGTAATTTGACTTCGCGAAGGGCCTTCTTCATCCTTGCGTAGTTGTATGTTGCTCGCATATTTGCTGGAACGACGGGTAGATCGCCGATTTCGAGACTCTCCGCAATATTTCCCAACCATACAACCTTCGTGGTATACGAGAAGAGTAAAATATCCCAAGGCGAGCAGTCTGTGTGCGTGTTTAGGAGGCGTAATGGAAAAGAGAAGCGGGGACATACTTATTATACCACATACATTCTCCTCATCCGTGTTCGTGATGGATTGTACGGTCTTCTCTGAATATATGGAGGATGGGGGGTAGTAAAGCGGAGGGCCGAGAGGTGTGGTATAGGAAATAAAACAAGCAACACAGTAGATGCCAACTAGTCCATACCAGAGACCCAAAAGGATACGTTCATCTTCGATGGAAGCGACGACGGGAGACGGTGTGGATGGTAGAATTGCCGCAGATCCCAACAAGATGGAGACCACGGTCAATAAAGCAGTCAGATGCAGGATAGACTCGGAGTGATCATCGGGATTGTCTTGGCCAATCGACCGGGCAGCAACGAGGAGAATGTAGAGCGCAAAACAGACATGCAAGGCATAAATGACTGTATCAGACCGCTCCTCGTTCGCGACTGACCAGCCAAGAGATATTGTGCTAAACACGAGCGCAAATGACAACAATAGGGCCAAGAACGTCTTTTTCCATCGCACCTAATCCTGCAAAGTCAACACGAACACGAACACAAACGGGACACTGTCTCCTCGACGCACCCTAGACCAGAATGCCTGCTCGTCGATTGGATATCCATCAACTACGTCTTCAGCCTTGGTAACATTGAAAGGATCATGCTTGAGTGCTTCGTCTTCTTCATTTGAGTGGGTAGGAAGTTGGATCTTGCCCTCGGTCCTCCGCGTCAAGATGAACACGACGAAACTGAGCGCTGTGCTAACGATGAGGATGACCGCGATTGGAAGTTGAAACCGAGGCATAGTGTAGGCCCGGAAATTTTTGGCTATCTGGAAAACGCCCAGAGGTTTTACCCAACTTTTAAATGAACAAGTACCGAAGAAGAGTGGGAGTCACAACTTGACAGATCGGCTAATTTTTTACTTTCTATTTTAGTCTTTTAGATTCTGACTATTACATGGGGGGGGCAAAATGACTGATTAGCGCCATATGGCCCACCGCCCCTGAGAGAATTGTGGAATTGCTGTCGAGTATCTCCAAGTCCAATGTATACTTGTCTCAATTTTCTCAAGGTTTTCTTTTTATCTATTTTTTTCAATCTTGAATCATATAGACAGGAAATCTAACACATTCGTACAACATACACAAAAATCACTTGCATCGTGGTATATCTACGAGAGACTAATCTGTATTACAGAATTGTCATTTCCACAAACATCGGCGTATCTTGTGATTTTGAATTTTCGTTCACCGTGCAGATCGGAGGTAGTGATCTTTGGCTGCTCTGAATATGACTCGGACGCACAAATGACGCATGGCCTGGACACGGAGGATGTGAGTCCAGTCAACTTCCGCAAGGTGCGGGGCCGGGTACTAAGTGGACGTACCAAATACTGGGTAGCAGAGGGAAAATACGTTTCTGTCGGTTTTCCCACTGAATTATGGATCTTACAACTTTGCCGCCATCAAGGACCATCTAATCCACAATTTTATCAGCACCCATTACGCTCTGAAGCCTGTAAGCAACAGTATGTCGGATCCAAGCCGACTTCTGAGCGTAGTCTGAATTGCTATTGGAGTCTCAAAAAAACGATCAGATAAAAGGAACAAGCGATCT
>Ga0307509_10011387_pt1 | contig 10778 bp, 12 predicted proteins | sample 10_EM_MG_FD_202245 | JGI IMG/M metagenome (GOLD analysis project Ga0307509, IMG submission 202245) | Populus trichocarpa ectomycorrhiza microbial communities from riparian zone in the Pacific Northwest, United States - 10_EM | ecosystem: Host-associated > Plants > Roots > Unclassified | place... | reverse complement strand
TAATCGTGCCAAGGTGGTGGCGTCCACCACACCCCGGTCGCTCAAAAAATCGCGACCAGGGGCACTCCAAAGGAGTGCCCGACAGCTCAACGATAATTTCATGCTCAACGATAATACTCCGATAAAACTCCGATAGAAATCAACCATTTTCACCACATCTCCATCAAATTATGTCACCCACGAGTATGGTTGGGTCCAAAGAGTCCTATGGCTCTGTAGAGTCTCGGATACAGGAAGCAATCGCGGTGCTTTTGCAAAAGGGGGAAGAAAATCCCAATCTAGCGGCTGCAGCACGGGAGTTCAATCTTCCACCACAGCGTTTGAGAGCACGATGGAATGGGAGGGAATCAAAGGAGAAGCGAGTACCAGTTAATAGGAAGCTGACGGAGGAGGAGGAGCTTGCTGTTTGCCAGTATCTGGACCGGTTGGATCATATTGGAACATCAGCGCGCTTGCATATGATCACCACATGCGCCAATGCAATTTTACTGCATGCGCAGGAAGACCCATCAATACCCACACCTGTCGTTAGTGAGCACTGGGCTCGGCGCTTTCTCACTCGGCATCCAGAATACCATATCCGCAAGCAGTATACCCTCGACGCGGATCGCAAAAACGCCCATCATCCTGAAAGTATTCTGGATTGGTTTAGTCGCTATGAAAAAGTCTGCGATAAATACGGGATTCAGTCAAGGGACCGATATAATTTCGACGAAACAGGCTTTCGGATTGGAATAGGACGAGATCAGTGGATAGTCACCCGAGATCCTACTAGGCAGGCCTATTTAGGCAGTTCTACAAACCGGGAATTGGTTACAGTTTGTGAAACTATTAGTGCAGATGGTCATGTTTTACCACCGATGATAATCATATCTGGTATAATTCATCAAGAGCACTGGTATACTGAGACAAAGATACCTGATGACTACTATCTTTCAGTCTCTGATACCGGGTACTCAAACGATTTCTTATGTATGAAGTGGCTTGGCCATTTTGACCTCTATTCAGCACAACGACAAATCGGTGCCTATCGATTACTTCTACTGGACGGTTACGGTTCACATTGCACAAGAGAATTTATCGAGTACTGCGATAATGCTAAAATCATACCCTTCTGCCTACCTCCCCACACAAGCCATTTGCTACAGCCGCTTGATGTGGTTGTTTTCCAACCATACAAGCACTACCACAGCGAGGCTATAGAGGCTGCCACTCGCACAGGATGCACAGACTTTGATAAAGTGGAGTTCCTCACGGCCATTGACTCTATACGGCAGCAAACCTTTAAACCATCGACAATTTGTTCAGCCTTCCGCGCTACTGGCTTAGTACCTTATAATCCAAGTGTGGTTCTTGCCCGGTTGCGCGAATCCCAAGTGTCGACATCCCCGCTCGCAACACTACCCCGCTCCTCATTAAGTCAACCACCCGTTCTGGCTCAGGCTCAACCCCCACTCACTACCCATTCCCTAAAGCGACAAGGAGAGGACCTACAGCAAGCAGCTATCAACATGAATTTGTCACCAATATTTCAAGAAAATCTCAGGCTTGTTTTAAAAGGTGGCATGGTACAAGCAATTTCTGGGGAACGGGCAGTTGCAGACTTGGGAGATTCTAAGGCAGCAGAAAAGGCCCGGGCAGGAAGGCAAAAGTCTCGGCGAACAGTTCAGAAGGGCGGCCAGCTTTACGCCCATCAAGCACGAAATATGGTACGGCAGAGAGAAGAGGAGGATCTACAGAAAGCTGAAATCGCCCTTCGCCGCGCCCAATTTGCAATGACGAAGGCTAGAAGTGCTGAGCGCCAACCATTTTTGACAGCTGTGAAGGAATATCGGCAGAAGATGAGAACGATACGTGCAGCTAGGAAGAAGCTTATGAAGACGTTATGTCTTGAGATCAGGAAGGTGGGGCGTAGTAGACGCCGTCGTGTAAAATAAATTATTGGAGTTTTCTTGGCGTTTTATTGGTGTATTATCGTTGAGCATGAAATTATCGTTGAGCTGTCGGGCACTCCTTTGGAGTGCCCCTGGTCGCGATTTTTTGAGCGACCGGGGTGTGGTGGACGCCACCACCTTGGCACGATTACCCCAAGTGTGACCTAGGAAACCCAAAAACAGCAAAAGAAACTCTAATGATCCTTAAAAACGGAACAACAAAATTTGACAAACTATAGACTGTCAAAATCACCACTCATAACCAAAATCGGTGATCCCAAACCATCCTCCCTGTAAAAGGAAAAACCTCCAACCTTACAGGAAAATTCATGAAATGCTGCATAATAATGGAAGAAAATGTTTTAAATAGTTGCTGGCCCTACTTCAACTTCCATCTGCTCGGTGGAGGAATCGTCCTGCCTGTACCGTATTGTGTTTATAATTAACGGCAATGAAGATCCAAAAGCAAGGAGGAGCAAAACGCCGACCCCAATTCAAAAATCAATCCAAAATCCACGAACCGTTCAGATATTCCCCTCCGAATCAGGAACTAGCACCATCCTAAATTCATAATTTTAGCCCCCCCCCCCCCTCCCAATTCATCCACTCATTCCAATCCCAGGTAAACGGAGCGAGGCTTACGCGGGGAGATGGCCTTCTAGAAGATCCCAACAACAGCAACGGCCTGCCGCAAACAAACCGCTCCTATCCCATTCCAGCCACAATCACCCGAAAGGAAAAGAAGAAGAAAATCACGGGGACACACACACCATCTACGGTCCATGCAGTAACACACCCACCGCCAACCATCATTTGTGTGCCGGTACTGTACGAATGCAGTACTCACGCACTTATATCTCTCGTGAAACATTGCACCGCCAGCGCGGCACAGTTCCTGATACTGTAAGTGAACACCTGCACCGTGCCCGCACGCAAGGAGCGAGGGATGGATCACGGGGTACGGTAATGTGGGGTCTGGCTGGGGGAACAATCCGCGGGCATCGGAGGCACATGAACCTACACACGGAGGGATGAGGGGGGAAGGCAGGAAGAAGGGCGTGCTGTGCTCGAGTACGACATGGTAAAATACCGATGGGCTAACATCTGTCCTCTTCCTGTGAGCGAGCGAGCTAACATAGCTCCTTCCCACTGGAAAGTATCATACAATATGCACAAGGCCCTTCAATTGACGTTAGAAAGGATACGGTATGTGTATATAGTCCTTCCCATCTCAGTAATGTGCTCGTAGAACTAAAACAGAATAAAATAGACCCTGAGATATTTTTATAATAGCCACACAAATTTAAGTTACCGCATCTGCTTGGACTTACTCGAGTAGAGCCACAAAACTTCAGGGCGGCAACGTAGGCGTGGCAGAGCGATGAGGCAGCGATGGGACAGGACACTTACCCTCCCAAATTAACGGTAGGTTAATATACCAAGACCGGTGATTTACAGGTTAATGTCTTGGTAAATATCTGAAAACAGTCCTTTCTAAGGAAGTTAACAGCAATTAAGGTATCCCAGACATTCCCCTGCACTTACCACAACTTTAAACCCCAATAGCTCCATGAAAACTTGAGATATTTCTATTTTCTCTCTATTAGTGTTATTAGTGTGTAGAGTATCACCCACTCTATCACATAACAATGCCATACCGGTAATTCTTATTAGACTTATGGTTGAAAATCCTTTGGTTAAACACGATTCCCACATAAATAGCTATGGTGAGGGAACTCGTCAGCCGGAGCACTGTGCCAAGAAAATATTGTCCCTCCTATTTTTCTCCCCCTCCCTACTCCGGCGCAAATCAACCTCACTACTTCTTACTACCACAATAATCACAACACCAAAAAATTTCAAAAAATTTCCCCACCCTTCTTTTGCCTCAAAGTTATCCTGTGGAATAAATATTTCCGCTATTTTTTCTATGTGCCAAGGAGTTTGTTGGAAATGGCGGCACTCTGGGGTCGCAATGGCACACGTATGTACCAATGGAGGGACACACAAGCTATGAAAAGTTTTCTCCCACTTGTTTTTCTTCCTTTGTCTTTTTCTCACCTCAATCCCTCGCTCCTTGTTCTAATACCTTTCCTTCTTGACTCTCATCACAATCAATCATGAACTTCTTCACCGCTTAATACAAACTCTGTGTCTTCACTTGAGCCGTTCCACTCGGCTGTGTAAAACCCTCATCGCCGATCATTACCTCCGCATCAATTATTCCCAACAAAGTTGTGTTGCTTTTTGCTTGTTGATGATTGATGATATGGCTCGATTGTTGACGAGGGGCTGCCCCTTGCCTTCCCGCAGGCTACCCCCAGGCCAGAGGCAACAATATGGGAATGCTGGTGGGAATCACCACTTGCCAATTGCGGCTCCCTGGGTATATAATCCTCTTTTTTTTATACTCCTAATTCAACTAACAATAATGGCGATAGTGGGATTCTATTTCAAAACCAGACAAGCTTCTAGTTGGCCTAAGAAAAGTTTCTTCCCCATGTATCTTTGGCCTTGGTTGCTAGCCTACTCGACTTCAGAGATCCTGGGCTCGGGGCAAGTAAAATTATTAGAGATTAGACCACTTGTGTCGAGATGGGGTTCGCGACCGTGCAGACCGGTTTTACTCTACTTAAGGGGAAGATCCCCATCCCCCAATGGGAGGCAATGCCACTCAGGTAGTTGGACCCTCTTTGGTGGTGTTCCTGGGGGTGATTTTTCCGTGCACTCAAATTTTCACTATTGCTAACACACAATGGCCCGCAGCCCACAGGACACACCCCCCAAAAATTCGGGGATAAGTATATCTCTCAAATTTCTAATATAATAGCCTTGGCTCTGTTCCTACATGGTAGGAGCCCCAAAGGATTTACTTCACAGCATGTTGCTGATAATGGTTATTCTTAGGGAACAAAAGGCGTCTCTGGTCCAACGGAGAAGGGGGGCTGAGAAAGGGTCTAAATAAAAGCTTTTTCATTTCCATTTTGTCGTCGGTATTTGGATTTCACCCCTCGGGGGGCAGGGGGCTTGAGCGGACTGTGGCCAACTACCGGTAGTTGAATATGACGTTTTCCCCCCCTGCTCAGCGGTACCTATTTTCCATATTTCCACCCCTTTCCCTCACTCAGCTCCCAGTTTAGCTCAACCTCCAAACCACTCGCAAATCTGCACAAATGCCTTACCGCTAGCTAGTGAGAATACTCTTTGTTCTTTTTCTCACCCTAAGGGATAAATTCTAACCAACACTGTACATGATCCCACTGCTAGGTGCAACAGGCTCTTACTCCTGCAACCCCATGCACTGCCTTCCATGCAAATGCGGAAGCAGAACATTTACCGGCGCATTAGTACCCTGTGCTAACCTCCTGAGAGCGGATTGCCGAGTGATACACTATGCGTGAACACAACTTAGTCATCCTAAATCTTTAGCTCAGCACAAGCCAACAACCAAGCTCACCTGTGACATGATTAGAGTTATTAACCACGGCTAAGTCCTCGCATCGAGGCTCCAACTCTGTCCATGTTTTTTCCCAATCACAAGATGGCCTCCGCAGAAGCTTCTGAGGGGGCATATCTCCCTCCATCTTTACCCTCGCCCGCCCCGTCCGATGCATCGAGCGCCTTCTCTTACCGCCCGTTACCCCACCCTCGCCCTGGCGCCCTAAAACCCGGCTCTCGACCGGAGAACTCGCTGATTGCCTTCCTAGACCACGAGCTCTTGCAGGTCTCTCGGAAATATGCGAAGAAATTTAACGATGGAGGGTACACTAATGCTGCAGAAATAGCCGATGACCTGGAGAAGCTGGTGGACCTGTTGTGGGTTTCTTCTACACGTAGGCCATCGTCTTCTTGCCCTGCTCGCTCCTTTGAGCCAATGGCTATTTGGTACTGCGCCGATGCCTACCACCTGATTGATCATCCGTGAACAATTGTCGCAGTAAAAAGGCTTCGCAGTTTTACTTTTGTTTTTGGAAAGGTAGCTAACTAAAAACTGATTTGCGAACCCCATAGCATCGTTGCAAACACAGTATCTTTTACAAATAGCCAACTCATTTAACGATTACATATCTTCGTTCCCTCCAAGATTTAAGTCCACTTTAAGATTGCTTGACAAGCTTGATCGGTGCTTCCACTCACTGATCACTGGATCGTCTGCCGATTCCTATGCCCCGCTGTCTCCGGCCTTGTCTGGCTACAGGATGAACATGACCGAAAGGGTTAGACTCAAGAGCGTTATTGAGAGGACAAGGCTGCATGTTGTCGGTTTAGCAGAAGGGATGACGGGGGCCCCGGATCCGCCCACGGAAGAAGGCGTTTCGGATGTAGGAGATCGGGAATCTGACAATCCATCGGTAGGCGCTATGGATGGGGATTCCGAAGAAGAGGATGAGGCTCTGGAGATGGAATTGTCAAGGGTTTATGAGAGATGCCTAGTAGAGATCGGGGAGAGTTTGAGGCGGGAGGAATAGGGCTTTCGTAGTGCTGCTTTCTCTTTTTTTCTTTTTCTTTTCTTTTCTTTTTTATCGCCGGTATCTGAGGCAACTCATATATCTTATGAATAAGGCATCATAATTAGGCCCTGCTCGGCATGTCAGAAGGGATGACATTTTTCTAACTTTTATGGCATTTTTGTTGGTAAATAAACGATTGCAACGTTTCCCCTTTTTGATTATAGCTCAATCTAATACAGGCTACCTACTAGATTCTTCTTTCCGTCACAATCATTAAAGTGATAGCCAATATTCAGATATGAACCTTTTTACACCAATTGGTCGGGAGGATTTGAGTAAGATTCTGTTTTTCTTATAGTATTAAATTGTCCATATTCGCCTTATCCGGAATTTCTCTTAAGGGGGAATAAGGACTCGCAAGGACTGCGCTTTCCACTTGATGAATATGTGATCTTTTTTGGTCTTCCAGACCGTGGGAGCATCTGTAACCGACCCTCGTATACCGTACAGTACCGATATGATACTTCTGTTGCCGCCAAGCTGTGTTGGAGTACTGTACTTGCAGATCAGCGAGAACTTTTTGGACGTGAGTGTGTACGGTATTACATGGTCCCTTGCAAAACGGTCAGAAAAGGTGCACAACGATGATTTCCTGAGTGCAATCAGTCATCCTAGCAGCCAACTCTGAGCGAGAACTGCTACCGGTGCTATCCATACATGTAATGTCACTTTCTTGCAATAGCACATTAGAGGCCCCGCACAGTTTCTAGGCCACATGGCACCTGCGTGGGCTCGCGCATATTTTCATTGCTTGAATCCGCTTTGCAGTTTTGCGGTACCAAATAGTACTGGAAAAGTGAAAGGCATGATGCCGGACATTTGAAATCAACCAAAAACTAACACAACAATAATTCTCGAAAAGTTTCAACCACCACCACATCTTTGAGATATGGCTTCATAGAAGCGTTCAGAGAACACTCCTCTGCGACAATGAACAAGCACAAATTCCACCCACAAGGGCAGGTAGGGGGAAAACGGAAAACGGAAAACGGAAAAAGGAAAAAGGAAAAAGGAAAAAGGAAAAAGGAAAAAGGAAAAAGGAAAAAGGAAAAAGGAAAATAGGTTAGCATTTCCCCAACAAGCTATCCAGTCAAGTTATGTAAAATATGTTAGTCTACTAAAACGCATCTCCACGACATTTGATCCCCAAACCCCTTCCACTGCTCCATCCCCCATTGAACCATCTCACCAATTATCGGTCATAGAGTCTAAATGCAGTGCTATAGTACCTCCTGATTCTTGCACTGCCAGAGCATGCCTGGAATGAATAGATTCCATCTGAGCATCACTTAAACGGTGCTTTCCCCAGCTCAATGACGCATCACGGACAGTCCTATCCGTACCCGATCCGTAAAGCTTATTCTCCTCTAGATACCGGATATATTGATGAGAAATATTTCCTGCCATAGTCTCCTTCAAGGACTCTTCTGCCTTGGGCACTGGCATCGCCCAAGGCCAATACCATTTTCCATGGGATCCTCTGGTAAAAAACTTTTGTCGGCCTACTTGGTTGAAGGCTTCCAACCAGCGATGACAGGCACTGCAACTGGGCTTGGAAACCCCAATGTAACTAAATGCGGGAACATTGTCCCATGAATTACCATGCTTAGTCGCAAGGTACTGAATAAGCGCACATTCGCAGTGGGCTGGGTACATATGCGTACCCCTCCCAAATTTTGCTGCAAGCCTCTCCGCATCGTTCTCCTGTGATGGCAGTGTCTTAGCAGCTGCAACCTCCAAAAAGGACTTCCACTCCTCTTTCGACCCAGGTAATTGCACGGCACGAGTCTGGCCCGGGACGGTAGAAATGTGGATGCGGTATGGTAAGACGGATCGGAGGCGGGGAGAAGTGACACATGAGACTAGATACTGAACGTGGCAAGTCAGGGAAGTGAGTTTCTCGAGAGCACGTCGAAGCCGGAAGGCCCGTTCGGGGTATTCTGGTGTATCTAGTACAGAAGTAAAGTTAGATTGAAGGCTAGAAAACAAACCCTACTCGCCAAATGCAAAAGTATCCAGATAAGTTGCATAGCCTCTGGTAAAAAAATCGGAATATGTGGAAATTCAAGTTAAGGATTCGAAACACTGTTGTTCAATTGGCCTGAGTACACTGAACACTCCAATCAGAATCCTAGAAGCATTTTCATCTGAATCGATGTGCTTGATAAACTTCTGCCGAAGCATCTGCCAGCGCTTCTTAAGTCACTCAGAGATATCGTTCGGGAGTCACCTAAGACTAGGATATTCCTTGCTAGGAGGCCCCATGTTAAGGAAGATATTCAAAGATATATCCTAGTAAGGGTAGTTTTGATACCCATCAGTCCGAAGAGAGGTGATATCAGAAATTATCTGGAGATGACTTGGAGGTCATACATGGACGCCGAGCTGGAGGCGATGAGTGTTGATTTGCGGGCGGATACCATCAGATCATGATGGAAAGGATATCTGATATACGCGTGAGAACATTTAACATTTCTAGTCAATTACCGATATATACTTACTATCGATGGTGTGTAGGTTTCTCCTTGTTGCACTACACATCAATGCTGTTCTAGGAGAGGTGGGAATTCGCCAGCGGAGAAAGAAACTGGAAGAGATAATAGAGGGCAATAGACCGATGCCTACATGGCAACTCTAACTCGAGTGAAGGTGCAGAAGGGAAATATATCAGTACTCGGGCTAAATTAGATGTGGGGGTTGTATTCGAAACGGCCGCTACAAGCTCAGGAGCTCTGTCATGCCTTCGGAGTGAAGAGAGGGTCCGCGAATCTGGATCTGGAAAATATTCCTGTATTCCGGACTCTCCTAGCATCTTGTCTCGGTCTTGCCACCACCGAGGTGTCTTTGTCCACGCTCAGACTAGTACACTTCACTCTTCAGGAGCACCCCTTCAGTAATCCGATCCTGTTTTGCCATTTTCCGATTTTTTCTACCAGAGGCTGTACACGGTATGACATAGGTTTGTGGGTGGTCTAGATACTTTTGCCTAAGACCATAATGGGGGTTAGAAGGGGCGTACCATTAAGTTCCTGGGCTAAAAGCTCGCAGCCAAAATTGTTCTGATCTGCAAGCACAAGTCTTGCTTTTAGGTTGGCCCACACGCTGTCATAGTATACCACTTTCCACTCATCGTCTGTGAGCTCCTGCCCAGGAGGACAATGAAGCTTACAAGCCAACTGGAATACGGAGTCCAGCCCAGTTACAACCTGGTACAGGTTGAACTCAACGCCTTGTAGGGACCTCTCTCGCGGCGTATAAATAACTTCTTCACAAAATCGACAAGAGGACTCCACCATTTCTCTTTTAACTTCATCTGCTTTTTCAAAGAGTGCTTGTATATCTCACGAAACAATCCTGCATTCAACTGGAGTGCCATCTCTCCAAGTATACTTGGTGACCCTTCCTCATGCATGTCGGATCCTCTTTTCGCTGCAAACTCCTCCGATAGGGCTTGCAAATTTCCCCATATACTTTTGAGATAGTCAACTAGGCGAGAGTCAACTTCTTGGTTCTCGGTGACCATTAGACGAATTTCCCGTTCTCTAGAGTTCAATTGCAAGGATACTGCAACCACCTGGGACCCTGCCTCAGAAATAGATAGGCTGGCAAGTACGTCAAGGATGCGGAAGGGGCGAGTGCTTGTCTGGGGATCGATGGGTGTAGGGTTTAAGGAACTAGAAGACCCATCTTGCCGTCCTTCGAAGACATAGCACATCAGAGCTACTAGGTCGTGCGGGTCAAGCTTGTTAGCCATAGTGCCCAAATGTGGTATTTTGCACCAATCTTCACTGATTTGATTGATATCTGGTGTTCTGAGACCAAGAAAAAAAAGATTCCTAGAATTTTTGAACTCTGGATGTTGCGACAACCTTTTGGAAATCACAATAAGCCCATGCTAGTGTCAATTCAACTCATACAAGAACTTACTGTAGTTGGGGTACAGAACTTAGGGAGGGGCAGGGGGCGGAGAGGGAAGGGTCACAGGCACAGCCGTGACGATAGTTTGATGAGTTGCAGAAGTGGGAAAGGTTTTTGCAAGGCAAGGAGCGAAGAGGTTTGGATAGATAAAGACGTAATGACTTAATGCTGTGCACTGAACAAAGGTGGAGGCAGTGCTAGTGTTGAGAGAGAAAGAAGAAAAAGAGTTGAAGGTTGATGGAACAGGTGTTGTGTCCGCTGGGGAACTAAAGGTTGTGCCAGGCCATCTACTCGTAATGTCCTGACGTTTGTGAACACAACTGCTATTGCATACCGCCAAAATTCAGCTTTTTTGCGCTGATCTTGGCATCATGCAATAGCAGTTGTGTTCACAAACGTCAGGACATTACGAGTA
>Ga0307509_10011386_pt1 | contig 10778 bp, 9 predicted proteins | sample 10_EM_MG_FD_202245 | JGI IMG/M metagenome (GOLD analysis project Ga0307509, IMG submission 202245) | Populus trichocarpa ectomycorrhiza microbial communities from riparian zone in the Pacific Northwest, United States - 10_EM | ecosystem: Host-associated > Plants > Roots > Unclassified | place... | reverse complement strand
GATACTCCAATTTCGGTCAGAGGAGCTGAGATTCCCAACCTCAAGCACCCGTTCTCATCCTCCAAGTAATGTACTGGTACTTCTTCACAGTTCACGTGACCAATGACTAATTCCGGCGAGGTGAGTACTTTACTCGCACGCACCATCATGTCTCATTGTATGACCTCTCGCACCGACATGGCGATGCATGGCTCGTACCCCCCAGCCGCCGCTCCTGCATCCTAACATCCTCTACACCTACCCTCTCCTGCCTCCCTTCCTCCAATCCTATCGTAGCATACCACGTCCATCCACTTGGCGCACTCCCGTTTCCACTAGATACGGAACCTGGGTTGAGCTAGCTTTGACTCGCCAACCTGCTTGTCCGCCGCTAGCTACCGCTCCGCTGTTGAGCAGACTGAGGATACTGCACGAAGGGAGGATAAAAAGAGGTGCGCCCGCTCTCCCCCTCTCTCTCAGCATGTGCCTATGCGGAATACCCTCACGCCTACCCGTTATTTCATCGGTAGTGCAAATACGCTGATTGGCGGAACAGTAGGGGCCTCGGGAAGATAGGCAGTTTGCAGAATGTTCCCATCATGGACTGTCACTCATGCGTATTTCGACCTGTATTCGCCGGCGGTGATGTTGAGTGATCTGGTTAGGGAGGCAAGGCGGGCTATTTCTTAAATATGTCGCGGTTGGACATTGATATCCCCGGCCGGACCAGATTTAGGTGGTAGGGTGAGAGAGAACGGTCGTGGATTTCTTTCTTCTCATGTGACACTGCGGAGTAGCCACTTCGCAGGGTGGGGCGCAAAGATGGAGGCATTCTAATGGAGTTTAGGTATACTAACGTACCATACTCTATTCATGAATATAAAATACCCTACAGTCTTGGGATATTGTCGCTCCTATGCTCCTTTCCATTAATTGCTTTTTTAAGGCGCGATAACAATCATGGGCACAAAACCTACCGGTATCTGTAAATAACCCAGCAAGAGAGTAAACAATATCAACACAAAGATACCGGCACCCAAATAGGGAGTAATAATGAGAAAAGGAAAAACAAGTGACAAGCGGGGGGTAGCTTGGTTTCGCAAAAATCATGTGTGATATGTCCGCTTCCACCTCTACCTAAAGAATGAAAGAAAAGAAAGACCATTTTTGCCAATCGCGATGCTGACACCCGGCGCACCGAGGCAATAACAGACACTCGGATGCGAGTCATCGAGATCTGATTAAAGACCTGCCACCGTACCTCATTCAGCTGCCTAGTGCGCTGGAAAAGATTTCTGTAGATACGGCGGCGTATGCTTGCCGGCAACCAAAGGCACCATTTTTTTTTGGTGGTGGTGTTTATCCTCCTTTTTTGGGCGTGAGCGTGCGTGTCGGATTAATCGTCTTCCTGCAACACATTCCCTATCCCCAAAGAACGGGGATTGGAAGGGCAGAAATTTAATAGCATCCTGGGCTGAATAGGCGGTGTAATCGTTGCGATGACAACCAGTCTCGGCCGGATCCCGGAGCTATCTTCCAAAAGTAAGGTGGGGAAGGAAGAGGAGGGCTGGCGGAGGGGAAGATTTGGCAGATACGATGCGCTTTTCAATCGTGCATTCAGTTTGGTGGTTGAATGGTCGCTTGCAACGTATTCCCGCCCAAAAAGTAGTACTGGTATTTCTAGAAACACTTTTCGTGCTAAGTGGAATAAGGGGGTGGTGGGTGATTTTCTCCCTCCTTTTTTTTTCCCTCCCTCTGCAAAACAGACCGCCAACGGATGTCCATGTGTCCAGTCGATCCGTGTTTTGTCGACTAGCATCCAGTCAAACCCAATTCCCTCCCTGGCCCAGTGAAAAAGCCTCTTCTCGTGTTGTATTTCGCAAATGTGTTGCGGGTAGCCACGAAAGATACCGCTGATGCCCCGGTGGGGGAGTGCGAGAAGACCAGCACAAGGTAAACTTTTTGTACTTGGGCTCCTGGGCCGGCCCGAACTGTGCTTTTTCTATCTATAATTTTTTTGTAATGGATGTGCAGTACCTCCTTGGTATTAGGCTTGCATAATGCGAAGGCCAGTCGTTGCTCTCCCTTTCCTCCATAGCGGGCTTTGTTATAAGACGAAAATATTGATGTATATATTTTTACTAAAGTTGCAAAAGAATTACTCGGCAATACGTGAAACTGGTGATTCTGCCAGAGTGGCACGAACACAGAGCAAAATGGATTGCAAAAAGGCGGAGAAGAGGAGTGGGTGGTTCTGGTGGTGGTGGCAATCCTAGTAGTCGCTGTTTACCCGCCCAGACCCACAATTTGATCCACGTCCCAATGCTCACATTTTCTAGAGCATAAAGCATCGGAACCAACTTGAAATCACATTGTCAGAACCACAAAATCGACACGAATGTCCCTGAGGTCTCAGCGCTCCCTTTTCAGTAGAGGGAAATCTGACAACGGCATATCAGTCAGCCAATAGGACAAGATGAACGCTGCAAATTCAGGGAATATGGCTGCTAAACAGTTTGAATTGGACTGAGGATGCGGATTGACATGTATGTAAAGTATGCATGTATGTATGATATGTATGTAGGTGTGATTGAAAAAGAGATAGCTCACTTCTGAGCCACTCCGGAACACCGGTAGCACATACAACGGGGGCGAAAGACCGGATTAACGGTGGAGCTCAGATCGAGGCGAAGGCTGGCGCATCGGCCGTTCCAATCCTTTGTTTTGCTAGCGGACGCCGGATAGGCATAGCAAGGATAAAACATATTAGATTGAATCCGTTGTTTGAGCTTTTTGTTATGATATGTCAAAATTATTCGTTGTGAAGCCCTCCTGAGGCTACATTCATATCATAAAAGACTGCGACGCGAACATGTCAGCCGGGTCTACTAGTAGGGCGTGGGAGCTAAGGAACACCTTTGTAAAGAGGAGGGAAGGAGGCTATAAGGAGCAAGCAGAACACAGGCGGGATTCCCAAACTCACAAGTACTCGAGTACCCTAGCACGAGCTCGAGGAAAAGGCTCTTTTGTGATACGCAGCGATATCATGAAAGAACCTAGGAGCGAGATGGTTGTAACTCTGACGGATATATTCTGGGTTATCGCCAAATTTTACATCTGAAAATATTTCCGATGAGCCCTTTTTCCCATCGGCCAATAATTTCCCATAACTTTTTCTTTCAATGAAAAGACTCAGACCTTGCTTGCAGCGAGATACATTGCCGCTGTCGAGATCCTTAGCAGTGGGGAAGCTGTCGTTGGCGACCTTCTTAGCTAGGGTTTAATTTTAATTATGGGCACTTGTACAAGCCATGAGGTGCCAAATGCACTCACCCTGGTGGCACATAGCGGGAGGTTCGGACGCAGGGGGTTGTTTCATGCTCAAGCTCTCAGGAACATCCGACACAAAAATAACCAGAGGCGGATTAAGGCTGTTGATTAAACTAAACGGTCTTCTTCGAGGATAGAAGTTCTCCGGGATCTTCTCGAAACCAAGGTTGATCGTTGGATTTGATCCGGTAACTATAAGTTACTCGAGACCACCTAATACCGGTAATGTTTGATGTGTGTGGAATGGCCGCAAGCTCAGACAACAAGAGGGGAAACCCAGAGCGTGAAAGGGAGATGGTGTGATAATGGGCGGAAAATGGAACCTTTTTTCTTCGCGAGGATCCCCCTTAAGTTATGTTGCGGCGCAAAGCCCTATCAGGAACACGGTCTCCCGATAACATCTCCCCTTATTTTTTTCTTTTCTTTTTCCTTTGAACAACACTTCCTTGCCAGCCACGCTCCTTCGGTATGCCGGGAAAGCGATGCAGGGCAAATCACCATGTGTACCGGTACTCGAGTAGGAACTTGTACGAGTACTATGTTCAAAAGAGGCTTTGGCACGGAAACATCCAGTCAGACTAGATCTCATGCATACCCGCGACTTTTGGGGGGGTTCGTAAATGCCTACCATACCGGTGCCTTATATTGCGACCGCACACGTTCTGACCCAGGACCTGGGACGGTGGGCTCCCTGAAACTTGATGGCCCAAGATATGCTCGTCGACACCAAATTGTACGCTGCATCTCTACCGATAGAGGAACGATATGGATGATGCCTGGGGGAAACTCAGCACTTATTGTAATTGTGAGTGTGGCGGTATGAGGGTTTCTAAGTTAGAAAAAGCGCCCCCTATTCAGACCTTTTCATTTGCACAATGCTCGAGCGCGATCCTGGGGTTTTGTCTAGGGATCCTGGGATCGCTCGCTTGGTTGAGCAATATTTAGAGTAGGGTTAGGGGTTTAATCTGCCTTGTTTTCCATTATAGACCGCTAACATCTCAGAAGAGCTTTCCGACCTTCCTCCGTTCGAATAAAAAAAGAATCTTGATCGAGCCTACTGGCACCCTCAGAAGCACTAAGGTTTTAGAACAGCTAACATCGGATGGCTAGCTGCTCTAACCGGTTTTTTGGCCAGATGAAAGCCCCGCAGAGACTTAGGGTGGCATCGTGTGCCCGTAAGCGGATGACCATTCAACAAACACTTGATACCCTAGGGACTATCGTAATATCTCTGTTTCACACGAGGGCCTGAGCTGGCAAGCCATGGAATAGCCTAGTGGGGAATCCGCCAATCATCCTTTAGCTATAACACCCTTTTGGAGTGAAGGCATCTTTGTGAAAGTCTTAGTACCCTGACCCCCACCATGCTGGTAGGTCCTCTAAGAAGCAAAGAACCTGCCCTGGCCCATACGAGTTCGTGCTCTCCTCATTATCACTCTCCTGGCCCCCTTTCCAATACCTCACTTTTCTCGACGATGGCCCAAGGATGGGTAATACCGGGTTGGAATATTCGTGAGGTGTATGTATAATCGAGATTTTTTGTGTTTGGTGAGCAGCAGCTACTGGAGAGTAAGGGGATAGAAAGGGGTGAAGGCACAAAATTGTCCGGCCAAGGGAAACAGTGCACCTGGTGTTGATACATGCGTATGGCGATTGAAGTTTGCGTAGAAAACCTCACCTGATACATCCACTCATGCCTAAGGACAGGAATCGTAAGCGCATATTAGATATTGGGGATTTCAACTGGTTCATTCCTTTTCCAAGTATTTGATTCAGACTATCTCTGATCCTGCGGTGCGTTGCTAAAACTATGCCGATAGAAATAACTCATCTAACCACACACCTCTCCTCGAGATATATCCTAATTGAAGTACTGGTGCAGCCAACTAACCCGACTAGATGATTCTAGTAATAACAATTCTAGAGCCTTAATATCAGGGCAATTATATTTTAACAGACGATGGAGGTCTCTCGGTATTCGGCCAGCTGGACCGCATATCTGCAATAAGAATGGAAAGTTACTTCCGGCCTTCCAATGGTTTCGTTCAAGTACCTTATTTGAGTAAATAGCCTGCTTACTATTATAGCAGCAGGGCTTTCCATTGGGCTATCCCGCTCACCATACGCATCTCCACAGCCCCCTCATGCGATTGGCCAGTACTTGGATATACCTGGAGTGCAGTACGGTATTGCAGCTGACTATGAATTTATAAGAAATCCCGCCGGCCACTGCTGTCATTCCACAACCCAGCCCAGCCCGACTCACTATCAGTATCAGCCGGTAATCTTAGCTCTAGGAAAAAAAAGAAAAAACCGTCGGATCCCCGAGAGAGATCAAGGTTCAAAAACTCCCCGCTCCAACAAGGGCTGATCGGTTTGGTCGGAATACCAATGCTGAGCACTAGACTAGTGCCTTCCTAGAGGAAAAGGTGTCTAGGCTCAACAACCATCCCGAAACCCCTACCTGCAAAGTAGAGATGAGATCATACATAAAATCTTGCAATACGGTACCATTATTGGAGGTTGGGCTGCTGCAACATACACCACTCCGGTAACAATCGGACAAAACCGCTTCAGAGGCACTTAAGGGCGCACAGAAAGAACTCGTCGGATAATATAATAAGCAACGGTGGCTGGACTGTGGTTGGGCCGTTTTCATTCCCCGGGACAAGGAGAGCTCTTAGAATGTTGATCATGAGGAGTGTGTCCAGAGCGAGCTCAGAATTATTGGTGACCAGGCGAGCTTCTTTCCTTGCGATTATTCCACCCAAGAACGCGCGTCGGCGTTTAATGTCCATAATGTGCGAACTGAGGGCCTGACATAAGCTGCCTGGGAGCACCCAGAACTCTGGGTTTGGGAGTCGAGATGGTGGGTTTGGGTAAAACCTCCGTGTCCGGGGTTGGTGGGCTGTTTCGCTGCCACAGTTCGAAACTTTTTAGACTAAATGCAGCACCACCTTATCCGTCCACTCAAAGAAATCCACAGCTGCTAAACTTATAATTCTCACAATCTTGGTCCGCTCGAACAGGCCCGGTGAGAGCTCCGTGGTTCCACAATCTGAACCTGGTACGAGTAAATAGGCTTTACCCAGCACTCGAGCAATGTCTGAGGGCCAGGATTGTGCGGTATTATCATAATATTGTGCTAGGTATCCGCCATCTAAGATAATTTGTCCCTTTTCTTTCTTCTTCCGGTTCACAAATACCGGCGGTCCACGTTTAACTAACGTTCCCGGGAGAAGGTGAGAATACTGTACTGGTACTTGTACTAGAAGAAACAACCCCGATCGAGTGGCTCTGTATATTATTACGTCTACGAGTAGTAGGAATTCCCCCCAATACTTCTAGGAAAGTTGTGCCGGAAAAGACCCCAAGATGTTAGTTGGCTGACTCGCAATCCGGTGTGGAATTATAACAGCAGCAAGGGGTAGAGTAGTTGGAGTTCAGCTTCTTCCCCTTGATTTTCCTCATTTTTGAAAATTGTATAGTGCTTCTTCAAGAAATACACTGTGACTCCTCACTTAAAGATAGAGGTGGATTCAAGATGTTTTAAAGAAGGAACTACCGTAGTTCAAAAAGCCTTCTTTTACCATGGAAACTATAGCGAGTTTTGCTACCGTAGTGGGATTGGAAGCTTTTCCTGTTTACGAGAGGGCCCCATTGTTTCTGCTGCTATTTATGATTTTATGATTAGTAGCTCTGATAATATTGCTATTGTTTATTTGTTTTGAATAGCGGATGTTTTAAGTTTCTTTTGTTATTTGGCCATGCTCCAGGGTGCCTGCTGGGGGCTTTCCTGTACCCGTATCTGCGAATAAATCCAAGGACCAACACGATAATGCCGGTACAAGAGTGGTAGGTTCCTGTGGGCGGGTCCGGGGGGCTTAAAAAAATCCACTACCGTACCGTACTCAAGTGCTATGATAGTACCGGTACTGTACTGCACCTCCCCCCCATTAGTGCACAGCTGATCCAGAAAAAAGGAAGGGGGAAAAAAGGAAAAAAGGAAAAATAAAACCGTCCCGCCAATATCAGAGGTTGGGCTCTGCGTTTGTTGACATCGGGTTTTTTCTTCTTCTCGCTAACATGATCCGACCAACTCGTGCGTGCATGGGCGATAGCAGGTCTAGCCTTTGCACAAGGGCTGGCAGGAGCAGCTCACAACGCAGCAGAGCGGGAGTGCCAGATTTTCCCATCTCGACCAACATGGGAGTTTCTGGGGTTTTCCCCCCCTCCACTTCCTGTATGCCACCCCCTTGAGCCCACAGCCCTCCCTCCATGACCCATCTTCACACGGGGCGACATCGTGAACCCTCCAGGAGAGTTAGTCTGTTGATATATTAGCCCGGAACAATCTCTGATAATATCTTTGCTTGATCTGTGATTTTTCATCTTTTGCCCCCCTTCAAATGTCCGTATTGTCCGGACTTTATTTCTGGGGGGAAATACCGTATGTCCTAGTATGATACCGCACCACCCTAATGTGTTTAAAGGAGGGTAGGGGAGGGCGGTGTGTGTGTGTACCGTATACACAAATTACTGTTGATTTTCAATCGCGCAGCATATGGGGGGGATAAGAGAGGAAGGGAGAAAAAATTACCCATCATATTTTAAGGACAATGAATGGCAGTGTCGAAGGCACCATCGCAGGAGTCATACCCACTTACGCTGGCACTTGTACTGTAGCTACTCAAGTACGGGTACAGTACGGGTACAGTACGGGTACAGTACGGGTGCTCATGAGTATTTAGCTTTTATTTCCCTACCCCTCGGTTTACCAATCGTAGGGAATTATGGCGAAGAGAGGAAAAGAAAAAAGGGGTTTGGGAATCTGCGAGATGTCGCTTTGCTCATGATGTTAGCACCAAAAGGAAGGCCACCGGAACTTCCACTCGCCTGTACCCAAAGTCTTTCTGAGATCTTTTGGCCCGTTAGCGCAGGAGGTTGAGGGGTCTAGCGACCGCCACAATGTAAGGAGCTGATCCGTTTTGGCAAGAGTATATTTCAGAACATGGGCTAAGAACGAGTAGCCTGAGACTTCTCAGATGAGTGCATTGGTCGATCCGGGGTCAATGATGGGCGCTTTGACAGTCAGACTCAGCATCGCCGGATCTGCGTGATAGTGGCATGAGAGGGTCCCCTCATAGGGCCCCCTCTCCAGGGTCAACCAGCAGCGATAACGATCAGCTCCTAACGGGGCAAGAACAAAAAAGGCGTTGAAATAAAAACTGAGCGTGGAACTGCTGCCCGTGCCTTTTGGCTGTGTGACATTTCTTTTACCCTTGTCTGTCAGGGATACCAACTTGCCGGCAGTTCATTTTTTTTGCTAGGACAAGAAAAGAAAAGAAAGGAGGAACCCCCCATTAAATCCCATTCACGGACGGTTTTATTGTATAATTTGTTGGGGTAAACCTATTCTTTGGAAGCATGCGGTACAAGTACGTGGACTAGTAGTGAAGCTGTCCACCAGAAAGCGAGACCTTATCGTCCCTTCACTTATTGCCATGGTATTATGGTACTTAACTCGTAGACTGTTTTAATAGCCGAGTCCATTTTGAAAGGGTTTGTTTGGGAGAGCGTAGACGTAGACTCGGGCTTCTTAAGATAAGATCGGTATCAGACCATTACGGATCGCTGATGCATACAGGTGCGCTTGTGACAATAGGAGGGGCAATGAGAAGAAGATCGAAAGAGGCAGCGAGTACTCGTAGAGCACACCTGCCGCTGCATACAAAGTACTATACTTGACAAGGACACATGTACTGTACCATACAAACTTCTGTGTCTAGAGCATGGGAGCGTAGATTACTTGTAGCATTCACTAATACGCAAAACATACCGCACATACGGTTTTCCACACGCATGCTGTGGTCGAGTACTGGTACTCGAGTGCTCTAGTGGTAGTATGGGGTTTTACACTCACCCGCGCTCGCCCACACATGCCGGTACTCGAGTAGTAGTAATTCATACCTCACACAATCACATAAGATGTGCGGCTCCGGCGGGGGTGCCTTTTTTGTTTTTGGAAAAAAAAAATCAAAAAAATCATACCAAAATGGGCAGAAGTCCTGTATGTACGGTACTGTGTGATATGTGCCTATGAAAACGGGGGTGTGTTTAGTGCATTGGGCTTAAAATCTGAAGGATTGTCTATTGGTCCTCGCTAAGCCCTGGTAAGCGAGCACGCAAGAAATACTCGAGCACGATATCAGTTCAGCAGTGGAGCTTTGCCATATAGTGCGATAGTCTAGCGGCTTCACGGCTTCTAAGAGCGAGCTCCGAGCAGCAGACGAGCGAAGGTGCGGAGCGAAACAGAGCAAGCGTCAGCATACAGCATACTCATAATTTTGTGCCCACAAGGATAGGGGAGATGTCTGATGAGGATGCTATGCTCGATCAGACTCTGGGTAGACTACAGTAATCACCTAGAAAATGAGGGGCAGTGAAAGGAGCAAGTGCAACATCTCCACCACCTCCATACTGAAGCTTTTTCAAAAGAAAAAAAAAAAGAAGAAAAAAAAAACCAGACCCCTATTGATTGACCCGCAACTCTCGTGGATTCGAGAGCGCGAAAGGGAAAGTAAAGAAAAAACAAAAACAAACACCAGCTCCACCACTAACGTACCCTCACTTGAAACGCTCGCTGATTGCTGCCTGTGGCTCTCCCACTCTTCTTCCCCTCCTTTCCTTTCTCCCCTCCCTTTTGGTCTCCTGCTCTACAGTCTTCTGTATTCCCCCTGCCAGACCGGTACTGAAGGCAACTGGGCAAAGTGATAACACTTGAGAGGTACGATAGCTTCTGCCATCACATCAATCGGTTCCTCTCCCCACACCCCTCACCTCGACTACTCGCGCAGTACAATCGTATCGTATCGCATTTATCGTATCCCCGTCAATTCCGACCGGTACACTGCCCGACCCCCGGAGACAGACAATCAGACACAACCATCGAAGGCGCTCTGTGGTGAGGAGGAGGAAGGACAGGAAAAAAGTCGAACTGCAAGGAAAAAAAATAGGGAAAAAAAAAAATGAACACTCCCCCTTGCCTATCCACAGTATAACCGAGCTCCTGCCCTCTTGCTACTGCTGGCTTTCCCTTTTGCCCTCTTTGGTTTCCTTTCCTTTTTTTTCCCGCTATTGCTAGGTAAAATATATTTAGATATACCGCTCTCTACGCACATTCCTCATACACCCTCCCGCCGAGTAGGGAACAGTTACCTGGGTAATACGGGTAGGTCGACTCCGTTCCAGCCCTTTTGTTCCCCTCCCCCTCCAGCGGGCCCCCGCAGCGCGGCCCCAGCAGCTGATTGGTAGGGTTTAGTTCATCCCATGCTCCCAAGCTCTTCCTCTTTGCTCGACACATTTCTTATCCGCAGCGCACAGATATCCATCCCACCAAAACACCTTCTACTGGTAACAGCAGCAACAAACACCAACTCCAGCTGGCCGAGTGACTTGCCTTCAAGCCA
>Ga0307509_10011385_pt1 | contig 10781 bp, 9 predicted proteins | sample 10_EM_MG_FD_202245 | JGI IMG/M metagenome (GOLD analysis project Ga0307509, IMG submission 202245) | Populus trichocarpa ectomycorrhiza microbial communities from riparian zone in the Pacific Northwest, United States - 10_EM | ecosystem: Host-associated > Plants > Roots > Unclassified | place... | reverse complement strand
GCCGGATCGACGATAGCTTCATTGGCGTATGCGCGATAACGGCCTTTCTGCTCACCCTGCCTGTATCGTCGATCGCCGGGCTCATGGACGGGTATCTTGCACGGGGCTTGCCGACGCTCTTGAGGGCATCCCTGACCGCGGCCTTCGGCATGACGATTGCCATCGGCCTGATTCTGGCCCTGTTCGCGATCATGTTCTCACCGACGGTGCCGCCAGAGGTCATGAATGGCGCACTCTGCGCGGGCTTCTTCCTGCTGCTGCCGATGGGCTTGTGCTCGCTGTTGTCGAATGACGACGGCAACCGGCAACCGCATTCGCTTGAACCGGCCTGCGCGTGAAGACGGGATGTGAGCGCCGCGGCGAGCGCGGACGGCGTAACCGATGATGTTGGTGCCGGGTCTGATATTTGTCGTCGCGGCATGCCTGACCTTGATCACCATGATGCTGCCCGAAGATTCTTCTGAAAATGATGACGGCCGCGGGCATCCGACGTCGCTGCGACGCGCGCTCTTGTTCGTGTTGCTGGGCCCCGTCCTTGGAGTGCTCGTGGCCTATTATCTTGCGGGCGAGGGATACCGCGACGGCTACGTCATCCCGATAGCGTATTTCTTCAGCCTGATCGTATGCGCGACCACCGGACCCATCGACGGAATTTTGGCTCATGTCGCGCCAATTTGGCTGAGAGCGCCGTTGACCGCTATGGCCGGGGCGGCATTGGCCGTCGGTGTCTGCTTTCTTCTTCAAACTTTGTTGGGAACCAAAGGAACACCGCAGTTGCGCATGCTGGTCCCGATCGCCGTCATCGGGGCGTCCAGTACAGGTGCGTGCTCCTTGCTGACGTACTGTTTTCGCCGCAGGAAGGCTTGATCCGGCTGACAAACCTGGCAACGCGGCGCCGGCCGTTCCTGCCATGAATCATTTGGCGTCGCCGCTCAATGTATCGTTTACCCTCATACAACCTGAAGCTGCCTTGCTCATAGCTCATTAACTGGCGCGGGCGCAGAAATGCGGGTGAAGGTTGCGGCGCGGCCTCGCGAAACGCAGCCCGTCCGGGACCGGTATTTTATCGCATAATCTCATTTGCAGGATGGCGCCATGAATCAGAATATCCAGCATCACAGCAACGCCTGGGTCACCTTTACCTACGGCTCGTTCGGCGCTTCGGCCTTCCTGGTCGCCATCGGCGTCTACTTTCTCCCCGTTGACCTCTGGATCAAGGGCTACCTTGCGATGGGCATCGTGATGCTCATTCAGTCCTGCGTCACCCTGACCAAGACGGTGCGTGACGTGCATGAGAGCAGCCGCTTTGTGAACCGCATCGAGGATGCCAAGGCTGAACGGCTGCTGATGGAAGTTTCCAAGGCTAGTTGATTTCCAAAACCGCGTAACCTGTGACGCGGTGCTGGCGAAGGCAGACGGCGGATGCTTCGGCATTCGCCGTTTCCCTGTCTTGCAGGGATGTTTGACGTCACCAACACATCGTTTACCTTCCTGCCACCGTAACGTGTCGCACTCATGGCTCCTTAACGGGCCCGGCGCACAAAATCCGGACCGAGTGCGGGCAAGTGGCATGGCGTTTTTCAGCAGCGGCAATTCGGCGATCCGTCGTGCCTGGGGGCAGGTCCGCTCCGCGGCCGCGAGTCTTGGCGGCTATGGCGTCTTCTGGCTGAAGGCGCTGCGCCAGCCGACCATCGATCTCACCATTCGCACCCATGCCGGGCTGGTCACGCGCATTGTTGAAACTCCCGGGCTTTCGCTTTCCGAAGCCGAACTCGGCGAACTCGTATCGCAACTGCGTGTCGTGGCCGCCAAGACATTGCCTGAGGAAAGCCTCACCTACGGCATTTTCTCCGGCGACCGCGAACGGTTGTCACGCGCCATCGTCACGCTGATCTGCGAGGAAGCGACCGGACGGCCGATCGCCTTCAATGCGCTTTCGGTGATGCAGGTCGAACTCGACGGGGAACCTGTGGAAGTCATCCATCTCGGTCTTGTGATGGTCGACCCCGACGAGCGCGGGCGGGGGCTCTCCTGGGTGCTCTATGGCCTGACGGCGCTGGTTCTCTTTGTCCGTGACGGGTTGCGTCCGAAATGGATCTCGAACGTCACCCAGGTGCCATCCGTCGTCGGCATGGTCAGCCAAACCTTTTCCGATGTCTTTCCGTCGCCGCATCCGGACGCGCGCCAGAGCTTTGCGCATCTGCAACTCGCGCGCGGCATCATGTCGCGTCACCGCGCCGTGTTCGGCGTGGGCGAGGAAGCGGGCTTCGATGAAGCCAGATTCGTCATCACCAATGCCTATACCGGCGGATCGGACGCGCTCAAGAAAACCTTCGAAGCCGCGCCAAAACATCGCGACGAGCAATACAACGCGTTTTGCGCCCGGGAGCTGGACTACGCCAGGGGCGACGACGTCCTGCAACTCGGCCGCATCGATCTCGCCGGCGCGCGCCGCTATCTCCTGAGCGAAGTGCCCTCCGGTTCGCTGCCGGCGCTGCTCGCAACCGGCACCGCGCTCGCCCTGCAGCGGCTGGTGCTTCCCGCCGTTCACTGGATGGACGATACGCGGCCCTTCGGCATCTTGCGGCCGCGGACATCCGGAAATGGGGGCGGCCCATGACGCCGGAGATGATCGCCGATTCCATCGTCAACCTGTGCGGCGCGATCGGCCTTGGCGTCGCCATGGTCACGCTCTACCGGCGCGATCCCAGGAGCCCGCTGACCCGGCGCCTGCTGGTGGCGCTCGGCATCATCGCGTTGCTGTTCCTGGTGCGCGGCACGGCGTGGTGGAGCGGCAGCAGCGTGCTTGACAACCTGTCGATGATCCCGGCCGCGCTGATCCCGCTCGGCGCCTTGATCGTCACCGAAGGGATTTTGCGGCGTCATGCCCCGCGGCCCGCCAAGATCGCGATTCTTGCCGGCGGCATAGCGCTCGGCCTTGCGGGCGCCGTTGGGTCGGAGCGCTTTGCCGCGCCTTTTGCCATCCTGCTTGTGCTTTTCCAGCTTGGCGGCTTTGCGATCTGCGCCTGGCTGCTGGCGACGCGCGACCGGACCACGCTGATGGCGTCCGAGAATCGCAGCATCGGCCGCCTCGCCGTCGGCGCCGTCCTCGTCATTCCCTTCATCGTCACCGATTTCAGGGTGCTGATGCCGGATATCCCGGTCAGGCTCGGGGCATTGGGGGCGTTGCTCGTCGTCACCGCGATCCTGATCGCGGAACGCGGCGCGGAGACCCAGCGTCAGGCGCTGCTGATGACGGCGCTGCGGCTGTCGAGTTCGGCGCTTCTCGGCATTGCCGCGGCGTTTGTCGCGCCCGATGTCGATGCGGCGCAGGTCATGCGATTTAGCGCCATCGCGATCGCCGGCGTTCTCACCATCGGCCTGATGGTGGACGCGCTGCGCGCCCACTTCGAAGCGCAGGTGCCCGGCGTTCTCAATTCTGTTGCGGCGTCGCCGGCCCGGACGCGCGACGCGCTGATCGCGGAACTCGCGCGTCACCCGATCTTCGAGAGCGCCCGGCGCTATCGCGAGAGCGAGCTGCTGGCCTATGACCCGCCGCTGCTGCGCGATTTCCTGTCGCGCGTGCGGGTGCTGCGCCGCCCCGACGCGCCGTGGGGCCAGACATTGTCCGATCCCGCCGTCGAACGCGTAATGTCGCTGCTGGCCGCCAACAGCGCGACGCACCTCATCGTCCTGTCGCATGAGCCGATCGACGTCATCGCGCTTGCGGTTCCGATGATTTCGGCCGATCCGGCCACGGAAACGGCGCTGGCCCTGGTGCGGCGCCTGCTGGCGCTGACGCCGGAGACCATCTGACATTCCTTCACGTGATTTTTCACGCGCGACCGGCTTACGAAATGCATCGTGACTGTGATAAGACCGCCGCCGTAACGGTTCACGACGGGGCAGGCCGATGTCGAAGCAAGCGATGCGCGAGGAGGCCGAGCGCCTGATCCGCGAGACGATGGAAAAGAAGGCCCTCATCGTCAAACAGGGTAACACCCGGATCGAGGCGGTCTGCGGCAAATGCGGCGCGCCGAACCGCGTCCAGGCGGAAAAGGGCGCCACCCGCGTCAAATACGTCTGCAAGCAATGCGGCGATAAGCAGGTGACGCTGTAGGGCTTCGCGATTTGTAGCGGTTCGTAGGGTGGGCAAAGCGCAGCGTGCCCACCATTCCTTGCGGAGTGCGTGACGGTGGGCACGTCGCTTCGCGCCTTTGCCCACCCTACAAACTGCCGCTATTCCCCCTTCACGAATTTCGCAAACGCGTCCGCATAATCCGGATGCCAGCGCGACAGCGCGGGGCGGTTCTCCACGATATCGCCGGCGGCCCACAGCATGCGCCGTTCGTCGAGCGGCCGCGGCACGTCGTTGTCGGGGCAGAGGATGTAGAAATCACCGGCCTCGATGCGCGCGATCATGAAGTCGACCGTCTGCTCGGCCGTCCAGGCGCCGGGTGGCTTCTCGGTGCGGCCGCGCGCGGTCAGCGGCGTGAAGACGTGACCGGGGATCATCAGATGCGCTGATATCCTGCAGCCCGGAATGTTGCGCAACTCGTGCTGCAGCGCCTCGGTCTGCGCCTTTACGCCGGCCTTCGAGACGTTATAGGCGGGATTGCCGGGCGGCGTCGTGATGCCCTGCTTGGAGCCGGTGTTGATGATGAGGCCGGGGCGGGCGCGTTCGATCATGCGGGGGGCAAAGGCCTGCGTGCCGTGAATGACGCCCCACAAATTGACCGCGAGAATGCGCTGCCAGTTCTCCAGCGGGCCAAAACTGTTGCTGTCGGGCCCGATACCGGCATTGTTCATCAGGATATCGGTGCCGCCGAACCGCTTCTGCACCGCGGCTTCCAGACCGGCGAGGTCGTCGAACCGGCTGACGTCGACGGAAGCCGTCATGACATCGGCAGCGCCGCCCTTTGCGACGGATGCCAGTCTGGCGGCCGCCTCGGTGAGCCGGTCAGCGCCGATATCGGCGATGCAGACCTTCATGCCGAGGCTGGCGAATTGTGTGGCGGCGGCAAGGCCAATGCCGGACGCGCCGCCGGTGATCACGGCAACGTTGTTCGGCGACATGGCGGGATGGGGCATGTAAATTTTCCTGGACGGCTTGGGGGGACCTCAGCGCGTCCAGTTATCGCATACTTTCCGCTTGTGATCAGCCCGCGCGTTTCTTCGCCCGGCCGATATCGGAACGCAATGCCTGCAATTCCTTGCGCGCCGCGCTTGTGGCGGAGCGCTCGATCTTGCGGTAGCGCGCGACCAGCGAGCGGCCGAACGGCGTCAGCACCGCGCCGCCGCCGTTCTTGCCGCCGGTCTGCCGCTCGACGGCCGCCTGGCGGCAGATGCGGTTGATCTCGTCGACCAGGTCCCAGGCCCGCTTGTAGGACATTTCCATGGCCCGGCCGGCGGCGGAAATCGAACCGCTTCGATGGATCGTTTCGAGCAGTTCGATCTTGCCCGGACCGATACGCCCCCCTGCGTCGATATCGATGCGGACGCTGAGCGAAGGATGGGGCTTGCCGTTCGGTTTTTGCATGGAAGATGTGCTCACTCGCTTCGAGGCTACACGTTGCGTCCCAAACCTTTTACGAACAAGCTGAGGCGGTTACATATCCGTATCAACACGGGGTTCTGGAATAGACATGAATTATCCATCGTTGTTTTCGCCGCTCAAGGTCGGCCCCTACCAGCTCCAGCACCGCCTCGCGCTGGCGCCGTTGACGCGGATGCGGGCGGCAAAACCCTCGCTCGTGCCGCGGCCGCTGAACGCCGAGTATTACGCGCAGCGCGCGACGCCGGGCGGGCTGCTGATCGCCGAAGCTTCGCCGGTGACGGAAACCGGCTTCGGCAGCCCCGGTGTGCCCGGTATCTACACCGAGCAGCAGATTGCGGGCTGGCGCGAGGTGGTCGACGCCGTTCACGTCAGGGGCGGAATCATTTTTCTGCAGCTCTGGCATGTCGGGCGCGTCTCGCATTCCTCGTTCCAGCCGGGTGGCGTGTTGCCGGTCGCGCCGTCGGCGGTGCCGATCGCTGACCTGAAAACCGGGACCGCCGAGGGCAAGGCGGTGCCTTACGAGACGCCGCGCGCGCTCGAGACGTCGGAGATTCCTGGCGTCGTCGACGCCTATCGGCAGGCGGCGAAGAATGCGCTTGCGGCCGGCTTCGACGGCGTCGAGGTGCACGGCGCCAACGGCTATCTGATCGAGCAATTCCTGCAATCGCACACCAATCTGCGCACCGACCAGTATGGCGGCTCGATTCCGAACCGCGTGCGCTTCCTGATGGAAGTGACAAAGGCGGTGGTGGACGTGTGGGGCGCCGACCGCGTCGGCGTGCGGCTGTCGCCCTATGGCGTCGCCAATGGCAGCGGCGAGCCGGACCCGATGCCGCTCTATACCTATGCGGTCGAGCAGCTCAACCCGCTTGGGCTCGCCTATCTGCATTTCATCGAGCCGCGCTCCTCCGGCGCCGGCCGCGCCGAGGTCAATCATCAGAACGTGCCGTCGGCGATGGTGCTGTTCCGCCCGATCTGGAAAGGCGTGCTGATCACGGCCGGCGGTTTCACCGGCGAGGCCGCGGATGCCGCGATCCGGGATGGCCATGCCGACGCGGTCGCATTCGGCCGCATCTTCATCTCCAATCCCGACCTGCCGCGCCGCCTGCAGCGCGGCTTCCCGCTGACGCCCTATAATCGCGCGACCTTCTATGGCGGCGACGTGGCGGGCTATACGGATTATCCCGAGCATAACGAACTGGAGCAGGCGTAAACAGATCGTAGCCCGGATGAGCGAAGCAGTGGGGTTGTCATTCCGGGGCGATGCGAAGCATCGAACCCGGAATCTCGAGATTCCCCGATGCGCAATTGCGCATCTGACGTCTGGTCCTTCGGACCATCCCGGAATGACGGATCACTCGTCGCACCGCTCTTCGCGATGACGAGACGTGAAGACGGAGCCTTGAGAATGTTTCCGGAAGAATCGGAAAAGAAAAAAACCAAAGCGGTCGCGCTCGGCAAGCCCGCCGCTGGCCAATGCCTGTGCGGCAAGGTCGCCTTCGAGATCGACGTGCCGGCGCGCTGGGCCTGGCACGATCATTCGCCGTCGAGCCGCCGCGCGCATGGCGCGGCCTATGCCACCTATGTCGGAAGCTGGCGCAAGCGTTTTCGTATCACCAAGGGCAAGGCCAGCCTCACGCGCTATGAGGACAAGGCGACCAAAACCGCACGAAGTTTCTGCACGAGCTGCGGGACGCCGATTACCTATGAACGCCCGCGCTCGCCGCATATGGTCAACATCCCCCGTGCGCTATTCTCCGGCCGCACCGGGCGGCAGCCGCTCTATCACATCGCGATCGAGGAATTGCAGGAATGGGCCTACACCGGCGAACCGCTGGTGCCGCTGAAGGGATATCCCGGCGTGGTCTGGCAGCGCTCGAAAAAGAAGAAGCGCGCGGACCGGGAAGGGATGGTCTAGGACAGTTTGGTTGGGCCGTGACGACGGACCATCGCCCCCCGGACGCAAGCAGCCTGAGTACTGCTAGCCGGGGCCCATTCTACTTTGCATGGGGTTATTTTCGCGATTTTGTGTCTGGGCTCTGCGGCGCACCGCTGCCGCGCCCGGGACGCGGCAAATGTGTGTGCAGAGCAGCCATGACCGCGATCCATTGCTTACACGCGCCAAGTTTGGTCATCTGCTTCCACCCCGCACGTCTTCGAAACGGCGGGTGGGAGGAACTATGAAAAACAAGATCACCGGGCGCTCCGCATTCCTTGCACTGCTGAAAGACGAGGGCGTCACCCATCTGTTCGGTAATCCCGGCACCACCGAACTGCCGATCATGCACGCGCTGAAGGATCATCCCGACCTCACCTATATAATGGCGATGCAGGAAAGCCTCGTCGTCGCGATGGCGGATGGCTTCAGCCGCGCCTCCGGAAAACTCGTTGCCTGCAACGTCCATGTCGCGCCCGGCCTCGGCAACGCGATGGGTTCGCTCTACAACGCAAGCTTTACGGGGACGCCGTTGATCCTGACCGCTGGCCAACAGGAGCAGGGCCACGGCCTGACGGAGCCGGTGCTGTACGGCCCGCTGGTGCAGATGGCGCAGCCGCTGGTGAAATGGGCGGTCGAGGTGACGCGGCTGGAGGACCTGCCGCGCATCGTGCGCCGCGCCGCCAAGATCGCGACCACGCCGCCGACCGGGCCGGTATTCATTTCGCTGCCGGGCGACATCCTCAATGCCGAGGCCGGCATCGAGCTCGGCCGTTCGACCCGGGTCGATACCCGCGTCAAGCCGGCGGACGAATCGCTGCAGGCGCTGACCGCGCGCATCCTCAAAGCCGAGCGTCCCGTGATCATCGTCGGCGACGAGATCGTCAAGAGCGACGCGTTGCGGGAGGCCGCTCAATTGGCGGAGACACTGGGCTGTCCGGCGTATCAGTCGTCGACGCCCTATGGCGCACATTTCCTGTCGGAAAGCCCGTGCTTCATGGGTCCGCTGGCGCGCATCCAGAAGATCGCCCGTGACACGCTCGCGCCTTACGACCTCATCATAGCGCTCGGCGGCGATCCGCTGCGGATGTCGGTCTACAGCGAGACCGATCCGCTGCCGGACGGGCTTTCGATCGTGCAGATCGGGTTGGTCGATCACGATCTCGCCCGAAATTACGGCGCCGACATCGCGCTCAAGGCCGACGTGCGGGAGACCTTGCGCGCGCTGGTGCCGGCGCTGAAGACTGCGGGCGGCGGCGCGCTTGAGACGCGCGCCAGGCAGGGATTGGCGGCGCTCGCCTCGAAGAACTGGGCGGCCCGGCGCAAGCCGCTGGTCGAGCAGATATCGAAGCACGCCAACACCTCGCCGATCGATCCGGACTGGCTGGCATTGCAGGTGGTCGAGGCGATGCCCGACAACGCGATCCTGGTCGACGAGGGGCTGACGTCATCGCGGCAGATGATTGCGCTTCGCCCGCATCGCGATCGCTACGGCTATCACGCGCTCGCTTCGGGCGGTATCGGCTGGGGTTTGCCCGCGTCCGTCGGCGTCAGCCTCGCCAACCCCGAACGGCCGGTCGTGTGTTACTCCGGCGACGGCAGCTCGATGTATTCGATCCAGTCGCTATGGACCGCGGCGAACCACAAGCTGCCGCTGACGTTCGTGATCGTCAACAATGGCGGCTACCGCATCATCAAGCAGCGGCTGCTCGCCTTCCACGGCGACGAGAATTACGTCGGCATGGATTTCATAGATCCGCCGGTGGATTTTACGGGTGTGGCGAAAGCGCTTGGACTTGAGGCGACACGGGTCACCGATCCGTCGCAGTTGAAGTCCGTATTGTCATCCGCCTTCAGCCGCCCCGGTGCCAAGCTGATCGAAGTAGTCGTGAACAATTCGGTGAATTGATTTCGATTACGTGTAGCCCGGATGAGCGAAGCGAAATCCGGGGCCGGTGTTAGAGGGTTTCCCGGATGTCGCTTCGCTCATCCGGGCTACGCACTTCATTCCGCCGCCGCAGCGCGTGGCTTCACGCGATAACTTGCCGCCGGATGCCCTTCCGCTAACCGCGCCCGCCCAACACCGAACAGTTTTTCGCGCAGCGTGCCTTCCGCATATGCGCTCTTGTATCTCCTGCGCTTCGTCAGCTCCGGCACCAGCATATCGGCGATATCCTCGAAATCGCCCGGCGAGGTGGCAAACGCAACATTGAGGCCGTCGACATCGGTCGCCTCGAACCAGGCCTCGATATCGTCGGCGACCTTCTCGGGCGTGCCGACAACGACGGGGCCGGCACCGCCGACGCCGACATGCTCGACGACCTCGCGCACGGTCCAGACCCTGTCAGGATCGGCACGCGTGACATTGTCGAGCGCGGTGCGCCCGGCGTCGTTCTGGACATGGCGCACTTGCTGGTCGAGGTCGTAGCCCGAGAAGTCGACACCCATCCAGCCCGACATCAGCGCCAGCGCGCCCTCGGGCGCAATGTGGCGGCGATAGTCGGCGTATTTCGCTTCCGCCTCGGCCTCGGTGCGGCCGAGAATGATCGTCATCATCGAGAACATCAGGATCTCGGCCGGGTTGCGCCCGATCTCCTTCGCAGCCGCGCGGATCGCCGCCACGCGCGGGCCGATGATCTTGGCCGACGGGCCCGACATGAACACGCATTCGGCGTGCTGGGCCGCGAATTGCCGTCCGCGCGGCGAGGTGCCGGCCTGATATAGCACTGGCGTGCGCTGCGGCGACGGCTCGCTGAGGTGGATCGCATTAAGCCGGTAGTTGGTGCCCTCATGCTCGATGCGATGCACTTTCGACGGATCGGCAAAAATGCCGCGGGCGCGATCGCGCAGCACGGCGTCGTCCTCCCAGCTTCCTTCCCAGAGCTTGTAGACCAGTTCCATATATTCATCCGCGATCTCGTAGCGGTCGTCATGCGCGGTCTGCTTGTCCTTGCCGGCGCCACGGGCGGCAGAGTCGAGATAGCCGGTCACCACGTTCCAGCCGACGCGGCCTTCGGTAAGGTGATCGAGCGTCGACATCCGTCGGGCGAACGGGTAGGGCGGCTCGAAGGAGAGATTGCTGGTGACGCCAAAACCGAGATGTTGCGTCACAGCCGCCATCGCCGGGATCAGCATCAGCGGCTCATTTGCCGGCGTCTGCGCGGCATTGCGCAGGGCGGCGTCCGGGCTGCCGCCGAACACGTCGTAGACGCCGAGCACATCGGCGAGAAACAGCCCGTCGAACCGGCCGCGCTCCAAAGTCTTCGCCAGGTCGAGCCAATAGGGCAG
>Ga0307509_10011384_pt1 | contig 10781 bp, 13 predicted proteins | sample 10_EM_MG_FD_202245 | JGI IMG/M metagenome (GOLD analysis project Ga0307509, IMG submission 202245) | Populus trichocarpa ectomycorrhiza microbial communities from riparian zone in the Pacific Northwest, United States - 10_EM | ecosystem: Host-associated > Plants > Roots > Unclassified | place... | reverse complement strand
GGCTTGCCACTTGTCCGTCATGGCATCCTTTCTACTACCCCTCATTGCTATATTCCTATCTGCAATCCCTACGGGTGCGCAGGTCCACCAGTATACGGTTGTGAATAAATGTCCGACCTCCATCAATCTGTACATTGCTGGGAATCTCGACAGCACGTTAGCTACTGGAGCGAGTGTGACAAAGTCTCTGGGTATTGACGCGGGATTCTTCTACACTGATGCCAATGGCGGGAGTGCCAGCGGAGCGGCAACACGAGCTGGATTTTACGATGACAATGATGTATGCAAATGATACTTCTCCGCGCGCCTTGTACTGACGATTTACAGAGCTACATTTACTATTTAGTAAAGGATTCGTCGCACTTCAATACAGGGATGAGTATCACGCCAAATCATGCACCAGTAAGACTCTGTTACTGTATTTTGATGTTTGTAAACCATATTAAATTCACTTAGAGCGGCGGATTCTGCCCAGTGGTGGATTGTGAGAACGCCGACTGCACAACGGCATTTTCACAACCTCCAACGCGCTTCCCTCCACCCGTGTGTGGTACCCCTCCGACTCCTCCCGTTTATTCTTGCCCGTATGCGAATCTCGCCTACACCATCACGTACGATATTATCCACTCTTTATGGGACATTTCGCTGAATGACAATATTTAGGTTTTGTCCCTCTGGCTCGTTCCCAACCCCAGGTCAGGGGATCCACCCGAATTTTAACACCAACAAATGTATGGATGTCCGCGGAGCGAATTATGCGAATGGAACGCCCGTCCAAATGTAAATTTGACACTTCTCTCTCAAAAATTTTAACCTAATTATTGTCCCAGATACGACTGCAACGGCACAGGAGCCCAGAAGTGGGTCATCAATCGGGGAAGTACGAAAGTAAAAGTGGCGGGAAAGAACTTTTGCTTGGACGCCGGGTCGGGTTGTAAGTCAAATCATGATGATGACTGGCTATATTGAGGAATTGCTGAATACCAATCCAGCTCCTGGAAACGGTGTTGGGCTGAAGATTTGGCAGTGCTATGATAACCTTCCAGCCCAACAATGGTTCTACACGGATGACAATCGTATCAAGCTCAACGCTCCAGGTTTGTCCAATCCTATATATATATTCATAATTTCGAGCTTGACCGCCGCTTTTTTAGGCCAATGTGTGGACCTACCAAACGGAGTGTTAACGAATAGCAATCGACTGCAGACCTGGCAGTGCACAGCAGAGAATAACAACCAAGTTTGGACCCTTTGAGATATCTCGAGTATTTATGGAACTTTTATTTACCTAACGAATCTGTATTTTCGTTGTAAAGTCCCTTTATGATCAGGCAGCGGGGCTTTCGGGCCGGGTAAATTGCTATGGATTATTTGGCAAGAGCCTTAGAACCACCATCGTAGCCTGCATTCTTTATACGCCTAAGCTGTCTGGGACGTTTTTCTGCATTTCAGAATTACGCAATCAAAAAGACCGCTTTTACGGCGCTAATATCCCATGACGGGAGCCATCAAAAATCTGAACGATTCTGGTAGCGGTGAGTGTGTCAATTCATCAAGGTGTCATGTGTGTAGGCTCATGGGAACTTCTTTGATTTTAAACTTTGGACCTTGACTGCGATCATCTCACTCCATAATGCCACCACGCACTCGTCGGTCCGCTGCTGTTGCCGCCGCTGCCCTGGTTGCAGATATGCAAATGGACTCTGACGTGGAAGAGGAGGAAGAACAGGTAGATGTAGAAATGGAGGATGAGGTAGACGATGGCGAAGAGGACGAAGAAGAAGAAGAGGCAGACATGGAAGATTCGCAGTCGGTGAGTTCCCATCTGCTCAATCAACGCTTTTAGTTGAGTAAGATTACGAAGGAAGAGGAACGACCTGTTGTAGCGACACCAAACCAACCAAGACTGAAGATCACTCTCAAATTGCCAGCCCATAACGCGTCGAGTGCGGGGACTCCAACACCGGACGACCTGGATTATGCAGCGTTTAAACGGACACCGAGAAGGCGCGCCAAGAGTAAGTGGGTATGGTTCGACCGATTTTTTCGCTCACGAGTTCGCGTTGCAGCCAAGGTCATCCAGGACGTGGATATTGAATCAGAGGATCCACAATCCCCCTCCGAATCGGAGGAGGGGAAATTCACACCTGATGTACCTTCCGGCGCACCTTCAACTGGCACGAAACCGATGACAACACGGCAGGCGGTTTTGGCTAGTGTAGTGGACCCAACCCACGTGTCGCTTGGTATGCCGTTATTGTTAGATTGTTATACATTGCTAATAATTCTGCAGATGAGGGCAGTCGTAGCAAGAAGCAACCTCTGAATGAAACAGAACTCGCCCTTCGCAGGGAGGAGACAGCGAGGAAGAGGAAAAATCTCAGCGAAAAGAAACTGGAAGACGAAAAGGTATTTTGAACTCATTTCTCAAGTTCTCGCCGCTCAACCTCTTCCAGGCGGAAACAATCAATCGCCTGCTCAAGAAGCAGAGCAAACCCCGGAATAAGCGCGTCGACGCCCGTTCCCCGTTACCTTCCGCCTCCGGTTCGCGCACACCAAAGGTGAAATCCAACCTCAACGTAGAGGATGCAGATGATCCCGAGGGCGAAGACGAAGATGAGGACGCGATGGACGTCGTCGAACCGCCGAAGGAAGTTAAACCTCACATGTATCGCTGGGTGTCGTCCTTGCGCACTGTTCCCGTCGAAGGCGAGGAACAGAAGGTGGAAATGGCCATCACATTCTCTGTTCCGGAGACTCTGGTTTCGACAATACCTGTGGCTGAAACCACACCCGCCTCCAGGCCTGGAGCCGGGCCTGGGATCTGCGCCATTGAGGGATGCGGGAAGCCGAGGAAATATCGTTTGCCTAAGGATTGGACGATCGGGGCCTGCGATTCAACCCACCTCCGGCTTTTGTCTGCCTAATTACTGGACGGTCGTGATATAATTTAATTTTGTGAGTAACCCCTGTCTTTCATTTTGTGGAGGATCTGTTTGATCTGACAAACTTCCGAAATGAAGGTATTCCGCTTATTCTCGTATCAAAGCGGCGTTCAGATAATTCGACGTCCAAGATATACGTCCACTGCCTCTGTACAAAGGGCAACTCGGTCTGAATGGTTGACCCTGAGTATTTCACGTAAGATTTCCCTCTCATACCCGCACCTAAGACTATGTACGCAAGCCAGACTTTGTAACATCCTTGTTGTCGTCTAATTTGATCCAGGGTACTACCCACTATTAAGGTTGGAATCCTCGCTCTGATCCACCGATGGTGCTTGGGGTCATCGCACTGGCGCTTGATCCGTCCAGTTCAACCTACCTTTCGCCAACCTCTCGATATTTACAATTTCTACCTTGGAGTTTTACGTTCATCACTAGATCTCCATTTCTTACTCCTTTCCAGTTATTATTTTGGATGCCAACAATCGTTTCATTCATACGTCCATATGTGTATCGCTTTCAATAAGCGGAACCGTTAGTCGGATAATGTGGGGATAGTTGCGAAGAAAACACGTGTTGGTACTTCCGCTGATTTGCAGCGCCCCGTTGTTTTTATCGTACTCGAAACTCGCAGAAGAAATGGCTGATGGAACTCGAAGTCTTCTCAGACGTCGAAATTAGTTCTCATAAAGGAAATCGCAGGGTATGCCTGCGAGCGTTGAGAGGGAACCTTCCAATGATTTCTTGTATGTATTCCCTCGAGTCCGTAATAAGAGGGGCGTCTTAACTGAGATGCTGACTAATCAGAACTCATTCCTGACATCGGGGGTAGCACAACCAGGATGCACATGGAACCGTATTGCACAGCTAAGTATCCCACTTCGATAGTCATAAGTTGAGACCCGAGTGCATATTGCGTGCGAACTGGCCAAGAGATTTCCGAAATGATCTCATTTGGACCATTCAACAAGCAGATTCCTTCAAAATTCGTTCCCCTGTCAAGGCAGACGTCCTCGGCCTCCGAAAGTTTCAAGGTTCGCAATGTGTGCACAAGCTACTTATATATCCAAGCGGAGATGGATTTGAATTGCTGCCGGGACTTTGCGCGGGCGAGGCCACCCCTATGGATCTCAATGATGCCTTATCAAAGAGCATATCTGCGAAGAAGCCGCCTCTTTCCCAATACTTACCAGATCGTAATACCGTATGATAAGTCCCTGCGGATCCCTTGTTTGAACGTTGTCACTACCGCATATGTTGGAATTCATTGGCACCGCACTTGTGAGAGTAAAACGCTTGCCGCACGGTCAGGGCTGTGAGCTTTACTTGCTTTTTTGTAACGATCTCAACTTTCGACGAATCCCATTATCCCACCCACTTTGTGAGAATAGTTATTTTCATGCGGTAGAAATCTCAACTCACCGAGTCCCCCGGATACCGCTTCCATTTGCGATGTTCCTGCCCCAGAAAGAACACCCACCACGTTCCTCCACCCCTTCGAATTTTTCAGACAAATGTTGCATAAAGGCACATCAAGGGTCTTCACTCCCTCGTTCCCGCTTCCCTAAATTTCTCCATCTCTGTTCGTTTGGCGCTCGTCACCCGCACAATGGCTAACATCAGGCTGTTGTATGTTTTCTTTTCGATCCGGTCTCGGACATCGCCTTTAATCGTTTGAATAGATTTGGGCCAATGCTCTTGGGCGTTTTCATTAATATGGTACTCTACGGGGTATGTCACTAAGTTCCTGGATATATTTAACCTCCAGAGCTCACTTCTTTCATAGATATTGATTGTCCAGGTTCGCAATCGGAATCAATTTCTTCAATCCTTTGGTTGGAGTAACTGACGGAGGAATACAGGTATATCATTATTATCAGACGTTCAAGAAGTAGGTTTTTTTTGCGCGTCTATTTCGTTAAGGAAACTCAATAACCGTTTAGAGATGCACCGTGGATCAAGTATCTGGTACGTTCTATGTTTGGCCCATCATCCCATGTCACCCAGGCTGATCGACACTTAGGTGCTATACTTGTTCCTTGTCGAAACAGTGAACACTGGGTGTGATGTAGCTATAATGTACCAACCCCTTATCGAGAATTTTGGTGTGTAAACTCGCATTTGATTCAGAGGTTCGCAACGCATTGATTAACTCCCAGGTCTACCGGATGCGACCAAATATTTTCCAACCCGTGAGCCTCACTCCATGACAAATACTCTACAGACGCTAATTAGCTTCACCAGTGTTCGCAGCAGGTACGGTATTTATAGACATTTCAATGAGCAATGGGTTAAATGGTCGATCTGTTGCGCAGAGCCTATAACCATTGTAAGTATTTGTTATCCCGGCGCAAAGTTCTCTCCTTAAATAATTTATACAGGTCGCTATTTCAACCCCCATTCAAATATTCTTCGCCTGGAGGATCAGGGTATTAACAAAGTCGAACATCCTAGCATTAATCGTCGTTGCCCTTGCCCTCATATCCCTTGGTGAGCCCCGTCCTTCGACCTTGAGTTCGTTCATTCTCATGCCCACCCGAAGGTGGGGGAGCATGGACCACGGCTTTAATAATAAAAGTCAAGCTATTTTCACGTAAACCAGAGTTGCATTGGCCTGCCCTCGTGTGGTTCATCTCAGCATGCGTTGCGGATGTGTTAATTACGGTGGTATTGGTCACCACTTTGGTTCGCCCTCCAAACTACTCTGTCACTCCCCGGGCTAATCGGGATATTTTATTCGTAGTCGAAGCGAAAGACCGGTTTCGTGGCCACAGATGACGCTATCTCGAAGATAATCCGCAGTAGGTCGTAAACTTGGCCATGAACTTCTTTTTCTAAATGGAATTTCAGTGACCGTGCAAACAGGAATGCTCACGTACGTCGAACATCCCTTCCTGGAACCATTACGAACGCCATCTCACTCCCAACATTAGAGCCTTCTTCGCAGTTGGAGATGTTGTTTTCTTCATGAGTAAGTCTATCCTTTCCCCCGAACCGTCGTCGCCCGTTTAACTCTTGTACAGCCCTTCCGGCAAGTCAACGTATTTGCTACCCATTCCAGTCTGAAGGTCTAACTTAGCGTTCGAAATGAACAGCATACTGCGTTGTAAGTCTCCATATCGAGGCCTGAAAAGCAATTCACAATGTTTTCAGAAACTTTATCTGGGATCTTGCGCTAACCAAGCTCTATTCTAACTGTCTCTTGTCCACCCTTAACGCAAGAGCTAGCTTGCAAGAATTGACTGGGTACGGCCCATCTGGCGCACGACATGTGGTATCGTCAGACAGAAATCGTCGACTGGTGCGCCGGTATTTTGCTCATACTTTTCTGCTTGCCTGATTTATTTTTTCCCACAGGACAACACGGTAGAAGGACCAGCAGTACGTCATCTATATTTTCCGATTTTATAAATAGCGTCGCTCAATATTTGATAGCACATTCTGGGCTCCTCGATGTACGAGCTCAATACGCATAAATCTTTCGAAAATTCAGATATGGAATACGGAGTTACCATCACTAAGGTCCGTAAGGAATTCATCTTTCCTACCATGCGACCACACAAGGAGCTTAACTTCTGCAGATCGTGGAAACGCGACAGGATCCTGCACCTGGATTACCTAGAGGCTTTAATACTCAGTAGCCATTTCCAGATGGAACACATATTATTATTATTCATGGAATTATATGTATATCTCCCAGAATTCAAAAGTTTTTAGAAGGTTACTTGAAGCGATCGACGGTGTCCTTGGGAATCCGGAATATGTATGAAACGTCCGTTTATATTCAAGTTTTGATCAATACACCACTACCATGGACGGTTCTTGACGGTTGGGTGGGACATATTTTCAAGGTTTAGAATTCGAACATTGTATCAGTTTGCCAGAAACCATCAGGATCATTACCGATTGTCGGATAGTAGCACAGAGTACTCTCATGTTAGGCAATTGGAAGACCGCCGCTGTGAATAGGCCAAATCCCCCTCCGATGATAGCTTGTCAATTCCCAGATAGCAGATACATGATACATAGTTTAAATATACTGATTTCGATGGAATATTGAATTTGTTGTATAAGTAGGGCCTGGCAAGATATTTATAGCATTGCCCCTACCTCATTCTTGGCATTCTGAAGATAGGAGTTACTCGCCTTAAATGCACCATGTGCTCCCAATGGTTCCCACGATCTTTTTCTTCAGTTTGTGTAATGAACGGAAAATCAATCATCAGACTCTCTCAGGAATAGCTCAAGATATCTTGACAGGAACCACATACCGTATATATCTGTTCCTGCTCTGGTAGACTAGCGGTGCACCCCTTTCCCTTAATGCCTGGAAACCACGAACCTTGAAGAAATGAATGAAAAAATAAGGCCTATGGGAAGAGCAATCCTTTGAATTCCTTTCTCCAGACAACGCTTCAACTAACAGTGTACACGCGCCCTCAGTGCGCCTCTGAGAGAAGATTGATCATGGTCGATCTACATATGTACACACGTTTCCCGAGGCCAAAAGGGTCTTCGAATTTGGATCTTGCCCTCAGGTAATGGCAACTTCGAGCAACTGGTTTACTGGTTCCATGTACACGGGATAGCACACGGACCACAACAGTTGTGAAGCAACGGGCGCGACCTTATCGACCTTGAATCAGAATGTTCAATACCCCTAAATAAAGCCTCTTTCTCCAAGCGACGCCGTACAGTATGTTCACGAATTTCTTCCCATCATTCCATGGGTTTTGACGTGGTGGTAAAGCGGAGTGGAGTGGTGCCCACCGGACCGGCAAAAAGGAAATCTCCGCTTCCTTCCATCCCACCATCATCACACAAGAAGCGATGTTTAACTTGAAGAAATGGGTAGGCCCGCGAAGCTCGCTTGATAAAGCCCTACTCTATATATTCAGACCCGATATCCGAATTTGTCCCTCTCCTTCGTCTCCCCACCATCGAAATTTTGTACCTTCGCATTCATGGACAAGGCGTCCTCGCATTCGTCTGGAGATCCCGAGAAACATGGATCTGAAAGTAGTCGCAACAGTGTCTCTCTAGTTGCACCACTAGATACAGCTTTGGACCAAAGAGTTTGGCGAAAACTCGACTTATGGATTTTACCTGTGGTCGCCATGTTCTATTTCTTGTCGTTCCTGGTGAGTTGTCAAGAGTCTCAGGTGGATTATTACGGTTAAGAATATATTTAAACAAAAGGATCGGTCAAATATCAGCAACGCGCGCGTAGCTGGGTTGCAGAAAGACCTTAAAATGACGAACAAACAGTACAGTATCGCCTTGACGGTGACCTACGTCCCATATATTGTCGCGGAACTTCCCTCCAACCTTTTGCTCAAGGTAGTTTGATCGCCACTAGCATAACACCTGGTATACCTTTAACGACTTTCTTATTGCAGATCGTCGGGCCCAACCTAATGTTGCCAACAATGCTTACCCTCTGGGGTTTCGTGACCACTCTTCAAGGTTGGCCCTTCTCAACTTACGTGGTTCGAACCAAGCGAAAACTTCTTATCATTGAATCCTAGGCACAGTCCGCAATTATCACGCTCTTTTAGCCTGCAGATTCTTTTTGGGACTTTTTGAAGGTAACGCAACCTGGTTGGGACGTTTCTCCTAGGCTTACAGCCCGATAGGTGGTGTATTCCCTGGCCTTGTACTCTACCTGTCGTTCTTCTATCCTCGACAAAGGCTTCAATGGCGGTACGTGCATAATCACTCTCGCTTCTAGAGTATACTAAAAATAGTCCCCAGAATTTCTGCCTTTTTTTCTGCCGCTTCTATCTCCGGCGCCTTTTCAGGTTTACTGGCTTTTGGGATCATTAAGATGAATGGCGTCGGAAAACGGCCTGGCTGGGCATGGATTTTTATCCTCGAGGGTCTTTTTACAGTACTCTTTGGTCTCTCCTCCTATATCCTTCTTCCCAGTTCTCCAACGCATGCACGCTTCTTAACCGACGACGAGAAGCGATACGTCATCTCTAAGCTCAAGGAAGATGGCGCAACCGGAAATGATGAATCGATCGATGCTTTTAGCTGGCGAGAGGTGGGCATGGCGTTTAAACTCCCACAAGTTTGGATGCTGGGCGTCTTGTTCTTCTTTGCGGGTAACTGTTTTGTTCTATTGTTCGAGATCTGGAAGCTAACACACGTTTCTAGGGACTATTCTCTACGGGATGGCATAGTAAGTTACTTACCTCTTGGTCGTGAATTTTCCCTTACTCTTTATGAATAGTTTCACGCCGTCTATTGTCCAAGGACTAGGCTACACTGCTTCCCGAGCTCAATTAATGAGTGTCCCTCCATTTGCTGTTGCCTTCGTCGGTAGGTGTACTCTACCTTGCCTCCCACTCCTCCTGAACTTTGAGATTATTTTTTACATAAAGTGTCCATGACTGGGGCGTATTTTTCCGATCGTTATGGATGCCGCGGCTTCGTGTCAATCTTTTCTTGCATCTTATGCGTTATCGGTTTTTCAATGTTCCTCGGTAAGCATTCTCCCCTCCAAATTAGTTAATAAACTAATCAAGTATTCAAGTATCAACAAAACACAACGTTCAATACGCCTCTCTTTTCTTCTCCATACCCGGGACATATCTCTCCGCCCCAACACTCTCTACCTGGAGCGCTAATAATGCCGCTCCGCATACCCGTCGAGCGACTGCAATCGCAATAGGCTTCATCATGACGAATTCCGGAGGAATTCTAGCAACCTGGCTTCTTGGATCCCTTTCCGTAGGGCCACGATACGTCCTGGCCACCAGAGTGCTGTTGTCATCCTCTGTTTTGATGGTGGTCGTCACTGCCATCAACACATTATACCTTTGGGATCAAAATAGACGGAAAGCAGAAATCAGGAAGACGTCGACGAGGGAGCAAGAGGACCCACGACTAGGTGATCGTTCTGCCTGGTTCCAGTATGCCCTATGATATTATTATTGGGAGCTTTCTTGTCGATCATTCCTTGAGTTCCTCTCAAGGAATGGCGTAGTACGTATAAAATACTTGACGTAATAGTAGTTTTCAGTCGGACCATTATTTTTAACAGCGCAGCACAGCCTGCGCATGACAATGTAAATTTTATTGACGAATTATGAGAGTTCACCAAACCGGTATCATCCATTTTGGTCACCCAGAGAACATCTGATAAGAGCGTATCGGGGCTCTGGCGGTACTCGCTCACCTCAAATCAAATACTTCGTTAGGCGCCCGCGTCACCGGAAATTGATAACTCCGGATTTATCCGTGAGAATGAGTTTTTCTGCGCCTCAAAGTAGTTTACCCCTATAGATTCACCTACCCTGCCCATGAAATTATCTCTGCTATTATATATCGTATACCTCTGCTCCTTCCTCTCAAAAACACGGCCCCGCATCTTATATAAATATAGGTCTAAATCATATCTACTCATTTAATGATTCTCGTTTGGTACCCCACCATTCATTGTCTTCATCGGGTAGATATCCTGACAGGGACCACTTCCACATTTGTACATTGGACCCTCATCCAAAGGTACTCCGTACTTCCCCGTTCTGCCCTCTTGTCTCGGACTGTTGGTCAGTCAATTCTTACACAGTTGTACATTCCGTTAAATAAAAGGACTTACCATGGGCGTCGGCTCGAATGGGTTTCTAATCCGTTGTAGGTTGCCAAGTTAAGGAAATGTACAAAAATAAATTGCCTTGAAAACGGCTTCGCAACTTAAAATCCAAGGTCATTATAGTCTCTCGTAGACAGACCGCGATACAAGTGATTTTTTATGTGTACGAATCACTATGCGGACTTTACCGTGTGGGGTGTTAATTGGAACAGCCCCAGTCAGATGAACTCATTGGG
>Ga0307509_10011383_pt1 | contig 10781 bp, 6 predicted proteins | sample 10_EM_MG_FD_202245 | JGI IMG/M metagenome (GOLD analysis project Ga0307509, IMG submission 202245) | Populus trichocarpa ectomycorrhiza microbial communities from riparian zone in the Pacific Northwest, United States - 10_EM | ecosystem: Host-associated > Plants > Roots > Unclassified | place... | reverse complement strand
GAAAAACTAAAGTTGGATGAAATCGTAAAAAACAAATTCAACTCAAATAAAATAAATAGCAATCAAAATAATAGGGACTAAATTTGACAAATAAAAAAAATTAAATGAGGATGAAATTGAAAAAAAATTTAAATTTTATAAATTATTTTTGAAATAAATAGTAATCAAAAGAACATAAATTAAATATTAAAGGGAAACAAATTGAAAGACTGCTTTGAAACTTTGAAGGGTCATACGTGAAAATCAATGAGGAGAGAAAAAAAAAAGGGAAACAAAAGAGAAAAGGTTGTAGGTGTAAAATTAGAGGTTTGTTGGCCACATGTGCTGTCCAGGAATAGAGGGGCTATCGAAATGATTTGAACTCCTCCTTGAAAGATATTATTTGGTCGTCGTAAGACTCCCCTCGCATCATCCATAAACGACAGGAGCAACAACCTATTTGTTGACACATACATGGCATACGTTAGTTATTTTTTAATTAATATTTTATATTTATGAAATTACTAAATTTCCCCTCAATCAACTTTATTATAACAAAAAATTAATGAAAAATACAAAAATACCCTTGAAAGCAAGTTTAGTAATTTTTTTTTAAAAGTAATTAAATCATATTATTGTATTGAAAAGGCGAGAAGACTAAAATGTTTTTGGACGATAATTTAAATTATTTTGTTTTTAAGAGTTATTAAATCAGTTTACTATGAAAAAAATATGAAAAGATTTATTTACCTTCAATTATTATGGTAATGATTAATGAATCCAATACCTTTTACCCATAATGATCAGTTCAATGTTTTTGTTTGTCAAAGCCAAGCCAGAATAATTATTTCACTGCCCTAATCTAAAATAACATATAATATGTGTCTTGAATTAATGTGAATGACTCATGTTTTTCAGTTTTTTAATTTGGAGAAATTTGATGACTACTCATACTTGCTTCTAAATAATAATAGATAAATATAAGGAGAAGAGAGGAACTATATAATCAGATTGTGCATGTTATTTATTTATTTATTTATTTTGATTCCACTTTAAAGGGTATTTGTTTTTTACTATATTCATTAAAATCAAGGATTTTTTTTAAGTTGTTTTAAGAATATATTCATTATATATATTGATCCAGTGGATTTATAAGACCAGTAATAATGTTTCTATAATTAGTTAATACGTGAATAAATACTTGCGATAGTTATCAAATCATTAAAGAAACAATAAAATAAAAATCCTACACCAGAAGGGAGAAAAGACTAAACAAGAAAGGGCGTTAATTAGCAAGTAATTATATAAGGAAAACATTCCATAAAAAATAGAGCAGAGGTAAAACTAATTCGACTGCGTAAAGTTGCCGCTAAGCAATCCGCTTTGGTTACGGGTAGTTCAGCCACAAGCAGCGGCAGGGTCTATCTATAAATTAATAATTGAAGAGAGACTAGGAATAGTCATAAAACAAGAATCTTATTATTTTCTTGTATAGCACAGATCGTCATGTCGATTCCTACTCGCTACAAATTCTGTCTAAGAGGGGAATTTGTTGATGATAGTAGAAGTAAGTTTCATCCAGAACTGCTGCAAGTTTGCAGACGCATCGTTTCTCTGTCTTATCAGAGAACGACGACCGAATTTGGCTACAACAATAACATGCCGTCAGCAATAGTTGAGTTCAATCTTGTGAATGTTCTCCGCCGTTACATGCTAGCGCCCGGTGTCGGATCGGATTCGCATTACAAGATATATCTTCCAGAAGTCCGAAAGATGGGCACGAGTAGGACTGTTGAAGCTCCTTGTTCTGATGAAGCAAATAGTTTTCTTTGTAAGAAATCGGTGGAGGCTTTGGCGTACATGGGGATCCCAAAAACCAAACATAAAGAGATAATAGCGGCGATTGTATCAGAAAAGCGTCGCTTGATTACAAGGGGTGGTAGAGATGGGAGTGCTGTTTATGTTGTGGTTGATGTTGAGGCTATTGTAGATCGAGAAGACGTCTACGATGAACGTATTGCGTGCGAAGAGAATTTAAAGGCGATGGAGGAAGCAGTGCAACGTCTGAAACATCGGAATCATTATGGCGGAGCTTGTACTGAAGGATTGGAGATGAAAGCAGTAAAAGAAGGGAATATTACGTCTAAATCATATGGAGAATGTGTGGTGTGCAAGGAAGAGTTGAAGTTTGGCAAAGCTGCTCAGATGCCTTGTTCTCATGTTTACCACAGAGATTGCATTAGCCGGTGGTTCAAAACGAGGGATATCTGCCCCCTTTGCCGCTATAGGATACCTACTGTCACTGCTGATGCACAGAGTGGAGGGGGGATGTTACACCATTAATGTTACTGCTGTTACACAGAGTAGAGGAGGGATGTCACACACTGTTACTGCTGATGGAGTAGAGGGAAACAGCTCGAGCTTCGGGGAGGGCTAACCTTCTTGTTCAGTAGCCCGAAAGAAAATTCGAATTCAATTTGTGCTTTGTTCTTCAATTCTGATTTTGAAAAAGAAAGAAAAAGAAAGAATGATTAATGTTCGGAAATCAGTGAGAAATCTTGGTTTATTTTTTCCCCCTAATTCTGTTTTTTTTCCTCTCTTAAGTTCTTTAATTTTTTTACCAGGCTAGCAAGTTATCTGTCATTTAGGTTATGTTTATTATATAAGTTTGAAATATATATATTGCAAAGAACAAAGAAACAATATTACTGATCAATGTAAATTTCCCCCTCAACCCTTGCTAGATCCTTAATCAACTAATTGTTTTTTCTGACTGTTTTCTAATTCGAATCTGGCTTCATTTATTATAATCTGTTTTCCCACTTCACTTAAATTTCTATATTTTTCATCAATAATCAAATCATCTTACACACTATATTATATATTTTTAATTCCCACCTCAAATGTGAAATTGATAATTTATTTCTATCTTATTCGTAGTACCCCGGCTAATTAAAGAGTCAGACGATATATTTTTTTTTATTATTTTTATTATTTTTTTAATTTCATCTTCATATTTGTTTTACTGGTCGATCAAGTCCATTTTGAACCGGTCAAGCCGACCGAATCATGTCAAGACAACTCCCACGCAGTTTATTTTTAAACTCAGGCTAAGCAAAAAGTTGGACAAAGAGCTATTTTTATATTAATTTTATCATTTTTTTCTCAATTTCTTCCTTAGATTTTTTTTATCGATTGGAAAGGATGCTTTTGGACTGGTCAAATTAGTAAGGTTATATTAGATCAACTCTTATGTAATTTAATTTTAAACTCAAGTTAGATAATAAGTTATATCACGAGTTTTTAAAGTTGATAGAATTGATCAAATTTAATAAAAATATTAAATAATTCTCAACAATTTGAATATTTTTTTGTTATATTAAAAAAAAACTTTGATTTAACATGTGGAGTAGTGTGCGTATAAACTAGTTACTATTACTAAACATTAAAAGATTTGAGGTGAAATCTCTTGCTTGCTCCATTCATATCAAAAGTGAATTAAGTATATATATTTTTCTTTTAATTTTGTTATTGTTTTTTTTAATTTTATCTTTAAACAATTAATTAATTTTAAATTAATCTTTATAATTTATTTTTTATAAGGATATTATAATTTCAAACAAATATTATGATATTTAGTTAGCACTCGATTTTACAAACATTTTTTTATTATTATATAATTAAGTAAAAAATAACTTAAAACAAAGTTATTAAACCTACTGAAGTCCATGATCCGGGTCATTAATTTGACGGTTTAATCACATGGTCTAAGTTAATACAATATGTTGTTATTTTAATATTAAAAAAAATATTATCTTGATTTTTTTTAAAATCAAATTATATTTTTACCTGTTATTGAGGTTGTCTTTAGACCCATAAAGTCGACTAGATTATATTAAAACATTTTTTATATATTGTAATTTAAAATCCAAGCTAATAAAGAAATAAAATTGAGAGATTTAAAGGTTTACTCATGGGTTATATTTAATAATAATACCAAAAAATTCATTGAAACTTTGTTACAATAATTTTTTTTTTATACAACGAACACAGCTTAGTGTGATCCAATAGGCTAAATAAATAATTCAACAATCTTCATGGACAAATTACATGACATTGCTGGTTAAATAAATAAAAGAAGAATCTTGTTCTAATTTGACGGGTTAATAAAAAAACAAGGTTAAATTCGGGTGATTTGGTATATTGTTTTGTAATCCATGTGACCAATAAAAACCCATCCAAGTCAAAAAAAAAAAAAAAAAAAACTAAAATAACATTAATTTAATTAAAAATAATGAATACAGGTTTACCCAATAATCTTTTTTTAATTAACCCGGGCTAAGATCGAAATGGTAACAATGCTTATTATAGTAGAAATTATTTAATCTTTCATGTATTATTTTATCAAGTAAAACATGGCCTAATTTTACTGGTCAGCAATCATCCTTACACCGCCAGGAAGGCTCCACCGAAATTGAAACAGAAGAAGAAGAAGAAGAAGAAGAAGAAGAACATCAATGCAACTCTGATCTCTCCCTCTGTTCTCTCTCTAGCTACGAACAAAACCCCTATTTCTCTCTCTAATCAAAATCGAAAACATCTGAGTAAAAAACAAAAAGGAAATGACGAGTAGATACTGGGTAGTTTCTCTTCCGGTTGAAAACTCAGCTTCTTCTGTGTGGAACCGTTTGCAAGAACAAATCTCAAAGCACTCTTTTGATACACCTCTCTACAGGGTTTCTTTCTTTCTCTTTCTTCTTCATCTGATCTGTTTACTTTAACCTTAATTTTCTGTTATTTCCTTTCCGTTTCGCAGTTTAATATCCCTAATCTTCGTGTTGGAACCCTCGATTTACTCCTTGCCCTTAGTGATGATCTCGTCAAGGTAATTTTTTCTTTCTTTTTAATTCTCTATATTTCTGATTTATGATGTCTGTTTGTGTCTCAATTTAATGATAATCATTGTGGAAATGTGAAATTTAACTCTCTGGTAGTTTAAATGTTGGGATTTTGGCAATTTATGGAAATGTGAAATCAAGATTTCTGTAATTTAGCAGTTTGACTTGATCATGATGATGATGAAATCGTAATTTTACACATTTTGATAATTTAAATGCTTGAATTTTTAATGTTACTTTAATATTTTTTTGATCGAGGGGTTGTTATAAATGATTTGATTTTTCTTTTTCCTTTTCATTTTCTTTTACTGCTGAATGTTTTAATAGTGCATGCTTTGGTTTTTTGGAATTTTTGGTTTATTGAATTGAATGTGCAGTCGAGTAACTTTATAGAAGGAGTGTCACACAAGACCAGGAGACAGATTGAGGAATTTGAGAGGGTATCAGGTGTGGAGAGCAATGCTTTGACAGTTGATGGTGTGCCAGTTGACTCTTACCTAACCAGGTTAGTTTTGCAGTCCATTGAAATTTTGATGTGAATTTGGGATTTGGGTTTTGGGGTTAGTAGTGATTTTCTCAGATTGTGTTTTGGATTTGTGATTTTAGGTTTGTTTGGGATGAAGCAAAATACCCAACAATGTCTCCTCTAAAAGAGATTGTGGATAGTATCCATAGTCAAGTGGCGAAGATTGAGGATGACCTCAAGGTGATTATTGTTTTTTGGATAATGGAACAGTTGATTGTCAATTGATTTGTTTTTTATGTAATCATAGGAGAAATACCATGAGTAACACACCACATTTCTTATGGTAGATAACATTTAGCAAATCACCTTGTCACGAGCTGAATTTCAATATCTAACCTAGTTGAAAAGACCTCAAAGGCTTTTAAGCTCATTCATACGTGTGTTTTATGCTCTTGCATTTTTTATGCTACTATTATATGCCACTGTTAGATGCATTTATTGACTTGTACAAAAGTACGACACACTGCCAGCCTAGTTGCAATTTTTAGCGTTCCTTAATATTAATTGATGAAAAACTTGGGTATTTCATAACCCAGGCCTAAATATTAAACCTGACTATAGCTCTAGTAGCATATTCAGTTGGGAATTTGAACTTTTAAGCCCTGTCCTTTCTGTTAGGTTCGTGTTGCTGAGTATAATAATGTACGTAGCCAGCTCAATGCTATCAATCGGAAGCAGAGTGGAAGGTATTCATATCCTGAGTTTTGATCTATCATTTACATCTCTTATTTCTGGCATGACCCTCCTTTATCGGTTTCAGCTTAGCTGTTCGTGATCTTTCGGATTTGGTGAAAACAGAGGACATTATTATCTCTGAACACCTCATAACCCTCCCCGCAATTGTTCCCAAGTATTCACAGAAGGACTGGTTGGCAAGCTATGAAACATTGACTGACTATGTGGTAAGATGTGTTTCTTTATATATAAATGCTTCAATCAGTGGCTCCAGCTTGGATGGCTTTCGTCTCTAACAGTGATATGGATTGTTGCCTGGGAGAGCTGTTCACTTAGGCTCACGTGAACTGATGGATTCAAGCATGCCATGCTTATATTTTTCTTGCCACTTCTCAATTCCAGCTTGATTTATCCATCTTGTGTCTTTCAGGTTCCCAGGTCCTCCAAGAAGTTACATGAAGATAATGAATATGCTCTTTACACAGTAACACTATTTAAGCGCGTGGCAGACAATTTTAGAACAAATGCCCGTGAAAAAGGGTTCCAAGTGAGTAGTACCCAGTTTGACTTACTCGAGCTTTTACTCAAATGGTTCTAGGAGTAACTCAATCTTGTGCTTTATAGATATAGAAAATATTCGAGTTTTTAATATTTGACTTGGTCTAGAATCTCTAATGCATTATGTTTCTGTCTCTCGTGTGATTTAGATTCGCGATTTTGAATATAGTCCAGAAGCACAAGAGAGCAGGAAGCAAGAGTTAGAAAGACTGGTGCAGGACCAAGAAAGTTTGAGAAGTTCTCTTTTGCAGTGGTGCTATACTAGTTATGGAGAGGTAATTTTCTTCCCTTCCTTTCCTTTTTCCTACTTTTGGGGCAATATAATGCAGGTCAGATTTGGATTAATCAGCCTTTATGTTTTTGTCGTTGAGTGGGGTTTGACAAGATTTCTAATTATAGGATTAGATAACCAGAACTTAAAGTTTTTGGATTTGTAGTTTGACGTTGAGGTCGGTTGTGTTGATGATTGAGAGATAGGATGGCTGCTTGATAGCTGGAATTGCATGTTCAATTTCTGGAAAACCTTGACATGCAACTTAAAGAACCGTAGTATGGAAGTAGGACTTTGTGGAATTAATTGGGCAGGAATTAATTAGGTTTTTGAAGTTACAGGGATTGACGAGTCTGATGTTGCAAATAAAGCCAAAAGCTGAGAAGTTTGGTGGCGGTTTGTAAATGTACATGAGATACTGTCATGTAGAATTTTAGTGAGGAAGAGAGGAAGTAGGTGGTGGAGGTGAAGGAGGAAAGGAGAAAGAATAAGAGGGCCTAGAAAAAGAGAGAGAACCGAGTGCTCAAATTAGCCTTTCTTGTATTTCAAACTGGAATGAAATACTCATCAACTCTTTGTCAGGGCCTAGGATACTCATCTGCACAATGTATTTTACATTCCATAGGGTTACTTAGCTAAGCATAAAAATTACCCTGGAAAATATATTGGTCTGTCTCTAAAGCTCCTGCCTGGCTTCCGTGATGGAAGCAGATGATCACATGCTAACATTCAACTAGTTGAGATGTGTATCTGCTGGTCTGGTGATTTGCTTGTTGATTGACGGACAATTTCATGTCTTGATTGCTTTGGAATTCGATTCCATGATTTTTTTTTTCCTGCACAGAGCAGTTTCTTTTATTTTGACATGGTTGGAGTCTACTGACTCTAAAACCCTTCTTCCCACCCAACTGAACGAGCCTATGTGCCTCAGGGTCTAAATGATTTTCAGAAATGCCGAAGTCTTTGTTAATACTTTTCAGACATACGCTTCCTTAAGTACTCTTGTATTTTTTGTTGTTTGTATCTATATTGAATACTGTTTCTTGCTAAAAAAAATGTTGAACTGTTCCTTTATTTTTCTCTTTTTTTCTTTGGCTTTGGCTGCGCTGCTAGTTCCCTTGTTAACTAAACAAGTTTATGACCTGCAGGTTTTCAGCTCTTGGATGCATTTTTGTGCTGTTCGTGTCTTTGCAGAGAGCATTCTCAGATATGGATTGCCCCCATCATTTTTGGTGAATATTCATCTTATGTTTTTCCATGTTTTTCCTATGAATCATTTTTTTCACCAAGCATTGGCTTTTGGGACCGTTTCAGGCTTGTGTTTTATCTCCTACTACGAAAAGCGAGAAGAAAGTACGTTCAATCCTTGAAGGATTTTGTGACAATTCAAACAGGCAAGTTTGCATACCCTTTAGATATAATTACATAACTGGATGAACCACTTTGAAGAATGCCAAAAGCTACTGGTTGATGTTTTATTGTCTGTTTGAGAGTATGATAAGAATTGCATTTCAAAATGTTTTTCACTTGGAAATGCATCAAAATAATGTTTTTTTTTTTAAAAAAATTATTTTTGATATCAACACATCAAAACGATAAAAAAACACAAAAAATGGTGAAACAGTGGTTCAACCTCAACGCCAAATTAATCGATTGCAAGCTTGGACAGCATCACCTTGTTTGCACAAAAGATATCGAGGCTGTTTTCACCTCTCTCTTTTTTCTTTTTTCAAGAGGCTTTTTATGCACACAGCTTTATGGTTCTGGTGGGAATAAATCATATTTCTCTGGATGGTCATGAAAAATTTGGAGGGCTTATGTGCGTCCATAATATTTTGAGCAGTGGTAAGAAATAGTTCAGAAATTGTCTGTAGTGCTTTCTTCTAGAGAGCTCTGGATTTTGTGCTCTTTTATCTTTGAGAAGTAGATGAAATTCTCCAATGTTGTAGCAACCTTGTTTTTTAAAATCTGAACAGATTTTAAGCTTTTCATAATTCTTTAAAAGAAAAGGGAAAAAAAAATTGTGAACAAGTGAATCAAAACTTATAAATTATGTTTTCTTTGACTTTTTTATTGCTTGTATCATGGAATTTTGCACACATTTGTATTGTTGTCTTCTAAAATTCTCTCCCGGCATGGTACTTTGATTGTTCTAATGCAGCACGCACTGGAAATCTGAAGATGAAATGGGAGGAGGGATCTTCGGTTTGGGAGGCGAAGCTGATACTTATCCTTACCCGTCCTTCACAATCAATCTTGTTTGACCTCACAGGTTCCAATTTCTTGTGTGTGGCAAACTCCAAGTCCTAGGATTCCTTTTGATATCAATAAATGGACGGGAATGATGACACTGTATATTAGCGTTGATATCTCAATTCTTTGGTTTATTTATAATCTGAGCATGCGGATTCCTGTGGAGTTCTCATGGATTACGAGGGTACAATGCTTGAAGGGAAATGTAATGACCTACAAATCTGTATTTTAACACCTATATTTTGAGGTTGGTACTAGAGTTCATTGTGTATGTGGTAATTGGAAGATGCTCCTTGTCTATGTATTATGATGACATGATGAAGATCACATGTGTTTCATGTATTGGTTTATTTAGCTAAGTATGGTCTGAGCCTGGCTTAGCCGGACAGGCTTGTGCCTTATTTTGGCCTGCTGAGAAAGCCGGCTAGTCGACCTTAATTTAAAGAACAGTTAATTTCTTTTTCCTACTTTCACGGTATAGCATATTTCTTATCTCGAGCTTCTCCTGTTTATTTCTTATTTGGAGCTTTCCTATTCTTAACAGTAAGCCCTAAATTCCTTTTCAGCACGGAATGTTATAACATATATATATCTCTAGATTTCTGGTTATTGACTAGCCCTGTCAAAGAGGCATAGAGATCCAGGAGAAAATAAATTTGTCCAAAAACAAGGTACATTCTTATTGAGCTAATGAGCTGATTTACGTGGGGATTTAGTTATTCTTTTCATCAAGAGATTTAATGGTAATCTACATGGTTATGATCTGACACTAAATGTTTATAGAATACCAAACTCCTGCCCTCCTCCTTTGGAAGTCTTGCCACGATGATGACGTTGAAGTTGAGTGGATTCTGCGACTGTGAAGGATGCTGGCGTAAGGTGAATGATGCTCTCTCCGGTATCAAAGGTACATCATCATCCTAAAGTGAATTTGTACATTGCCTCTTCTTTTGATTCTTAACAACTCTCTTCTGTGGGTTCTTATCAATAAACTTGGCAGGGATTAAAGGGAGATTAATAGACAAAAATAAGTTCCTTGTCACTGTCACTGGCACTGTGGACACTGAAGCCTTGAAAGCAAGATTGGCTAAGATAAGAAAGGGTGTCAAGGTTGAGGTTATATTCCAAGGTGACGGGGAAAAGAAGGAAGAAGAAAAGAAGCCAAAAGAGGAAGCTAATTTTAATGGGCCCTATGATGATCCCCAACCCTATGCTTGTTTTAATGGGCTTTATAATGATCCCCAACCCTATGCTTATTTTAATGGGTCCTATAATGATCCCCGACTCCTCGGTCTTGCTGATGGTAGTGGGCTCTATAATGATCCCCAACCCTATACTTATTTTAATGGGTCCTATAACGATCCCCAACCCCTAGGTCTTGCTGATGGTAGTGGGCCCTATAATGATGCCGAAGCTGGTCCATCCAATAGAGGGGGATATAGTACTGAGCCCATGGGTGAACAGAACTTAGAACACGAGCTTGCAAGATATCTGTGTGATTATGGGCTTGACTATGGCCCACACTTTCCTTTTGGCAAAGATGTCGTCCCACCCTATGTTTATTTTAATGGGTCCTATAATGATCCCCAACCCCCAGGTCTTGCTGATGGTAGTGGGTCCT
>Ga0307509_10011382_pt1 | contig 10781 bp, 18 predicted proteins | sample 10_EM_MG_FD_202245 | JGI IMG/M metagenome (GOLD analysis project Ga0307509, IMG submission 202245) | Populus trichocarpa ectomycorrhiza microbial communities from riparian zone in the Pacific Northwest, United States - 10_EM | ecosystem: Host-associated > Plants > Roots > Unclassified | place... | reverse complement strand
AGGTAGCAAAATTGATCCCAACGTATGGAGCAACACCGGCGAGAGTAGGCCCTAATCCACGGTAGAGGGATATTGCGCCGCCTTCGGTACGGTACATCGTTTTCATGGTTCCCCACATACCTGGAAGTTTGGTGTGCGGCGCACCCTTGGAAGCGAACGAAGCTGACTGAACAGAAAGACGCGTACGGGTGATGTCGAGAGGGTATGTTGCAACTATGTTCGTCTGGGGTAAGCCTTAAGTATAAGAGGAGAGCGGGCGGAACGAACCAACTGATGTTACACCAGCCATGGCGCCGGCGCAGAGCCGGCGAAGAGTGCCGAGGTCGGTGCCGCCTTCGGGAAGTAAAAGCTGAGGTGGCGGGTTAGAGAGACTGACAAGATCGGATGAAATCGAGGGGGCTTACCTTCTTGTAAACTGTATAGCTGGAGAACTGGACGGCCGAGTAGGGAACAATTCGTATGCAATTTGTCCCGTTCCCTCTGTTAAATAGCTCAATTAGCATACCAAAGCTTCGCAAATGCGACGAACCCAATAAGACCCATCCAATCCCGCCCGCCCGCAAGTAATGGTTACACCTAAAAAAGAGCTGGGGTCAAAGGAATTAGCCCACCTCATGTAACCTCTCCAGCCCTCCTCCCTCCAAATCTTCGCCAGTGCGGGCCCGACACCTTGATAAGTGCTGTTTCCGGGACCTTGGATTTGAAAGATAATTTTCAATCTCTCCAATGGACTGACGACTGTTCTGCTAACAGCACCGGCGATACCTCCGGCAATGAACGATGCAGCCACCGGTTGACTAATATACTCACAGAGCCCTCTCTTGAAATCTGAAGGTGGGGGAATAGCTTTTGAAGAAGCCATTGTAGGCGAGGAGGGTGCCGGTGCTGTGGCAGGCTAGGGTGAGAAGAGAAAAGTCAGAAATTTCAATGCAGGGGAGAAAAAGGAAGGGAAATGTCACCTCTGAAGCAGCAAGACTGGCGCCCTTTGATAGTGGTGGGGTATCACCGACGGGAGTGGGGGATTTTCGATTGAGACTCATGATGAGGGAATTTCTGGGGATAACAGGGTTATGCAAGGAGATAGAGAGAGATGTTCAATGCAACGAAGGCGCTGCGGAAGATGGCAACGTCGGTGTAAAGAGGAGCTTTGGAAATATTCCGGCGGGAAGCGGGGAGTCGGAAACCGTGAACAGGAAAGAGCCGCTGTTTCTTGGTCCATTCAACCACCGAGAAAACGAATTTGCACGACGCCGAGGCTCTCAACGCTGCGGATAGAGAATCGGGGTTTAGGAATTATGGCAAGCTAAATACGGTGAGGATGAGGGATAAGGGATGGGGAAGGTCAATGGAAAAGATGGCGAAGACGGCGGAGGTAAAGGGACAGCGAACAGCAGCACTGAAGGAAAAACAGGAAGGACCCTGAAGAGGAGTAAGAAAGGAGAAGAACAGTTCTTGTTAGGGAATACTAGCACGGTACCCTATGCACCGGTATGTAATACGGGGGTTGCAGGAGGCTCCTTCGCTTCTCACTTGCCTCCCCTTTGGTCTCTCCTGTCAGTGCGAATTTACTTATTACTATTATCGGCAGTGTTTTGCGTACCGCTGATTCCTTGAGACACGACCAGTGATGTCTGCGAGATTCAAGGACAAGAAAATTGCGTTCAGGGCACCGGTACTTGAATCAACACTTGGACTATGGGCGTTTCATCTTGCTTACATAATACATAAAAAAAAAGTGGGGCTTGGCTAAAATAACTTCGAAAACAACTGTAATCTACTCGTACTCCAGTACAATGAGTTAGAAATTTTACCATGAACCTTGCCCCTATTGAAAATGTGAAATACAGGAAAGATTATCTCCCAACTGCTTCTGTGAAGCTGTGAAGTGTCTTCCTAAAGAGTATCTGAAAGTGAAGCAGGGTTTTTTTGGCTGGCTAGGTGGTTGTGTAACAATAGCTCTATTTTCAGATATCTATTGCCAGATACAAGCACTTGCGCATTGCAAAAGTTTTTGGATATGCGGACTTTGGCTTGGCGCTAACTTGGGTCTGGCCGCCAAATAAAAAGTGCCAATCCCAGTGTCCACCTTTCCGGAAACTTTTGCAATGAACAAGTACTAGTACTAGTCCAGCCGCGTCTGTAAAGTTCTCATACTGGCACCCATCACCGCACCTCAGAGCAATACCCGTTCGCTTCAAAACAACCAGATCCTTCTGTCAGAGGTAATTGTCTCCAGATATGCCTCCAAGGCATTGTAAGTTTTTATAACAGATGGTCTCTTACCAAATAACGGAGATAGCAGGCTAGATAAGCATCTCCGAGCGCCCACAGGACTTGGGAGGGCACGGGAGCCCCGCGGACGCGGCTCCAGCAACGGCGACGGTAGGACCCTGGAGGGGTTGTGAGTAGACGCCGATTGGAGATCCCTGAAAACCCAAATCTATCATCTGACCAGCAATGTCCGACTCTCCTATTAGCCTACCAAGCCATTCTAACAAGATCATTGTTTACCCTCTGCTATCGATAAAGGGAAGTTCCAGAACGCCAAGTTACATAAAGATTTCCTTGGGGTTCTATGAGCGAGGGGTTGTTTAGCTTTTTTTCCAGTCTTATTACCAAAGTCAATTGGCATTCAAGAGCTCCTCGAGTTTTAAGGACCTATTACCACAAATCACACCGTAAATCCTGGGCAAACTCGACCAGCCACTATTACCTATATGGTAGTTTCTACCCCCAGAAAAGGACAAAATGCCACAGGATTAGGCCCAAAGAGAGATGATGGTCGCCCAAAGGGGCACAGCGCTGGTCTCAGCGTACCCCGGATTTGCAGTATTGATTGCCGGATTTTCTTGGCAAATAATTCTTTCACACTTATCTTGATGGGTGCAACGATTGCCGTCATTCTGGCTCGCCACCAACCCTCTTCCCTCATCTTACCCAGCTCTCTCTCACTGCCTTGCATAAAATTGCCCTTCCTCCTCCACAACTTCTCTCCAACCCCACACTTATCTTGCTATAACTCACCAGAAAATTCGCATCCATCAATTTCCACCAAACACAGTCGTCAAAATGTTGAAGAGAATCGCTTTAACTGCCACTCCTGCTCGCATTATCTCTTCCCCAAGAGTCGCTACACCCCTGCGTGCTGTTGCCCGGATTTCTTCTCCGCTTGTCTCCAAGAGAAATTATCATGAGAAAGATATGTCCCCCCTCTTGTCTAACAAAAAATTCTTCCCCCAAGACAACTTTTATTGACATTTCCTTTTTACTGCTAGATCATTACAACAATCCCCGCAACGTTGGTTCCCTTCCGAAAAACGATATGGACGTTGGCACTGGGCTTGTTGGTGCACCGGCTTGTAAGATTCCTCACATCCTTTTCCCCTCACACTTTTGATACCCCAGGCTTTTTCGACCCCCACTTTACCCTGATCCACTTCAAGCATACTAAAAGTACATTTCCATGATATAGGTGGTGATGTGATGAAACTCCAAATTCGCGTCGACAAAGAGACAAACACCATCAGCGAAGTAAAGTTCAAAACCTTCGGCTGTGGCTCTGCCATTGCCTCGAGCAGCTACCTCACCGAGCTCGTCCGTGGAATGTCCTTGGAGGATGCTGGCAGAATCAAGAATACCGAAATTGCAAAGGAGCTCTGCCTGCCGCCTGTTAAATTGCATTGCAGTATGCTTGCTGAGGATGCAATCAAGAGTGCCATAAAGGACTATCAAACAAAATCCAACCGCGGACCACCAACCCTCGGGAAGAACCTTTTGTGAGCGCTGTTGATGGATTGCTCTTTTTCCTTGTTATCTCGATTCCCCCCAATTTCTCCTGGGTTCCGGAAGGGGTTGATTGGTCAGGTTATCCTGTGGGATGGAAGGGAATGATGAAAAGGTGGCCGAATCGAAAGCCGACCGACCAGATGAAGGGGGTCTGTTTCTTGGTTTTTCCTTTACAAAATTATCTTTCGTTATATATATTTAACAGGCGTTACTATTGTTTCTCTTGTGTTTATTCTTCCTAACCCCTACCACCATCCCCATTCCTTCTCTTTCCCCATCGCCCTCGCAGGGATACCCAAAGCCAAACAGGCGGTTCCTCTAGCCTTTTTCCTCTTTTTCCCTCTCCTCAAAAAGCTTGCATTTGGGTTGCCTCTTTACGTTCCATTCTTGCCAATTCCTTTTTTTCTTTCCCCTTTTTCATTTTTCCCTCACTTTTTTCATAGGATGCTTATGCTAAGGGATGAGGGGAAACCAAAAACACCTGAATAATCTTTATCGGGAGCACCACTCGTGAAAATCCAAAAACTGTGATGTTGAATGGTAGTGAAATGTTAGATTAAGGCCCTGTTCACCGCGCCACAATATAAATATATCACAATAAAAGTTGTAAATGGCATATATGCTAAAATAAATTTATAGCATATTTCAGAAATATTAGGTGTTCTTTTGCGCAACCACAAAATAAATATTCATGCTAAGAAAACACATGCCCTATTCTGATAATTGTAAAAGTAGGGTTATAAAACACCCTGAAAGATAACTGAGCCTCGTAGTGTAACTACAAAGCAAGCTGAAATCTTTCCTTTACTTCCCGGTTGGATCCGTTATGGCCAATAGTCCATACAAACATCGCTACCTGTTCTTTAATATCTACATTTACTGTAGATCTCAAATGGTTTCCTCTTTCCCACCATTCACATCCATCCAGAAACACTCTTTGTGGCATACAAAACACATCTGCAAACCTCTGCTTGTTTGTATTTTGAGACAAGAGTTCCTCAACATAGGCCCTACCTGTAAGTATTGATGTATTTGACCTCTCTTGATTATACTCACCTATAATTGCCTTACCAACTATTTGAACTGTTTGTAACAAACTATTAGCATTTACTCTACCTTTCAGGGCTCTATTTTCGTTATCAGAATCAGTGTCTGAGCCACTCTTGTCTCTTAAAAGATTAGTATCCATCTGGTCTATCAAGTTGAAAATTAGAATTAATTTTGTAACAATCTTTGATCAAGTCCTGTATTTATTATTCATTAACTTATATACAAATTGTTTCTCATAGCATTATTTTATAATACAAGGGTAAAGGGCTTTTGTTTCTACTCCTTAACCTATATACTCTATTTTTATTTTTATGCTATAAAAATATATTGTGAAAATAAAAATTTATCGCGATATTTTTGTACGCAGTGAACACACCCCTATATAAAAACTTTTAGTTGCCATAATTTATGCTATAAAAGTCACTTTTATGCTATAAAAATGGCGAGGTGAACAGGGCCTAAGCTTATTATTATTCCACCGGTAACTTATCCTGCCCTCATCGTACGACTTTTATGTCATGGACGTTAAGGTTAGGGTGTGCAGGCTTGAACCGCCGTTGCATGCGTGGTGGCACGGGCGCATCGCCGGGCTTGGCAGTGGGGACTGGGATTTTGGGTTATCTGATGGCGAGAAGTGCGATCTGATATCATGGCCTGATGAAAGTAACTTAGGGCTTAGCTACGGGCATTCGGGGTTGTGCTTTATGACGCTTGTATGATATGATACCCGAGCACTTATATAGCACTGCCGTGATGAGATCAGCGCTGCGAGCCCCCCTGACAGACATGGAGAATTGCAGTCTAATATCTAGCGAAGTATTGTGTAGTATGGTACAATTTGGGACCACGATGCGAGCAAGCTTTTGGGAAGAGGAACCTGAAACCCCTCGGATGTGGTTTGTGAGGTTATGGGTCACCTGGGAGTCTCCTAGTTATGTAGTAGTGGGTGTGTTTGGGGTCTAGAGTGGGCTCCCATGCGGGAAAGATGTTGGTGGCGGATTTGGGTAGTTTCTCGTAGCCCATTGCAGGTGTTCAGTAGATTATTGCATCATACTATAGGCAAAATGTCGCATATTATGTAGTAGTGCTGCGGAATGGTGTGGGGAAGCGCACTGAGAGGTTAGAGTGAGTTTGTCCATGGCTCCCATAGTAGTATGGTGTTTAAGCAACCGATTATTTCAGTCTGTTCATAGGCTCTCACTCGAAAGCTAACACTACCTGAAAACTTGCAGGAACTTTGCACTCACCACGCCCACAGTGAAACGTGAAAGAAGCCCTTCTAATATTCTATCTTTTGGTGCAAGAAGGGCTTCTTCCCACTGCCATATTCACCGGCACCTTGCCCGTTACCTCTCAGCTGGTACTTGTAAATCATCAACCCTTCCAACCCCACGGGTCCCCGGGCATGTATCTTATTCGTTGAGATCCCGACTTCAGTGCCAAATCCGTACCTGAAGCCATCTGCGAAGCGGGTGCTTGCGTTCCAGAATACCCCCGCAGAGTCTACCCCCGCCATGAACTTCTCCGCAACCTCGTTATCCTCCGCCATAATAGTGTCGGTATGCCCAGATCCATGAATATTGATATGCTCTACCGCCTCCTCCACCGACGACACGACCTTCACAGCAAGCGTTAGTTCCAAGAACTCCGTATCGTAGTCTGCTGCGGTCGCATCCTGAATAATGGCCTTCGAAGAAGGTGGAAGCGACGAGGCCTCGAGGGCCATCTTAGAAGCAGTGTCACAGCGAAGAGAGACTCCCGCGGCCAATAGGGTGGCGGCAATTTTCGGAAGAATAGTGGAAGAGATGGATTGGTGGACTAGGAGCGTCTCAACGGCATTACACGCGGCTGGGTAATCGGTCTTCGCGTCGAGAACAACCTTTAAGACTTTGGCCTCGTCCGCGTCTGCATGCACATATATCGTGCAGAGGCCATCCGCGTGTCCCATAACTGGGATTTTGGTGTGGTCTTTGACGTACCGTACCAGCTCATTTCCGCCACGTGGGATGACTAGGTCAATGTACTGGTCTTGATCCAACAGCGCCTTTACGTCCTCACGGCTAAGCACTAGCTGGACGGACCCTGGTGGAATGGAAGTTGTGGAAAGAGCGGTGGAGATTACGTTTGCGATGGCGGCGAATGAGTGGGTGCTTTCTTTACCGCCTTTTAGGATCACAGCATTGCCGCTTTTGAGAGCTAGGGCTGTGATATTCGCTATCACCTCTGGTCTCGCTTCGAATATAACTAGGAGGACCCCGATGGGAGAGGTTAGTCTGTATAAATCGAGGTTCTGGTCGAGTTTTGTCGCAAGGGTTATTTTGCCGACTGGGGCGCTCAAGACATGCTTGTATTAACGAACAATGTTTCTCTTTTTTGCGAATATCGATTGTGGGGGGGGGGTCATTGCCCACCAGGATCTTCCAAATCCCTCACGTCTAGAATCCCTTGCACCATGTCTTCCCATTTCCCAGGCTTCCACAAGTCGAGTCTCTTGATAAGACTCAAGCTCAATTTCCCAGCCTTGGCCTGCTCTTCGGCAGCTTCGAGGTCCTTCCTGTTGGCTTCGAGGATCTGGTCTTTGGCGGCTTGAAGATGTTCATAGACTGCTGTGAGTGCTGCGCTCCTGTCTGACCCCGAGATTGTCTTAAGTACTCTTGATGCTAGGGAGGAAGTACGGGCGATTTCTGCGGGAGCGGCTGCGGCCGTAGCCATGGTTCTGTATTTTTTGTTGAGAATTGTTGTTTCTGCGTCAGTTGTGAGTGGGAAAAGTGGAGCCCAAAACAAGGACTTTATCACTCCCCAAACAACCCCTCCTGGTAGGGCTGAGTCCGCGGGGTTGTTTGATGACTCATCTTCTCTTTGCCCAGCCAAAGCTTCTGTAAGGACCTCTCACAGCTTTATTGCCCCACGTCTGCGGATTTCTTGAGCACCCGCTCACAAAAGACAACGCCTCACATCAGCCCACCATTTCTCATTCCCATCAAGCAATTACTGACGGTTCCCTGGCCGTTATGGACAAGCTCATCGATTCTTTTCTTGGCTTTCCATCTTCACCAAACATCTCGGAGTCCGAGCTCCACAAGCAGATCCAGAATCACCTCTCGTTGCTGAATAGGACTCCCGCTGCCACACTTGCGTACCAACATGCTGGGACTGATGTGTTAGCTTTTTTGGACCCTTCGGTCAACAGCCTTGCGTACCTCTATGTATTGTGCGTCTGGGAAAGCCCATTTGAGTTGACAAGTTTTTGCTAATGGGTGGGATATTATAGAGTTGCCCGTATAGACCTTGGCCAAAAGAATGCGATGGAAGTTGCGTGGAGACAAATTATTACATTTCTCGAGAATTTCAATCCAAAGCAAGTCCGGTGTGCACAAGATATCTTTAAACGACTGGTGGACTCCTTTTTCTCCTTTGTTACGGAGAGTGGTAAAGTTGGTTCCTGGCTCTAGCATTTGTGGGTTCGATTGCACTCCCCTGACTAACGCGGGGGGTTTCTAGCCTATCATTGCTGTCCGTCCGATCAAGAAAGCGATCCTACGGTTTAACCCGAGAAAGTTCTCCTTCCTCCACCCCCTTTTCCTCCGCTTGTGTTTGGAGGCCAAATGCTATCGCGATGCGGCAGCTATTGTTGATATTGATCTCGTCGAATTTCCTTGCGTCAGCACTGGCAAGGTGACCGAAAATGCAAGGGTTAAGGAAATTACATACCAAGATGTTCTGACGTACTTTCTGTATGCTGGGATGATCTATATGGGGATCAAGGAGTGGAGAAGGGCGGCGGATTATCTCACATATGTTTGTTCTTCTCTGTTATTATTTTTGTGGATGCTAATTGACAGGATTGAAGGCTATAGTTGCTCCTGGCAATGCGTGTTCGCAAATTCAAATAGATGCATACAAGAAATACATACTTGTTGGGCTTCTTCTTGATGGAAAGGTGGGCTATTATTGACATGCTTGCCGTATTAAGGCTAATGCGCCTAGTCACTGCCAATACCCAGATCTACCACCTCAGTAGCGAACCGAGCTTACAAAGCGTTAAGTAAGCCCTATGAATCGTTTGCTGCGGCCTTCAAGGCCGGAAACCCAGAGTTGCTCCGTACAGAAGTTACCCAGCTAGTTGATGTCTTTAGACAGGACAATAATACTGGGTTGGCTATTCAATGCCTCGAGGCATTTAGACGGATGCAAATAATTGCCCTCAGAGACACCTATGTTACGCTGAGTACGGAGGAGATATCCAAGAAAGATTTGGAGGTGACTGGTCGTGGTGGTGACATAGGTGGAAAGGACGGCACCGAAGCTGTAATTCTAGGAATGGTTTGTTTTTCCTTATCAGGCACTAAAGACCCTATGGGCGATGAGCTAACAATATTAGATTGAACGTGAGGAAATAAGTGCGTCTCTCTCGCACTCGCACCCAGACCCCGAACAATCACAAACAACGGTTCACTTTCACAATCACCCCGCAGACGAAAGCTGCAATCTCGCAGCCCTTCAAGTTGAACTGCGCCGTATTATGACTCTGAACAAGCAGATGAAGACAATCAATAAAAAGTACGGCATGAGCAGGGAATTCATCCAACACATGGTCAAGGTGGCGAAAATGTCTGGAAGCAGTGTTTTGGCCGGTATGGCAGAGCCAGATTTGATGGACTTTGATTACAGCTTTGGCTGGGCCGAAGACGAACCCGAAGAGACAATTATGCAGGACTTTGAGGACGATATGTGATTCCGGTGAGACTAGTGTTGCGTAAATTTTACTGTTTCTAGCACGGGTTTTTATGTTGCAATTCGATGGAACCTTTTCTTCCTTCCTCTCCTTCTCCTTCTATGGCTAGTAGAATAATTGAGGAACGTTCTGGTAGGGTTACGAGGTCTTGATGGCGGTGTGCCTGTAGAAGCCGTCCTTTAAGGGTCTGACTTCTGGCCGGTTGTAGACCACGTGCTCGAAAAAAGACTAAGGGGAGGGATCTTTGCTACATCGGGGTGATGGTATCGTCGGCTTTTGTGTTCTTGGGAAAGTTCGCAGTGGTATGATAATGGCATTCACTGGTAAATTTTTATGGATCTGCGAAAGATACCGATACGAGTTTCGAGTTTCGTAGGGACTTTGTCGTGAGCTAATGATAGGCTTATAATTAGAGTTGCTTTGTTGTTCGTTCCGATTCGGGCAACTTGTAGGGAGTTTGCTTCATGAAGGGAAGAGAGAGCCGGGGTCGTGTTACATGAGTGACAGCCACAAGCAGCCCTAACAATCTCATTGTCATCAGGGGCTAGCCACCCAAGTTTTACCTAGCCCAAAACCAAGAGACCAGCTCTTCCAACTTCCATCGCCTCTCCTTCCTCTTCTTTCTCTCTCTTTCTCCATCATAACCTCCACCCTAAATCATCATCAGCCTACCCTCAAGGACCTCTTTGGCCTGTCTTCTTCACCCTTCTTATCTTTTCTCTAAACCTTCTTTCTCTATCATCCACAAGGACTTCTACAGTCAACACTCACAACAAACATCAGATCTAACCTTTTCTTCACTAAAAGACTCATTAGCAGAAATGTCTGGAAGAGGAGGCACCACTCTTTACGTTACTGGATTTTCTTCTGGTACTCGCGCCAGAGACCTTGCTTACGAGTTCGAGAGGTACTGAAACCCGTCCAACACGTTATCTTGAAATTACTCCCTTCTCTCGTTCGATCGATTATCCCTCTCGTGTATTGTCACTGCTGCTACTACTACTTCCCGCTCGAATATCCCTCCTGTCAACCCCGAACTGTACTTCCCCTTCGTTCGTCTCGTCGTCGAACCGATAGCATCGTTATCGTCGTCGCCCATCGCGAGCGGCAGGTTACACGCGCATACGCACATTATACCCTTCTTTTGCATCATTCTCATCCTCCATTCGTTAAAACCGTTGTCGTATTCGTCGCTCTCCTGCTCGTCGTC
>Ga0307509_10011381_pt1 | contig 10781 bp, 10 predicted proteins | sample 10_EM_MG_FD_202245 | JGI IMG/M metagenome (GOLD analysis project Ga0307509, IMG submission 202245) | Populus trichocarpa ectomycorrhiza microbial communities from riparian zone in the Pacific Northwest, United States - 10_EM | ecosystem: Host-associated > Plants > Roots > Unclassified | place... | reverse complement strand
CATGATGAACTATGCCAAGAAATACTCAGGGGTACCCCTGAAGCGAGCATCTCTCAGTGGTAAATCATGATGAGCAATGGTGTTGATGGACCAGTCTGGATGCACCGGAGGCAGAGTTGCTTTGACTAATATGTCAGGACGGAATGTGGTGTATTGGTTTGGCTCCAGATGCATGGAATTTGAGCGGGCGGTGCCAGGCAACTCAGGACGAACAGGACGCAGGGGACGGAACTCAGGACGCACAGGGCGCAGGGGACGCAACTCAGGAAGCACAGGACGCAGGGGACGCAGATTCAACGTCGCGTGCGTCAGGACGCAACGGCGCCGTATCTGACGCAGGGTAATTTTTTGCTGATGAAGAGAAGAACACCACGCCCTCCAGTATCCGTTGGAGGACAAGTACTGGTCTTGGAGACATGTTCTCTACAGAATCAGGGCGATCGAAGAAGCTGGAACCACGCTGGCGTGGACAATTCACAGTGTTGAGTTATAACGATATTACCCAGAATTACACAGTCAAGATGGACACCAGGATGTACCGTCGAAGGGAAGCAGTATTTCACTGTTCGGTAGTCAAACCCTACAAAGAAAACGATGATGAACGATTCCCAGGACGGGCCAATATCAAACCAGCGCCAATCCTGATCAACGAAGAAGCTGAATGGGAAGTTGAGGCCATCCTGGATTACAGAGAACACTATGGACGGGGCCAGTTCCTTGTTAAGTAGAAAGATTACCCAGAGAGCGAGAACAGCTGAGAACCCATTGAAGGATTGGAACATGCGGAGGAAATGGTACAGGCATGGTGGATGGATAACATGATTAGCGAGGAATTCCAAGTCTACTGAGGTAGAATTACCATCGGATTTTCACCGGCTGAGGCAGGCCTCACCGAATACGTGGACGAAGGGCCTGTTGATAAAGGGTTTTGGGATCCTGACTTGGAAAAAGACTACAATAGCAGCTGTAACGGGGGCACCCTATAGAGAGGTGAACTCTAAGGTTGCGACCACACCAAACTCAAAGTAGAAGATAAATAATTCACGAAGAATCAAGACGGTTAAACTTAATATCGTTAAGCTGAAAGCTTCACTCAATAAGTTCTCTCAAGGAAAAGTTGGTTATCGAAGTAGAATGCCAAACGCTTAAACTTAAGTTGATATCAGATTTAAGCCTTTGACATTCACCACTACTCCGACCTTGTGCGAGCACCATGTCCTGTTCAGGGTTTGTCCAAGGTCTACCCTCCCTCAGGAATTCTCCGGCTGGAAGTGTCGGACCAACTCGGGTACACTTAACTCCGTCAATGGGATGTGAGTTTCTGCAATCCATCTCCAATACAACAGCAGGTGGAAAAACTCTTCCTATCGAAGTCATGCCAGTGGCTAACTGTTATGACAAGAACCGGAGTCAATACCTAGGTGGTGGACTCACTTGCCCAGTGGTAGTTTCGTCTATACAAGCTATGCACTCCATCACTTAATCTACGCGACTATCCAAATGTGATAAATTGACATGCAAGCTCCCCCGTTGAGATGTTGGCGATAATTGGCTAAGTGGACGCTACCCATAGCCAGCCTCTCGGGACATTCTCGACCGTGAAAAAACTCCTACCTCTAGAATCCAATAACAACCCATTGTAATGCTACAAATCAAGGGGAGAAGGTCCCAGCTGGTTACTGAGATATGTGTCCCGAAAGCTCCCTGGCCTCCGTGAACTACCTAAGTACCACTAGGAAGACTACCCTACTACCCGTAGGCTTTGATAGACTCCTAGGTGCCGGAGAGACCATTTATGGGCGACCCCCATTTTGGCGGTTACCCATACTCCCCTTATATATCCTGCGAACGACATTCCGTCGGACGGACGGCGACGACTTATACTGTGTTACTGCAGCTGCTCCAATGACCTCTTTTAACTAGCAAACGAGCAACTACACAGCCGTCTGCCTATGACGCGCCGTCCCAACGCTGGGGCCAGAGGGGGGTGTTAGCAAAACCAGCCCAAGTTCAATAGTATGTGCGGGCCACCATGACACAGGTGTGGGGCCTCCCTGCGCAGATGGGTGTGCGCCCAAGAACATCTAAGAGCCCATAGACTGTGAGGCAATCGACCTCTAAGTTCTAGGATGACTTTGCCCGTGAAGGTAGGGTAACCTGGACACCTCAGTTGGGTAACGGGGGTCCATGGGCATAATGACCAAATTTCCAAGGTTGTGTAACTTTGCCCTCTTATGCCATTAACCACTCCGGAAGTCCTCCAGTCAACAACAAAGGTCGTCTCGGAGGTCCGTGTAACATTCCCCTAATTCTCTTGACCTTATGTGAATGTTCTCCCGAAAGGTTACCCTGCCCAATAGAATGCCTAAGGTCACTCTACTGTTCCCTAGGCTTTGCCCTTAGGCGAACCAGCATTCTTGTATACTAAGTATACTAGACCATACCTACCATCTTTGACTACCTCTTGGTATACCATTTGGGCTAAGGTGGTAGTTATTGTAGCTACCTGTTGTAGGGTCGTTACGGCAGCAGTTCAGATTGAAGATGGATTTTGTTTTGAGCAAATAGTTTGTTATTTTGTTTTCGGGGTGTTACCGGTACAGGTTACTAGTTTAAGTATGGATTTGTTTTATGTCTTTGTTTCAGGATACGCGTTCAGGAGACTTGTATGCCTTGTTAGTTTCTTTTATGTTTTGTTTTAGGATACGAGCTCAGGAGACTCGTAAGCCTTGTTCTTTGATACTTGTATTGTTTTAGGATACGAACTCCGGAAGTTTGTAAGCCTTGTTTCTTGTTGCATTGTTTATGGGTTAGGTATCGTTTGATGCCTTAGGATTTGGATATGATTGATGCGAGATGGATTATCGCAAGTGTATTTAACGACCTGTATCTCTCTGGACTTGGAGAGATCAGACTTCGACAGACAGAGTTTTCAATATACTTGGTTGAACAGTTATCTTCTATTCCAATCGATTCGAGAATCTTTGAGCTTGGTACAGGCCTGCAGCACTTGGCCTTCTCTTAGTAGTTTCTATAAAAAGTAATATAGTCTATTCAATTACTTGTTGGCGTCTCCGGTACTCGATCTTGTTTATACCACCGGTTTGGTTAGAGTCAATACCGATATCCCTTTGCAAGACTGCTGCCCACGGGAAGCAGTTACAATTTCACTTTAATTTACAATCCACTTACCTGGGAATTAAATTTGCAAGACATTACCACCAGACTTGAAAATTTATATAGTATCTTGGGCCACCTTAATGAATAATATTAGAAAGTATTCGAATATTCTGTCAACCCCATAAGTAGATATTATCTGATCCCATTTCTAAGATACATATTGAACTATACTCTTTTTTAAAGTCACAATACCTTCTAAAATGGCTACCAACAAATACCAAAGCAGTTCATAGTTCAAATACATGACTTAGATGATCTTCTTATTTACTTCTAATATTATTTTTGCTATTGGTTTCAATTTTCTTGACCACTATCATCAGCAATATGCTATTTCAACCAGTTTGGCATAAAGTGAGTCTACTAGAAGAATTATTTTTTATTATTAAATACAAACTACAGATTCTAATTCTCCATATTGAAAAGTACTTTCTAACAAATTTCTAATATTGTATCAATTCTATTTGTGTAGACAATATAAGATACATTTAATTTTCCTGTGGTTGCCATCGTGAGCCGCATCCCGGTGCCGAGCCGCTTATAGGTAAATGACGTTATAAACCGCATACTGGGCTGGGGATGCCACCGAATTGGAATCCCTCCATACACTCATTCATGGTAGTAACGAATGAACGGACACTGCGATATTGGTGACAGTTAACCCCTTGTAGCCCCTCCTCAAGGTAACAGTAGGCTTCTGTCATGCCGAGTCTAGTTCGCGGAGGGCCTGCGATAGCGGAGCTGCTAGAGGTGATGCTATCGTGGCTACTACTTCCTGCTGGCATTGCCGGAATCGTCTATAGCGGTTCAAGAAAAAGACTGGGTTTCCCGGATGCCTGTGTCAAAGTATGATAATAGCTAATACACGGTATATGAGAGGGGAAAAGGCCGGTGCGGTGCAGCTGAGAGAGATGAGGTGTTTGATGGGCGGTCCCTGATCGATTTGGTTGCAACTATATATCGGAACGTGACTACGAACTCCTCTGTCCACTGAACTATAAACTCTCATTTACGTAAGCCCAGGAAAACAGGGTCATGTAGGCTGCTGAGAATGGATGTGGAAGGGTAGTGGAGCTACTACAGTACTAACGCGGGAAGATTGGTCGTCTACGGTACGACAACTCTTTTTTCCACCCTTTCCCGCTCGAACGCGGTCAAATGCAATGGGGCTAGGGTAACACTTGCTAGAGTTTTTCTCTCTCCTTTTCTTTTTATTTACAGATAGATACACTAATTGTCAGCATACTCCGAGGCGCATGGGAGAAGCTGAAGTTTTGTGGCGCTGAGGCACAGGCGGTCATTGTTGCCGTGTGAGATTGTGAAGGCCGTTTAGAATAGAACAATCTAATCGCAGAGAAAGAATGACTCCTTTCTAGTAGGATCTCGTGTCCTGCGCTTAGAATTATCCCTATGACACGCCTCCAATGTACGATTTTCATACTGTACTCGAGTACGCTACTACCGGTACTCGAGCAAGGGCAGTAATTAGATGGAGTTCTTGGAGATATGACTAGCGGAACAGAGGATGGGGGAGGGGAGAATACTTGCTGAGTGGGAGGTATTAGGGGAGGCATTGGGGATTCAATTGGAGAGGGTCGGGGTGGCGCCGTGGCTTTTTGCGTCGCTTGTCTCCTACTCCAACTGTAGCTAGCAGACTATCATAGGAGGTGGGAGCAACGAAATCCGTTCAAGGGTTAGCTACAGATTCTCTAAAAGAGGGATCACTAGTAGATCAGAAGGGTGTTCGGCTATGCAAATCTGAGCTATTGGGGTTGATGTATCCCTTACCGAATAGTATACCAATCACTCGCGGCGTCTTCCCCCACTGGCGACCTAACTTATGCTCCCAGGATCGGCAAATCGTGGGCCAGAAATAGTCCCGCAACCCCCTCTTGTCCATTTTCAGCAGCTCACGAGAGCGCTGTTCGCTGCTGAGCGGATCGAATACACTTTTCTCGCAACAGCACTCTCACCACTTCCTCCTGTCCGTATCTTGCAGCCCATATGAATGGCGTCATCCCGGCACTCTCTTTGGTTTAAATCCCATCTGTCCGTCTTTATCAGAACTTTTGCCACCTCGGCGGTGCCAAAGTACGAGACGCAATTCAGGGCAGAAAAGGGTTTTAGCCAGGGGTGTAGTAAACGGGAAACTCGCGTTTGACGAAATTCCAATGGGATTTGACAGCTGCGTGACTATCGAAATGATCGTGAAGCTCGAGAGCAAACGCTTTAGCACGATCTGAAGGCCCCATTCGCATGTAGGTTTCCCAATATAAAGAGGAATATTCAAGGAAGGGTGTACTTTGGGGGTCAGGGGACTCGCCGGGTGAAAGATCCTTGACGTGCTGGAAGTTGAGATACGTTAAACAGGCTTCCACCATCATCGAGTGGGCTCTATCGAAGAGGTCGGGATGTGCGAAATGATACTCCTGGAGGGTGAAATGGATCACCCTAACAGTTGAGGCACCCTTATCTATGGTGACAAGTCCTTGCAACAGCTTAGTAAGGTCGATATCGCAGGGATGTCATCGCTATCGAACTCATTTGACTCTACCCAGATTGCTATAACACGACATATTTCCTCCGCTCGCAAAGGCCGCCTCGAATGGGTATCCACATCAGAACGGCCTCACGGGCCTTGCCTTATCCTCTCCCTCAGCCCTTATCCTTCCCAACGTTGCTCCTCACGCGCCTCCCAGATCCAAGTCATTCTTCATTGCCCTAAGTCTTTGTCTCCTCCGATACAGAGTTGGCTCTTGGATCGCCCCGATGCTCAAGAAGACAAGCAGGAATCTAGATACAATATTTTTCAGCACCTCGCTTGAAGAACTTTTTCCTGCCCCGCTTCCTACTTACATTTCCGAAATAGTTTGCGGGAATATTCCGTATAATTTTCTCCCCCAAACTCTTGTCCATTGCGTCTGGCATGAATCCTCTTTTCCTCTTTTAGTTTCGCTTTGAGGTATGTGACGATATCATCTTGAGGGGTATTATGGATCTAGTCGCTGCCCTCCCAGAAAAGATGGTTCTCAACCTCACCCCGGATATGTGGTCTCCCTGTCAGAAATATCCGTGCGCTCGGGGTTCTCCGGAGAATTTGATCGAGTGAGCCAAGAAGCTTCATCCGATGTCCCGCTGAACACTCATCAAGGGCATCAATACATATAAAGGTACAGTTCGTCGCGAGGCCGAGATAGCTTGAAGTAACTGGCTACCAATGACCTCTGCCCCGAAAAGCTTTAACTATTTTTTCCGGAATCTCGTCCAGTCCACCAACAGCCTGCTTCAACACCGAACCCAAGATCGCAGCTGGTGATCGCACCTCCGGGGCGGCGAAGCCGAAGTAGAGGCACACAACGGCAGCTTTTTCCCCCCATGGCGAGCTAACATCGCAGCCCATTAGTGACACCTCTCTTACCCCGAGCAGCTTCTCTCTCAGCTAATATAGGTCTTTCTAGCCCCCGGACCTCCGTAGCAAAACGAGGCTGAACCATGGGAGTCGCCGCTGCCGATGCTCCCAAACCAATTCCGATATTCCCGAGTTTGTAAGAACCCGTCTCCCTCCTCGTCGATGCTAAGTGCTCGAATGTTCCGGTGCCGTAGCTGAGGGTCAAATAGCGATAGCCAGGTCAAAATTTTGGACTTCTCGTTGGCCGCGGCATAGTTATTCCATGCATTGTTAATATCATTGAAAGAATTTACGTTGCTGATGTGTTGTTGAGACATTTCGTATTTTTCGCTGTTTTGCGGGTTGTAGGGAATGGATTCTCGAACAGTTTTGTGTAGTGGAGTCGGTTAGATATAGTTTCTAGAGGGTCAAGAAAAGTGGGGCCATCACTATCCTGGTATTATCTGTGAAACAAACCAAATAGCCGGCAACCTTAAGTTATGGTATGTGCAACCCGAGCGGCTCATGAGCGACACGAAAATGCTGCACTACACGAGCACTGTACCCAGCATCAAGACATCCAGAATTATCTCTTCCCGGGGAGTGAGCAATGCCGCTACAGCACTTTATTTCGCACGTTGAGCCGAATTATCACTTTCAGAGCTGGAAGCCACAATTCCACTCGTATTCCGTGGAGCGCTGTTTTTGCTTCAGTCTGCCAGCTTCATCTGTTACTGCATCTCTTTGGGTTTTCGAGCCTTTGTTCATAAATACTGAGAATACATGATCAAAGACATCCACCTTAGTTCACAAAGCTGCTCGGCAAACTTCATGAAAAGGAGATTCTCTTTGGCGGATATTACGGTGGCCTAAGGCGGAGTGAGGATATCCTGACCTATCATGTGTGTGTCTGCTGGCCAAAAGGAGATTGAGGGGGGGGGCGCCACGTTGGATATGTGGTGTTTATGAGACGATTTGTTAGTGCGTCGAGCCAGGCGTAGTGCTTCTGCGAGGGGGTCGGTGGTTTTTGGAGTGTCGGAATAGAGGTGGGAGCTCGGGCGCTAGATGGATAGATCTCCCAGGCAGTTTTCCACCAGCGCTATGAGTTCTTTATAGCGTGCGCGGGACACCATCTAGCCTATGCTCGCCCGGTAGAGCTTTAGGAACTGTGGCGCAATGGCCAAGAGGCGCGAGTTGTAGCTTGTTTCTCCCGCCCACTCCACAACTCTCTGCCTCTCGACGGACATGTGCTGCTTCCGGCAGATTCTGATTGCACGACTGAAGCTATGCCGTTCCATGGGTAGAGGGTCTCGTAAAAGATGGAGTACAATCCCTAATGCTCGCCAGCATAGATTTAGCCACTATCCTAAAATTCTTGCCTGCATTTTATTGCGTCAGCATGCGCAAGGTAGGACAGGAGGATGAGCAAGTCGTGGGATAAATTGGCTTCTGCTACTAGATCATGTTATGACGAGTGATTGATTGTGATGAGAAAGCCTGGTTGAGGAGACCTGAATGTGTCGGAAACTGGGTCTTAGAATTGCCGAGGTAGGATATTGTCTTTAAATTAATCCCGGCACCCATAACGCCCACGTTATCACAATTTTGAGATGTCTGCTGGATAAGGCCATATGCCGGATCTACATATCAAGCATTGATACACCACGATCCTAGCCTACATTTCGCAACGCTTGCAACTTCCGCTCGGCAACAAACCGTTGTTATGGGATGCAAATCTCGCAAGTGACCGAAACCACATGTGGAGTGACATAATAAGGCTTCCCAGATGTTGCACCTGAAGTATACTTCCTTCTGCCGATGCTCCCGCTACCACGCCAGGCGCAGTATTGAGCGTTTATTTTCACGGGGGGATAAGCAGCTCCGGGAGGTCCAATTCCTCCTTGATAGTACTCGTTGTGGGAATTGCCACAATGAAGTCTTCATGATGAGGAATATTAGTGGAGGGAGTGTTTAAGATTGTTTTAGGGGATCATGGTAGCCTATGAATTTCAGTATCACAGACGCCAATATGAGGCTCCGCGGCCCACTTCAACTAGAAATTTAATAGGTCGGGCAGAGTGAGGCGGGGGGGTAAATTATGATTTTATTACATAGACTCCTTGTGTCATCAGCATCAATTCGGGGAGAGAAACGAATAGAACGAAGCAACCAATCTATAAAACAAGCAAGCCTGTTGCCATCGGAGTTCACTAAAAAGCTCAAGATTTGCCAAATCGTGGATATCAAGAAAAACGTCCCCGACGGGAAGTGCAAGCCGCTGGGTCCTATCGCACCATTGTCACCGTCACCATCCTGCAGCCCATGGGCCACCAGTGCTGGTGGGGTGTATCTAAAAAGAGGTCGCAGAAGCATTAGACTCAAGAGCTGACGAGTACCCGTATACTCCTCCGCTGGTGCAACAAATTCCGGAGGTGACTCATTCCGATAGCAACCTCCCCATCCTCATCCTCTCCACCCAGCGCCCTACCAACAACTGCGAGCGCAACTATCCCGAAGCCATCTCAATGACAATGCGGGAAATCCTGTTGGACACGACAGTACGCAAGGACTCCGTAGTCATCATGGCGAAGTCTGCTTACTCGAGATCGAGGAGAGCAAGATCGAGGGAAAGGCTCGTATAGTACTGGGTGAGGAAATGAGGAAGAATTTGGAGAAGGGGAGAGTGAGGCAGGTTGTACTCAAGGGTAATTGTGAGACGCCGAGGAAGCAGTTGGAGCTTGACAGGAGGCTTAGGGAGATAGCAGGGAGAGGGGTATTAAAGTATTTAATGCGGCCAGGGCTGCACAAACAAAGGGCGAGGGGGGAAACAGGGTTGTGAAGAGTGAGGGAGTTGTGGGAATTACAAACAGGGACGAGAAAGGCATGATATGTTCTCCGCATAGAGGCACTGGGATCGGGGCAATTTCAAAGGAATGTTTGTCCGATCGCACGCTTTACTTGTATGATATGGTGCAAAACTTCTATAGCATGTACCTATCTGATGTACCAATGTAATGCCTGAATTTGGTCAAGGTAAAGGGTTCTAAATTCGGAGGGTCAATGATGAAGGTAGAATGTTCAACTAGAGTTCAAATGGAGCTTTATTCTTAAGTATTTTACACAATTTGCTATTTAATACTACTTTAATTTATTTAAATATATTGACAAGTTGTTTGACAAGTTAGATAAATAGTGAAAAATAGACTAAAAAAATTCAATATTACTGAGAGTTGAACATCCAACCTTGTAAATTGATTTTTGGTATTTATAAGCCTTTACCCTGACCAAATACAGGTATTTTGTGGGTGTATCAGATAGGTACATGCTATAGACACTTTGCACCTTACATTAGGTTGTGTCGCTTGTGTCAACTAGCCCTTCCACTAACATTCTTGGTATTCTCCTGTTTCTTCCTGCTTAGCATGATTGACACATGTTTTTGTGCTTTCAGATAACCCAGAGAGTGGGATACCCTTGCATAGTATTATATATTGCTTGCCCTGACACACCAATGTGGATTCATTTCCATTGTTCATCCAAGACCTGTTCAGCAACCCACAGTATAAAAATAGACTGTATATCGGTCAACAGTTTATTTCCTAATAGAGAAGGTAAGAGGTACTCTATGAAAAAAAATTAAATGAGGGAAAGATAAAGAATACCCTTTAGCATGTTTTCCTTTTGGGAAATGACTATTTGAGACCTGACAATTGAGGAGTAGCAGAAATAATAATGTTGCAAAATACAGTTACAAGACAAAAGTCTTGGTGATCGCTTAGTCAGCAAAGCTAAGTGAGTATGGTGCTGGCAGCTCAAAAAGGGAACCTGGCTGTGCAATAGATGTTATATGTGGCTTTGCAAATTTTGATTAGTAAGATACTCTTTTGTCAATTGAAAATTTATGAAAAACATAGTCTGAGGTTTGAGGGTTTAATCACCCCCATAACAGGTATTTATAATTGGAGTTTATGTAGGCAAAAAAATATAAATAATAGAATATTATATTATAATAAGTCAACTGAGAACTAAGGTTTAATAAAAAGAGTGTTTTTCATACATATTGGGTACAAATAACTAATCAAATGCAATAAAACTATGCTTTTATAAAATCCAGCTATGCTTACTAACCTAATCAAGTGTGGCTGTTGTAACACTTTTTCTTCTTTCTCACCAAAAATACAACTTTTTAAATCCTTAAGGCTCTACAACTACAAAC
>Ga0307509_10011380_pt1 | contig 10782 bp, 9 predicted proteins | sample 10_EM_MG_FD_202245 | JGI IMG/M metagenome (GOLD analysis project Ga0307509, IMG submission 202245) | Populus trichocarpa ectomycorrhiza microbial communities from riparian zone in the Pacific Northwest, United States - 10_EM | ecosystem: Host-associated > Plants > Roots > Unclassified | place... | reverse complement strand
TGGTAACAGGGCTTTGTAAACTTCTGTTGGCGGGTATGATTACGGAGCCTCGAGTCAGTGCATTTACTTCTTTCGTGATAACCACCTCCTAAAAGGATTAAAACTAAGGTGTTGACTTGCCTGGCGTTGATGTACATCTCACCGACGACTGTGGACAATCAAGGACTCAGACAATGCCTGTCATATTTCTTCCCTGTTTACTCGTATTCTTCACCTGCCAACCAAGATCGCATGCAATCCGTAAGTCGCCCTTCGCCTTGCAGCTAATCCACTTTTATGAAAATCTTGTTTGAAAAGATCTTCATTCCAACTTTCGATCTTGCAGTCCGCATGTACGAAGACTTGGATGATGACCAGGAGATGATCCCTCCTTATCAATTCGGATTGTTGATGGTAGATTGGACAAATCCACAAAAGGCTGCTGAGGTGTAAGTTCTCTTTTTCTCTTTCGTCGTGGGTGTTCTGACTATGGACATGTCCTCAAAGTGCTGTTGACAAACCTCAAACTCAGCAACCTCATGTCAATCTCGGGGTTGAAATTTTGGTTGCACTATATGATTCTGACCGCTCAGGTGAGTTCACGATCCCCTTTTTTCCGTGACAGCAAACTCAAATTTCCACTTTAAGTTGATGAGCAAAAGGCGCTATGTCAACTTCTAGGCCAGCTGCATATTGAACACGGTTTAGACGAACGATCCATCCACAAATTGGACATTCTGCTGTCGCATCATGAGGATGTGCGCTTCACAATTACCTCTTCCCTGATATTTAAAGATTCCTGACAAATGTTTTTAGCAATGTCCATTTGAGAACACTGCTATTGAAAAGATCTTTGATCGCTTCAAAAATCGTTTCTCTAGCATTTTCGTCAAGGAGTTGAAGAACATCGACCCTAAGCAGTACATTGATAACGAATTTCGTGATATATATCAACGGATCGGCGTTGACGTTCCAGGGGAAGGTGACGATGGTAAAATTCGCCCACGTTTTCGCGGCAAGCGTAGAACAAAGGATGACGATGAGGAAGAAGATGAGGAGGATGAAAATGAAGAAAATGAAGCTGAACAGGCAGAAGAAGAACAAAAAAGGTGCGTCGTTCTTGAAACAACTTGATGTTCTTCCCTAATATTTCGGTACAGTGAGGCTGAGAACGAAACAGAGCAGGAAGTGGATGATGATGAGAGCCGACCAAAGTGCGTTGACACTTTTTCCTAATCAATCACATATACTTATAGCGTCTAAGCTCTCCGAGTCCACCTCCAAAGCGCAAGACACAGCCAGCGACTCGTAGATCATCTCGACAGCCGAAAGCAACAACGTCAAGGAATCGCAAGTAGGTTTACACCCAGCTTTCCAGTCACAGCCTCGTTTTGATACATCATGCAACCACAGGCAGGAGTCCGAATCTCAAGGCTCCGATGAAGAGAATATCCCTCCAGTGACAGTTACCCCCAAGAAGAAGGGTGTCAAGTAGGTTGATAATCGCCTTTGGTGTTTGGTTGTACTTATATATTTTTCTGGAACCTCAGGAGAGTTCACACTCCAGGTTCGGGTAAGCTCAACTCTCCAGCCAACCGAAAGAGAACACGAATTAAAGCTCCTCTGTAAGTCCATCAGCTTCGCTGAAGGAATTCACTGTTCATGGATATATTTTCAGAAAACCAGTCCCAAAAGAAACCACGCCAACGAACACTGACACAGAGAGTCCGCCTACACCAACTAAACCTTCTCGGCAAACACGCGCCCGGAATGGGAAGGTGCTTCCTATCCAACAACCTCCACCTCAAGCTTCAGATAGCGACGACGATGCTGACGAGGTTGCAAGTGAGCTTGCGAGCCAATTGTCTACTCCCGAAGCTGTACCTCCAGCACCTTCCTCCGATGATTTTGGTGGATATTCAGATGATGAATGATGATTTAATTTATCTATATAAATTTTGTATTCTCGAATCTCGATTTGTTGACTATGGAAATGTAGAAATATCAGTTTGTATATGTATTGTGGGCCATTGCTTCGCATGGCATGTTCGAGTCCGAATCTCACCTCCTGAAGTGCCCATTGCGCTACTCCAATGCTACTCATGACCGGACGCTGAGTAGGTGGAGACCTGCGTGAATCTATGTAGATATCATGTATTATTTAGTGTTTTGTCCGCTCCTTTTCAGGAAGCTCTGACATTTCGGAATATTTCTTGAATAACATCGTCATTTATAAATATTTTTAGTTGAAACTTTAGATCTTAAGTCTTTAGTATTTTACTTAATGCATAAATTTTTTATTTTTCTAATCGTGCTCACATGCGTCAATATCGAACTCGATTATTGAGCGTGAGAGCGGAGTTTTAATTCAGGGGTTGATCTTGGTTTATTCTTAGCTCATCCTGGCCCCACCCAACTCGTTTTCAACTATAGAATTCCGCCCAAAAGGTGCCCCTCCCCTCCAATGAGGGATGTGGGCCCAACTCCATCACGAGCGATGAAAAGGCTGAGGGAACGAGGAGGATAAATAGGATCAATCCCGACGATGCGGCCGAGAGGAGGCGCGGCAAGACCTCCTGGTGCCCTATATATCGCGTTTCGGCGGCTCCCTCATCGCTGTATACGCGAGCTTGTCCCTACTGTCTATCACCACCGATTCCAATTGTGTCCCACCCCATGCGCACCTCCACGTACTTATGCGACATCGCTGACAATGCTGTCTCCGAATGCGAAGTCTAAATGCCCTCCTACATCTTTATGATGATTCTCGACGGGTATACTTTCACAATGGACCAATCCTGGCTCCGACAACATAAAATTCTTATGTCCTTTTCTCAAATTTCTAAAATACGCATCCACTGGCAAGACGTAAAGTGGGCACTATACACAGCATTTCAAATGACGACCTCACCTAAGGAAGAAATTACACGCCTACAACACCCTACGGCTGAGGATATCGTGGAGGGTCGTATGCAATTTGTATACCCAGTTCTGGTATACGTTTATCATCACGCTCTTCAAGTGCAAAAGCTCCATCTCACCCGCGGCGCTTTTCTCCGCGAAATTCCCCTCCCTATGCACTACGAGGACCTAATTCTTGAGGGATATCGCCGCGCTGATTTCGTCATCGCCCATCCATTCACCCGAAGGATCTTCGTCAGTTCCGAATTGCACCTCATAAACTGCCCCGGTTTCACCCACGCCGAACACCTCTCTCAAGTTGATTCTGTGGCCAAACGTCCCTTGTTTTCCTCTAACTTGTGTTTTTTGAAACTCACTGGGTGTAACAATTTTATCATTGGGGCGCTGAAGAATATGGTCAAGGTACGAGGAACGAATTCCCCGTGGGATTTCTTGGGGGGGAGAAACCTCTGATCGGTGGAGGTCAGTGAGTATGGGACTGCGTTGGTGGTTGAAGACGGTGATTTGATAACTGATTATTTGATGTGTTTTTCATGGGATGATACGCAGTTCTTGGGAACTTTTTAATTCTTATGGATAATCTTTCCTATTCGCTATGTGAATTGAATCTTGTATTTAATTTTGTATGTGATGTGTCGGTTTTGCGAAAGTTCTTTTCTTGGGCTCCTACATCCAGTTTATTTTGAGCTCGACTTCCACTCTAGAATAATGAATCTGATGAGAAGAAACCATCCAGCAATCGATAATTCAGGTCGGATGTCAGAATCTTTGTGTAAAGCAGCAATTCGCAACGCAAGGAAGCGTGATTCAGGAAATTATTAGTCAAGAGAGTCATAACCGATAATTTACTGGAGAAAGAATACATCGAGCGGGTAGCACAAGAGGTACTTTTTCCTACGTTGCATGATCACTTCATCTTGTCCCGAGATTTCCTGGATTCTACATAAGTCGGTCCAGAAAAGAACGGGCTATAAAAATGCTACCGCCTACATCTACTGCGAACTTGACCACGAGGGAATGGTGCAAGTCCACGAGCCCCGAAAGTAGGGTTCCAAAAGTGAGTGCAAATGTTCGGGTAGTCGGAAAGCGGCGCTGTCTCCTCCATAATGCGTATGTACAACTCATCTTGTCCAGGGTGTCCAGTAGCCAAAATTCCCGTAGATACTGCTATCTGTAGTTCCAGCTCGAGAGGCTTCCCGTCAGCGATGCGGATGACTTGGTTGAACATTCCAACCCAATCCTGCTCAAGACATCCAAGGAAAGGGCACCAACCGACAATCGTAAGGTCGAACCGGAGGTTCGTAACTTTATTAGACTCGGGTATCGCACCGAGGACGAGGTTAATATCGTGGAGGACCGCCTTCGGTGGTGGGCTCAAGGGTGCGTAACATGCGATATTGGTGCAGAGGGAAAATACGTGCAAGTTCGGAAGATTGCTGAGGTTCAAGAGCCCAGCAAGTAAGAGGTGTTGGGCTAGGTGAACTGGTTATGAAATTTGTTAAATTCGGACTGTGTTACCCAAAAAAAAACATACATCCGCCCATATCTGTACTAGTGAGATATAATTCCTCAAGTGAGTTACAAGCCGCATCGAGGATAGGTTGCAAACAGGCCATTCCTTCCTTCTCGTGAGGTGATAGCGTCAAAATACGTAAATTTGACCAAACGACTACTGGTGTGTTAAACCTAGGCGGTGGTGTGATCATCTGTTTGACAAGGCTGTGCGAGTTGCGGTAGTCGAGAACTTCCAGTGGGGGTGGTACTCGGCCAGAAAACAGGTAGTCTGGGTATTCATATTCATCGTAGCTTGTGCAAGTAGTAGCTCCAACATTGTCGAGAAATACTTTTCTCAGCCTGGGGCAGATGAGGAGCATGGGTAAAGGAGTGTTTGTGCATGCGGTGAGGTGGAGAATGGTCAGGGTTTTCGAAAAGAATGATTGCGCGATCGGTTTCATGAGGGGTATGGTCCAATTCTTCAAGGTCATGAAGAACGAAGAATTCATCTTCGAAGAGATGTATCCACCGAATTTGCCTCCACTGAAGTGAAGTTCATGTGGCGGCATGGGTGACTCGGACAGCAATTGGAAGATGCTTATGAGGGTATGATCGTTGAAAAGCCTTGCGTACTCCTCGTCGGGTGAGAGGAGGAACCCAACCATGCGGACTTGGTTGGCGAATGTCGGATTATCGAGCAAGATCTTTTTCACTTTTTTTACCCTCTCAGATATATCGCCCTTGCTACTAAATCGGAGGTTCCAAAAGATGTACTTTTGGCACGACTGGGTAAATGCTCGATCAGCAAGAGATAAATTATGGAGGTCTTCATCCCTAGATGGGAGATTTGCAACGTGTTCGACGATGGAAACAAGCAAATCATCTGAGAGCAGGGCAAGCGGCGGGTTCAGCATGGTGGCGAGGAGAAAAACGTGGAGCAGTGTTATCTATCATCTGCCATCATTGTCGGAGGCTATAATGAGTTCGAGGAAGGGAAATAGAACAGGCAGATTCGAGATTTCTTCGCTCTGCGAAATATGTATCTCTAGCGAAAAAAAGCATGCATGACATTTAGATAATATAACATATTGCCGCCATTCAATATTCAATATTCAAATTACCCTCGTCTGCTGCCGTCGGCCCAGAATACCCTATCTTCTCCCAATGTAAACCTGACTACTTGTCAAGGCCTTGAAAGATGGTCGCTCAGGGATTCGAGAAGGCCAGAGCACTGGCAGAAGGTGGAATGCCCATGGCTGAATGCCCCAAGCCAGGTAACACAGTTGTGGCTAACGTCGACGACGCAGATATTGAGGGGAAGAAAGCACTCGAGTTCGCTGTGTGATCAAAGCCGAATTTGGAGGTCAGTGTTATCAGTTTGACCATCGCCTTCAGAAATAAATAGTGACAAATATTCGGACCGCTGTCATAAATTCCACAATGTCCCGTTGACGCACAAATGCAGTCCACATTACTCAGGTCATTACCAGGGCCGACGCCGAGGGGACTCTCAATTGGATTTCTTCACTGTCGACCTGTTTGCCTTGGCAGAAGGTCACCAATTACACGGAGATTGGCCTGCTCATATTTTTCCCAACACCATTCCTCAAAACTCAGGTCGACAACCCTTAAAACCACCAGTCCATGGAGGATTACCCGGGACTACTCCTCGCAGATGACAGACATCTTTTATACCGATCCGAACCGGGCCGATCTATTCTACCACTTTGTTCATCCTCCAACACCATTGTCACGGTCTCTTCCCGCTTTCGCGCTGTCGTTCTTGAACGTCACACCGGCATCCCCAGACTCTGAAACGATCATTGGCTGGCTACCTGCTCAGACGTACCTGACCGATACGCCGGATATACCGGGTTCACGGCCGTCCCAGCAGTCAAGGGGGACAACAGCTGGTTTGCATGATTTTTTCCCGAATCGTGAGTTTTTCCGCGTTCGTTTAAGAATCGAAAATTTAAAGATTGACATGCATACAACAGCTAAATTTTTGAAACTTCTGCACAAGACCATCCAGTCGTCGCTGGCGGCGGGCCTTGATGATATCTGGGACAACGGTGCGAAACAAGTCCAACAAGGTTGGATGCATATTCATGGTGAGGGAAAAAGCCTCTATTTGTGAACTTCTAACCTCACTGTATCTTCGTGTCCTAGACCAACGGAATGTTCCTGCCCTTGGTCGCATTGGAGACCCCGATGACATCATTGCTTCCGTGCTTGTCGAGGACAGCATGGTAAAATTATTCCATTGTTACGGCTTTACGTTACTCAACCTTTTTCCAAGATTAAACCCGAAATATATCAACCCATGCCATCCTATCGGATCTGCACGACGGATGGTATCCTCCAGCTGACGCCTGGTCTCGCGAAAGAACTTCACAGGGCCCTCATCTACAAAACGAAAGAAGAAACATCTTCCTAGACTTTGCCACATTAATTTATCAATTATTAATGACAATCAGGCACCACATCGAAAGCCACAAATACATTCACGAATACGAGCAGCCACCAATGCATTCTCTTTACATAAGGGATGTCTTGTCGAAACATTCAACACACGTTCAAAGTCGTATTCGGGACAGATATGAACCCTGCAAGAAGATCTTCACGTTCAGAGCGCGTTCTGCCGCTTCAGAATCTAGTCACGGGTCGAAAAAAGCGGGTCAGCGGTTCCTGCTATCATCATAAATCCGATACGAATAATCAGCGAGGTCTTAATATGGTGATCCTTAGCACTGACACGAGACTTATGCAGCTGTGCGCGGGTGCGAGGCACTCGATGATGTGGGATGCCACCAGTGACATGGGAAGTGAAAATGACATAGGTCATACTGTACATAGGTGGACAAGGCAAGGTCGGATATCTTACCTATTTTTCTCAGTATATTCATCAAAATTCGTCTGCGACCTGATTCAATTCTTCGAGCAGGCGTTCCAACTACTTTCCTGTGGGTCTCGGAAATTGCATTGTTCCAGACGCCAATTGGACAGCTCTCACGGCGCATGTGCGTTTCCATACAAGGTTTAAGTATAGAGTCAGCCTGAGGCCAGTCACAAGGCCCATTGATTTGTACAACATAATTGAGTGACGTGAGTTGACGTAAAGTTTGCAAGAGGACATTGATCAAAATCCGCATGAATGTAAGGCCGGTAGAAATTGCCTCAGAGCCGAGGCTCAACGCTCAAACACACTGAAAGTTATATATACTTCACATGTTTGGTTCATCTTTGAAGGGTCTCACCCTTCCCGAAGTATTGGTTGAGAGATCCGTCGGCATTTCTCCTTCATTGATAATCTGGCCCCCTGTGGCGCCTTACTTATTCTTAGAATAAACAGTTTTCGACGGGCTCCAATTAAAAACGAGACCACTCTTCACGGATGAGAAACCGAGAATACTGAGCCCTGAAGCTTGAAGGCCTGACTCAGCCCCACTCAATCTCCTGACCAGCTTACCCCTCAAACAGCAGCAAATACTAGACGTTATAAAATCCCTTGCTATGGCCAAGGATTCTTCAATCCGCCCATCTACTCAACCACCACCACCACCACATTACTACTCACCCAGAAATATGATCGCTGTAAGATAGCCATACGCTTTTCTCTCCGTCCCTAACTTATCACCGTACCAGATCGCCGACACCCCAGTCAACCAGGCCTGTGGAAACTCCAGCTGCAGCTGCGGTGATGCGTGAGTCGTGTTCATTATTCCCTCCTTGATTCTATCTGATGGATCAATAGCTGCGGCTGTGGGGCGGACTGCAAGTGCTGAAGGCCATGCTTGCTGTCGCGTTATGCTTAGGCATTCAAATTCCCAATTTTATCGAGAAATGTTATATGAAGGACAAGATTTCTGAACAAATATATGTGCTTTTGTGAATCTGCTTACCATAGTACACGATCAAAGGCGAAGGTCGAGCACTTGGAAATCAAAGGAAATGAAGCGATTGTATCCCAGAAGCATGGTCTTATCTTGTCGGAGCGGAACTATTTATAAATTGAGTCTTTTTAGCGCGGTCTGGCGGACCGGCTCTCCCCCAGTCATCCGAACTGTCAAAATGAAAACCCAGCCATCACGAAGAATGACGTGAGGGGATAGGCGCGATGGGTTAGGAACCTCGTCTATGAAAGGAGAGTCACGTTTTGATGGGGTCGCATGAATGCGCCAGTTATGACATTACTGATTTCAGATTCAGATTGCCGTCCCATCCTCGAGTCTAGTGCAGCATGAGCGTCTAGCGTTGTGGCAGGGCTATCCACTAACACTTTCTGCCTTTTTTCCTCTTCTTCCCCACTGCGCCCTCAATTCCCCATCTCCCCCCTTCCTGATCTTGCATCGTTTAACCCCGGGGCAAAGCAAAGCCTTCGCTTCCTCGAGTACTTTGTCTTGTATCATGCTGGCAGGTCGCAATTCATATACCAGAAAATGGGTGGATTCCCGGTTTGGTCTGCTGTTTCTAGAATGACCACCTACACCGTAATATCAAATGCTCCGTGCCCGGAGAGTTGAGGCCCGAGGTGTGGTGAGTGCGTATTCCCTTCAGTAAAATGTGTATTTTCAAGCGAAATACCTAGCCCCAGGTCCCAAAAAGTCCCAGCCTCTCTAAGTAGGTTTGTAGTAATGGACTGAATTATTTTCATATTTTCCCCTCCGTTGTTTAAACCCGCAACGCAGGCGACGGGTCCAAGGAGGACAGCGAGTGATCAGATCTAGGCATTGCTCAATTCCTCCACTCCGATAGATATGATTAAAATTCTGAATAGATAAAAATATTTACAGACATGTGTAGTATCTACCTGCAAAATTTCGGATTGAAGGGAACATGTACAATGGCGGGGAATGAGAGATTGGCGCGAGACGCTGTCATTTTCTGGGAGACGCAACCCGGATGATTTGTCCCCATGCAGGAAATACAATTGGGGTCTCCCCGTTCCTGCTATTATCCGATACAAATAATTTGCGGGGTCATAATGTGAAAATAATGTGGTGATCCACAGCAACACGAGACTTGGTCGTGCAAACGTTTACAGGTGCGAGTCACTCCCAGTCGATGAGGCGAGATGCTAGTACTGGGCTAGCGATACGGAAAGCTTGAAAATGACGTAAATCCTAGGTGCTTGTCATTCGACGAGGCGAAATAAAATCTTTATCAAAAATTGGTCTATACCGAATTCAACTTCGCCGACTCGGAGGGCAGGTGTTCCAATTACTTTCTTCTGGGTCTCGGAACTTGCATGGCCCGGCGCTAATTGGATAGCACGCTATCGGTGCATGGGCCAAAAATAGATAAGGATTTCTACACAATGTCCTTAATTTACTCAGCAGACTCGGACCTGACGTAGAATGAGGGCCAATCCAAAGGCCATTGATTTGTACAATGGAATTGACTTCCGTGAGGTTGACGTAAATTTTTGAAGAAGATATATTGATCATATAGATGTACTGTCAAAAAAAATCCGCATGAGAGCGGGTAGAAATTACCTCAAGGCCTTTAATTTACCCAGCGGACTTGAGCCTGCACTTAGAATGAGGTCAGTCACAAGGCCCATTGATTTGTACAATACAATTGACTTGCGTGAGGTTGACGTAAAGTTTTAAAGGACAACTAGCATCGATCACATAGATGTACGAGATTACTGAGCCCTGACACGGACATCATGATTCCACTCGACCACTTGATCTCCTGATCAGCTTAGCCCTCAAACAGCAGCAAATACTAGACGTTATTAAATCCCTTGGTATGCCCAAGGATTCTCCAATCTGCCCATACACTCAACCACCCACCAACGTATCACTACTCACCAGAAACATGATCGCTGTAAGAGACCCATACGCCTGAGTCGTCTGTCCACCCTAACCAATCACCGTACCAGGTCACCGATATCCCAGTCAACCAGGGCTGTTCAAACGTTCAATGTTCCTGCGACGATGAGTAGTGAGTCACTCGTAGAATCGTTCCCTTCTTGATTCTATCTGATGGGTTCATAGCGGTAGCTGCAAGTGTGGGCCACCTTGCAATTGTTAGTGCTGAAGGCCATCCTTCTACGCGACTGTCGCGCTATGCTTTGAATATCCAAATTCTTATCTCATCGAGAAATGTTATAAACAACAAGATTTCTGAACAAATATATGTGCTTTCATGAATCGACTCATCTATATACAGTAAATATAATATCAGGTCGAGTACTCAAAAATCAAAGGAAATAGAGTGATTCCGAGTGAAAAGTTGTAATTCCCAATTCCGGAATGAGTCCATTCCCACTTGCAGGCTGATCTTCCATCTTACGTGGGGGTAGGTTTTAGATCTCCGCTGTTTAATGTTAGATTAATTGTCAATGCAGGTTGTTGCTATTCCTAGTGGATTTATGCATCA
>Ga0307509_10011379_pt1 | contig 10783 bp, 12 predicted proteins | sample 10_EM_MG_FD_202245 | JGI IMG/M metagenome (GOLD analysis project Ga0307509, IMG submission 202245) | Populus trichocarpa ectomycorrhiza microbial communities from riparian zone in the Pacific Northwest, United States - 10_EM | ecosystem: Host-associated > Plants > Roots > Unclassified | place... | reverse complement strand
GTAAGAGTATACTGTGATAGGCAAGACAACGCACTCCCTTAAGGTCCCCATGTATCACGTTGCACGAGTGGAGGTATGCGAGACCTTCAGCAACGCCAAGTAACTGGCAAGAGGATGAGACCAGATCCCAGTGGACAGAAGATAACTCACGAGATTGATCAGGTCCGCGTGTGGATTCTCTTTGACATAACTTCTCAGCTCTCCCCCAGGCATCCACTCGGACACCAGCTGGAGGGGTTCGAGTGTAACGCCGATGAAGGGTACAATGTTGGGGTGGCTCAGACGCTTCCACGTCACGGCCTCCTTGCAAAATGACTGCAAAACCAATCCGTCAATGAGAATCCAACCGGGAGTCGAACTGGCGACGTGCCTGTTCAGTCTTCTCCGTATCACCGGTGGCACAGATCCGAAACCTTTTGATACAAACACCTGCACCGTTACTAAGCGTCCCCCTGTACGCGTCACAGAATCCGCCATACGCAACCGGCACCTCGCTCGTGAACGAAAGGACCCCAGACAATTGATAGGACACAGGGAATGTTGCCCGAAAGCCGCATATCTTTTGTAACACGTAGAAGCACTTTCTGAACGGTTGACCCGCACAATCGAGGTGGCCGAGGACCTATGGGTGCGGGGATCAGTGGCATTTCGCTGGCAATTGGTAGAACCCTACGTCGTCCAGGTGGTTCACGAGTTGAGCTAGCTCGTCATCCGGAAGTTGCTGCAGGCACTCGACGTACTCCTTATCGTTAAGGAGCTGATAGAGTTGGTCTGGGAACTGATTCGACGACATATCTAGCTCGAAGAGACGTCGTGGGGACATAATCAGAGGGAATTGCGGGAGGTGGCTGTGGGTGGGGCGAATGAGAAGGCAATCACGTATGAAGTTCACGACGGGATTAAATAGGCCTAAGGCCCGACAACATACACTCATTCAACAGGGAGTTCGTTACAAGAACCCCATTGCAATTCAACCCCAGGGTTCGTCATACAGTTAACCATCTCTATGTGAAAATGAGCACGGCCCCCAACTCCTCGAGTCGATCTGTGCCATACCTGATCGGGTCTTTTTAGTCAGATCGCTGTACTCATCCGGCCAACATAGGGAGTGCGATTTTGCTATCGGGGTGGCGAATTTGTCTCCGAATCATAAGGGGACCGTCGCGTTCGAGTTTCGATGATCCGAACCCTCTCACACGGGTACGATGCAGGACACTAACTCTACGAGGATGTGTCAGGCGTCAGTCGCAAAGGTTCTGTGCCACATCGAGTAAAGTACCGCGCCAGAACCCAGGAAGCGCGGCGGGGAACGGGGGAGGCGTGCTCACTTTTGTATACAGAAGGCAGTGTGTAGTAGGCGCGTTTGGAGTCCGGAGTGCTTCATACCCGAAGCTGTTCGGTTCGGGGATCTACACGGCGAGGATCCCTAGTGGTTCGAAACTGGGTCAGCGTATGAATGCCCCAACGTCCCCAACCACGTACGTGGCCGCCACTAACCCAAGGAGGCTCCAGATGTAGGCACTCTTGGAACGGTTTCGAAGACGCGATTATTGTGAACGTCGAGGGGTAACACCAGCATCCGACTCCGGACAAACGACCCGGTCCGCCCATCCAATCCCCTGAGACCCCTGCAGTGACGCTGGTCCCACGCGAACGATTGTTCGGCCGGGTTGACGTGGGAAATATATTTTCTGTTTGAAATGTCGACCGGTACAGTTATCGATCGCTCGCTGGATCGTCGGGTCGGGTGTCCCTGATTTGCGTGGTTGCCAAAGTGTTAAGGTCCTACTACACCGGGGGATGTGAGAGAGCTCCCGGTTTATCGAGGAACGCGTTCGAACCTTGTCTCCCCCACCACTGTGCCCTCCCGTGCCGATTGGGATGTTTTGGAATGCCCTGGATCGCACTCATATCGACGGGATCAGCCTCTGTAAATGATTGACCACGGGTGGTTACCCACATCACCCCAACCTCCGCTTTTGCGGTGGTTGCTGTGTATGGGCACTGCACGGCGTGATGGCCTGGACCCGAGAAACCCCACGTATCTGCGGATCATCCCAAAGGTGGGCAGGTCGTCCGCTGGCACATCATGAAGGGGTGGCGCCGGAGGCAGGTGCGGGCCCCACCTGTCGTTACCAGCATTGATTAACTGGATCCAATTGGGAGGGGTCGAGCAGGGGAGGGAGGGCGTGCGTCTTTAAAACTTCAGGATGATCCGAGCGGTGGGAGATAAGGATTTTGGGTCATTGTTGTTGTCCGAGAGGTGAAAACATCCGAGCTTTTGGCGCCTGTCCGATCAAACTCTCAGTGATTCCCGACCGACCGCCGCCTTGCTTTCAGCGCTTCAGCACCAGCGTAATCAGCACTCAGCGCTGCAGAATCTGTTCCACCGACGACCTGTACCGAGTTCCGCGACGAGCTATCCCAATCCTCTCTTCCCTTTCTTGGACCCAGAATTCCATCTGACGTTGTGAACCCGACATTGGGAGAGTCCACAATCGACGCAGGCGGACGTATTTGCCGGTCTACTTTGCTCTCCTGAGTCCAACTGCCCCTACGAACAGTCGCTCAACGTCCAACGCTCAGCTCCGAAATGGGGACAAGTATCCTCCCAAATCACATGTATGATGATGCTCGCCGTGTTCTCGCTCTTGTCTCCCGCCGACTGTTTGATCCGAGAACGTTGGGCCATGCGGTTGGAGTAAGTACCTTTTGGACCAGGTCAGCGCTCTATGGGTACAGAAGCCTGTGCAAATTTCACGTAATCTCCTGTCCAACCGTCCACACCCATCATGTCCATTTACATTTACGAGGCTGTGGCTGCCGCGCAGACCTACGGATGTCTTGTGGCCCCCTGACCTTCCCCTGATGTTGATGTGTGTCCAGGACTGAATTTGCGAGATCTCAGCTCTCCGCGGCTTCACTGGTTCCGTCCCTCGCCGATTCAGATTGATCAGGCCGGGGCGGGAATATACCCTGTGCATTTTCACGTACTGCGGCTGCAAGGGGCACCAAAACAGAGATCTCATGAATACACGAATAACAATAAGGGGCACAAAATACAACAGAACGTCACGATGCTTCTACAAACAAACGAGTATTTTCGCCGTCCCCGCCATCAACGCAATTTTGTCCGTGGTGACCCCCACACCCGACGTCGAGAGATGCACGCAATTCGTTTACTCGACCTTGAGGGGTTCAATTGACCAATACTCCTCCGCGTAGTCCAAAATAGCCCGATCGGAGCTAAACTTGCCCATCCTGGCACAGGTCGTGATGCTCTTCTTCAACCATTCGGTCTGATCCAAATATGCCTCATCGACCAACTTGAGCGCGTCGATGTAGGACTGGAAGTCTTCCGTGAGGAGGTAGTGGTCGTGGTGACGAACGGTGTTCAACAGCCTATAAGTGAGGCGGTTGCAGTTTAGTCGATGGGCCGACGATCGTTCTAGAGGGAATGGGAAAGACACATACGACTCGTAGGCTTGCCCATCGCCGAACTTTCCGGCGGAGATCTCGTTCAGCACATGGGCGAGGGCGGGGCACTTCTGCTCGATGGGGACGGGGTGGTAAGTGTGTTGATATCGGAGATCTTCCACGGCAGGGGTCAAGTGACCGAAGAAAACTGCGCAGAACCATTAGATCGCTGCCTCGTGGTAAAAGGCGGGGAGGGTAAATAACTCACAGACGTTCTCATCTCCAATCTCCTGACCAATCTCAATATTCGCACCGTCAACTGTCCCAACCAGCAACCCACCGTTCAAGCAGAACTTCATGTTCGATGTGCCACTGGCCTCAGTACCGGCGGTCGAGATATGCTGGGATATGTTGCTAGCAGGAACCAGCAATTCGGCGACAGACACCGAATAATCTGGAAGGAAGTAGACCTCCAGGTACTCCTTGGTGTCAGGATCCGAGTTGACGACTCGAGCGACATTGACGATGAGCTTGATCACCAATTTAGCAATGTAGTACCCTGGAGCGGCTTTTCCGGCAAAGAACACAACACGGGGGTTGGACTTCTTGCGCTCTTCGGGTGTCATAGACTTGAGAGTGAAGTATCGCTGCGCAACCAAGTCAGTTTACTAGTTCCACGGGGGATCCCAGCAGCATATACTCACGTGGATAACACCGAAGATGTTCAAGGTTTGACGCTGTCATCTGGCATGAGCCACACCGCCCCGGAAGCAGTTCGACAACCCCAGCGCACCTTGTACTCATGCAACCTCTTCACATGCACATCGAACATCGCCTTGGTATTGACCTTGACGCCAAGGGTGGTCTCAACATATTGAGCCAACCTCTCTTTGTTTGTCTGCTTGATGGCAGCCCACTTCTTCTGGAACTTGGGATCGTCGGCGTATTTCAGGAGGCCATTTAGCTTCTTGAGATCCTTGAGCCACTCCGACTTGGGGATTTTAAGGGTCTCAGTAATGAGGGCGGAGAGACCGGGGTTGCATTGATCGAGCCAGCGGCGGGGAGTCACTAAGGCAACAATTTAGAGGCCGAGACGCCGCGATTGATGAAACATTTACCTCCGTTGGTAACGTTTCCGAACTTGCTGATTCCGTAGAACTCGACGAAATCCTTGCAGATTGTGGCCCTCAAGAGCTCGGAGTGGAGTTCGGCAACACCATTGACCTTACGAGACCCTGTAATATCAAGGACAGTCAATTCGACGAGCTGAGGGGAAGGAGCAGGAAAGCCGCACCGATGATGGCCAAGTAAGCCATGCGGACTTGCTTGGGGAAACCTTCCTCGATCAAAGACATGCGGGCGAGTCTGTCTCTGTCACCAGGGAACTTCTTCTCGACGGTTTGCATGAAGTACCTTGGGAAAGAAATCAGCACGGTACAAATTAGTCGCACTTCAGTGTGGCTTACAAGTTCTAAAGGCGAAAAAGACGATCAGAAACCTTCCACAACGAGCAGAAACGACGCCTCAACTCACAATATCGTAGATTATCTGCAAGTGCCTCGGGAGTAAGTGCTCCAACAAAGGGACGGGCCACTTCTCGAGAGCCTCGGGAAGAACAGTGTGGTTGGTGAAGAAGAATGTACTGGTGACGATCTCCCAGGCTTTGTCCCACGGAATCTCTTCCTCATCGACGAGAATACGCATGAGTTCCGGAATAGCGAGAGTGGGGTGGGTATCGTTGAGCTGGATGGCGGCATCTGATACCAAATCAAGCTCCGACGGTTATTTGAAAAGATAATCAACGCACAGTCGGGGAAAGCAGAGAATGGCTTTTCGAGGCTCTTGAACCTCCTGACGATGTCGGCCAGACTGGCAGCTGTCCAGAAGTATTGTTGTTTCAAACGCAGCTCTTTGCCGACTAAAAGCGCATACAAGGGACGCGATCGGGAGTGACATGATCAGGGAAGGGTGCGAGGTAGATCGTGAAAGTTGTGACTCACAAGTAGTGTTGTCGTTGGGATACAAAACGCTCGTGATCGCTTCGGCACTGTTGGAGGCTTCGACGGCTCGTTCATAATCTCCGGCTAAGCGATGGGACCCGAACATGGAAGGCAATACAACCGAGGGAAGAGGCAAAGAATTATGTCATCTCAGTGACGTCATTTAACAGAAACGAGGCGGAAAGAGGAACTGACCGTTGAAACTCTGGAGATCGAAACCACGCTTGGGCTTACTCTCCCACAGGCGAAGATTGTTGGTGTTTTTGGTTCCATAACCTAAGGTAGACAGACGATTAGACTTGGAGGACGAGGACCCTTGAAGTTTGACATTACCGGGAATCATGACATCGTAGGCAAGGGCCAAAACCTCCTGTCCTCCACTCCAGACGGCACGCCCTCCCCCGATCCTCTCCGCCTGTCCGTAGAACCTGATCTCGTACTGGACGTCGTAACGCGGGATCTCAAATGGGTTGAGATGCTCCAACCAGGGGTCAGGGGCCTCAAGCTGGCTGCCGTCGGGAGCAATCAGCTGCTGGAAGATACCGTACTTGTACCTGAGGGAGTATCCCCAGACAGGCAACTCCTGTGAGGAAGAAGAGTCCAGGTAACACGCGGCCAAACGACCGAGACCACCGTTTCCGAGAGCCGCGTCACGTTCCTGATCAACGAGGTCCTCGAGGTTGAAACCGAGCTTGTCGATACCATCGCGGTATTGATCCTTCAAGCCGAGGTTAAGGAGGGCGTTATCGAAGGTACGACCCATCAAGTATTCGATACAGAGGTAGTACGCCCGTTTTGGTTGCTTGCGAGTGTAGGCAAGCTGAGTCTCGTTCCAGTTCAACTGTGGGAAGTGAGCTGCAGTTCTCTGTGATTGGAATCGGCCAGCGTACCAACATGTTGTCCTTAGCGGACAGCGCGGCGGCCTGATACGCGCCAAGGTTGTCCAGGTTGTAAGCCTGACGGGACAAGGAGGTTTGGACATGATGGACAATAGACGTTGTGATCGAGGAAACGTCTGGTATTGAGCTCGGTAAGTCACGGAGAGAGATGCCGAGAGTGGTTTTAATCGCAGGGTGGAGTATAATGAGGAATGCCCACCTTTGTCTTGGGCCCTCAGACCTTCCTTCCACGTTTTTTCGTCTCCTCGCGGCCACTTCTCCTTTCCGCTGTCGTCGACATCCGGGAAGTATCCTAATGCATCGGCGTGAGATTAGATGCCAACGGAGTCACCAACAAACAATGGGGCATACCCGTGAGAGACCTGACGTGTTTCCTGGGGTGAGCCTTACCGATAGAACCGGTGTCGATGGTGGAGGTCATGGTGCTGAAGGGAAAGACGAGAGGAATAAGAGCAAAACGGAGTGCGGCTTTATAGGTTCGGGGAGTACATAAGCGAGATCTGTGATGGTTGGGTGATCTGGGGTCGACGGCCAGGCCAGGACTCCCCTTCCCTTGAGTTTGGCTGGCCGGAGGAACTACATCTAGCAGAAGACCACAACGTGTGTGAGTGGATTCCTAACCTAACGTAAAGATTGAGATAGCATTCAAAGCAGATAACGAGCTGGGGGTTCCCAATCTTTTTTTCTTCGCTGGTTAGAAGCCCTTGGAATTTTTCACCCCCTAGGACGACGGGTGAATTCGGCGGTGGATTCAAACATTCTCGGACAGGTCGCGAATCTTGCGACGAATAGTGATTTCTCCGGCCTTGCCGCTCACCAGAGAACCCCTCCTTCGTTTTCTGTGCGGTCGGTTGCACCAACGTGCTGCTGCGATCGCAAGATTTACCCTTACCTCATCCCGCCTGGTTGATGCATCCTACAGCGGCGTTCACCAAGAGTAAATCCTCCGCTCGCTTCCGTTTCCCACCCCCTCCAGCGCTCGAAATTTATTAAGGCCGTCTGTCCACCCGTCAAAAAACTGTCCCCAATCTGATCGCGGGGATAGAGCAGACGAAAGGAAGTTTTCTGCTTGATTCGCATTGCCCAGGGGAGCCGTGCGATGCCGTGTTGTTGTGAATTTTCCTCCAAAAAAGACGGAGGTCCGCAAGTTCCAGACTCCACAAGGGAGCGTAACCTTCACGTAAGTTGCTACTCTTCGAACGAAAAACTTCCCCGTATTCGACCACACGCGTTCTTACGGAGTCAAAAGCAGGCGTGGACAGATTTCGTGCTTGAAAATGTTCACCGCCAAGGCACAGGCACCGATTAGATTAGCCAGCGCTTCGGCCCGGGCTTCCGACTATATACACTCGTCGACCCGTTTAAGTCCACAATGACCGTAATGCCTCTCGATTCCGCCTCTCATTCGGCCCCGTGGGTCCGCCACGCGCAAGACAGTCGGAACCGTTAATATAAATCTCGGCCAACCTCTAGGCGTGCCTCCGCCCCCAGCTTCTGGCCTTTCACGCGGCTATTAATACCATCCTGACCAACTACTTGACGGAGAAACCCACGCCGGAATCTGATTGTGCTTTCAACTGGCCCTGCGTCTTCTTAGCATTGTTTGATTAAGGTGGAGCGTGGGTCAGTTCTCAAGTTCTGGTTTAGTGGGGTACATCGTGGCCGAAGTTCGGCTTCCGGACCAGGCGCAGGACCGAGAAATGGGATGGGCGGTAACTTGGAAGCGATGATGAGTCAGCAAGGCGCGTCAACAGCGTGGGCCGGATTTTCAACTCACGAGGGGGGTCCGACAGTGGGTGGGAAAAGGCGTCGGAAAGGACGCCATTCGAGTGGCTACTCCATGGCTCGGTGGCGGAACTTTCAGCCTCCGAAAGTTTGGAGAATAATGAGTTGGGCATCGAGGCGACTGTAAGTGTTGACCCCTGGCTCCAACAGCTGTCTGCAGCTAATAGGGAACTTGTGAGGGAACTCAAGGAGTGGGATTCAGGGATGCCCTCACGATAGACACCAATTTCTCCATCGTCTGTACCACGCGGTGTGAGCGTTAGGCAAGTACGCGACGGAAGACGGAAACTCACCAGGAGACGCCGTTCCAAGGAACAATCGGTCTACAATGACCTATGAATTTTACATCGCTTGACGAGTGGGGAAGGGACCTACCGAACTTGGAGGAGTCGGACTCAGGGTCTTCGTAGTGTTGCTGCACATCCCCGACTGGGGGCAGTGTACCACAGACTGACACAGCTCTCTGGACACGATCCAAGACGTCCTTTACCGATGGCCGCAGCGCCCGCTGGGGTTGCCAGCAGTCTTCTAGCAGCTTCCAGACTTCATCGGAGAGCCCAAGTTCCAGTGCGTTCGCGGGTTTTGTAGGTCTTTCTCCCTCCAGTACCTTAGACACTACTTCGGGCATGGGCAGTCTACCAAATGGTAGTGTTCCGGTGAGCACCTGCACGGGAAAAATCGGCAAGTGTGTGCGCTAGGAACCGTGTGGTACACACCTGGTAGATCGTCATTGCTATCGCGTATATATCGGCTTCCTTCGAAGGCGCGCATTCGTCCAGTCCAAACCTTGATGGAGCAAGGAGTTCCGGTGCCATGAATTTAATGGTCCCACCGCCTCCTGCAGACATTGCTGACTCCATCCCTAGGCTTGGGCCATCCACGATTGTGGTGAACCCGAAATCCGCAAGACATGCCGTGACGGGGTTGGCATTCGTGATCAAGATATTAGCCTGTACCATATGAGAGGCGTTCGTGGACTCGTGACGAGGGATGACCTACACCCTTCAAGTCTCCGTGTGCAATATTGGCATCGTGAAGATATTCCAGTCCTTCAAGGGCATCCGCAAGCTGATGGGCGCTTAGCGACCGACAATAGAATACCCAATTATGACGTACAAGCTTCAGGTGGTTGCCAGCGTTATCACGGACGTATCTTGTGATATCACCGTTGGACATCCATTCAGAGACCATAGAAAGCCTCCCATCTTCGAGGGCGTCAGGAACCCCGATAAGATCGAGGATGTTTGGATGAGACATGTTCTTCCACATAGCCACTTCTTCACAGAATTGCTGCAGGATGCGTGAGCGAATTTATTGAAGACGTGGCTTGGTCCCCACCTTGCGTATTCTCGCCTTGTCGTCCACTTCTGAGACTCTCACAGACTTCACGGCAACGTTCTTCCCTTCGAACTCTCTCATCCGAACGTCAGCAAAACCACCGGAAACACGGGGCAACCCAGAAAGATCGAATTCGTTGGGCAACAGGTAGGACCCGGGAAGGCATCCTACCCTCCCACATAGTCTCCTGAGAACACTAAAAGCAAGCGTGTGGAGCTCAGGTTCTAATCGCATGGTCTGGATGGCCTTCGAAAAAAAACAACGACAATGAACGGACGTCGGAGCACGTTCGAGAGGAACACACCCTGTCAGCGATTTCGATAAAAAGCCTCGTGTCTTCTTCAGATAACGCCAGGATATTTGTGCGTTCGTCTCCCGATGATAAGACCGATCGAAACGACTTCGCGAATTCTTCCGACCCGGGGTCGAGTTGTGGAAGGAGACGTAGTCTCAATGACACGTTGTTTGAGAACTCTGGGTCACACGGGCGTCAGGTGGTGGTTAGGTAACAGAATCCATGAGATCTTACTTCTCTCTGATTTGGCGTTTTGCACGGTGGCAGTGATATGAGAGCCGAGCGGTGGCGCCGGGGAAGAGCCAGCCCGGACACGATCGGTGTGGCAAAGAACACGAGGTGACGAAGACATGATCGGGACGCGAGGCTAAAATTTGGGATGGGGGACGGACTGAAACTAAGACTTGGGCTGACCCAAGGCGGAACGCAAATTTGTTGTGCTCGTGAGGGCTACCCCGGTTTAAGTATGCCACGGCAGGTGGGTCCTCGCTGCCAACACGAAGCAGGAGCCCGTAGTCGACGTGCCAACGTGACACGTTTTGGATCCCTGCGGGTGTGATACATGTGTGGCAAACCGCATACTTTCACACCCGTGCACATGGGCCGCGACCTGGAAGCCCGCATCGAGACCCAGAAACCTGATCAATTCGGTCGTCAGATCACCGGTCTGTGATATTGAGGGTCTGGATGCCTTGCCTTGCCTTGCCTTGCGACGATCGGTGGGGTAACTGGCGTATACTATTTGCCTCCTACTCAATCATTACCGACCGCGTCCGGTAACCGGTGCATTGATTACCCGTGGCCGCAGCCGGGTTCGTATCAACAGGGAGCGTGACCTGGCAACCCGAGAAAGAACCGTAAAAGAATTTGTGAAAGCAAGGAACTTGACACCAAACAATGCGACCAGTGCGAGTGGGACAACGGGGAACCAGGGTCTGACCACACCGTACACATCGCCATTGAACTGCGGTGGAAATGTCCAGCGGAGGATGGAGATGGGGGAAACGAAAGGAGAACCACCGATCAGGCTCGTGATGGCAGTTCTCACG
>Ga0307509_10011378_pt1 | contig 10783 bp, 9 predicted proteins | sample 10_EM_MG_FD_202245 | JGI IMG/M metagenome (GOLD analysis project Ga0307509, IMG submission 202245) | Populus trichocarpa ectomycorrhiza microbial communities from riparian zone in the Pacific Northwest, United States - 10_EM | ecosystem: Host-associated > Plants > Roots > Unclassified | place... | reverse complement strand
TTTTTTTTTTGTTAAAATTTAATATGTTTTATATGTTTTAAATCGTTTTGATATATTAATGTTAAAAATAATTTTTAAAAAATAAAAAAATATTATTAATATGTATTTCAGTATAAAAAATTATTTAATCTTCGTTGTTCAACTGATTTGATTTAACGTTTGTGGGGGATTCATATAGGTGATTCCTTACAGCGTCACTGTGTTTTTCTTCTCAACATCTCTAAAGAAATTCAAATTGAAATAATTTAGCTTCATTAAATGTTATTACTGATCTAAATTAATGGAATTTATAGGCAAGTTCATCTCTGTGAAGCCGAGGAAACAAATTTAGGCCTTTTGTGTTTAAATGTTTTTTAATGCTATTGCATATCCTTTATCCACCCTCACTTTCCTATCATTTATTTTATAAATTCATGGTTCTCATGTAAATTAATTGGTTATCGAGTCGGTAAAAGGTCATCTATTGGTAGTGTCCTTGACTTGCAGAATTAAATTATTGCCTCGGTGCTTTGCTGAAAATCCAGATCTGTAAAGAACAAAAAGTTTCCTTGTGTGGGATATAAACTGACTTAATAACTGAGAACGTTCAAAAAAAAAAAAAAAAACAAAGCATTAGAAGGGAGAAGGGACAATTAGAGATAAACTTTTTGAAAGAATGTATTTTTATTCCTTCTGCTGGCATTTATTCATCACAGATGGTCTATAGTCCAGAATTTTTTTTTTTTTTCATTTGTTCCTTTTCAACGAAATCAATATATCTCCTATTTTGGGACTGATATCAAAAAATTTTATTATAACAAAAATTAAATGATATGGAGTTTTCATTGTTCATCCTTTTACTATTTATCAAAACACAGTTCATTGTGTATTGGAACAGTATAATGATGTGATTGTCATTACAAAAAAAAAAAAACTTACTAGGTATGCAGACGAGTGAAATTATCTTTTCCATTAAATACATTTAGCATGGAAGAATGGTTGATTACATAACGGTCCGTTCAAGTTTTTTAGAGTCTACCGCTGGAAAATGGCACGGCTGCCAAACAACTTATACTGGGGTCAAGCATGTCTGCCAGACTCTAGGCACTTGGGCTAGACCCGCGCGCATGGGTCGGTGTGGGGTTTTCAATATTCACCAAGGCACGTATCACTGTGGATTGGAGCAGTATAATGATGTAATTGTCCTTGCTAAGCATGTAGTTGGTGTGAGATTATCTTTTTCGTGGGATACATTTGACATTGAAAAAATGGTTAGGGTCAGAATAGTTTGTTCGGGTTTTTTGAGATCTGGCGCTAGGGAATGGCATAAGGTCGGTGTGGGGTTTTCAATGTTCACCAAGGCACGTATCACTATGGATTGGAGCAGTATAATGATGTAATTGTCCTTGCTAAGCATGCAGTTGGGGTGTGATTATCTTTTTCGTGGGATACATTTGACATTGAAAGAATGGTTAGGGTCAGAATAGTTTGTTCGGGTTTTTTGAGATCTGACGCTAGGGAATGGCATAACTGTCAGACACCTGACACTGAGGTCAGACATGTCTGCTAGACCCGTGCTCCTGGGCCTGGTAGGCACACAAGTCTGCTAACAAAGACAAGCGAGTCTAAAAATACAAGCGCACGGGTTTGTAGACCCAAGTGTGCAGGTATTATAACTATTATTATTTTTATTTTTATTAATATAGTTATTAATAAATTTAGAAAAAATATTATTACTATTGAAAAACAACCATAGATTTGATTTGAAGGGTAAAATTAATAATAATAATAATAATAATAATAATAATAATAATAATAATTATTATTATTATTATTATTATTAAATTTGTAAAAAAATATTATTACTATTGTAGAAAAGCCATCAATTTGATTTGAAGGGGTTAAAAACTATTAGAACTTGGGTCAAGCAAGATTTTATTATTATTATTAATAAATTTGAAAAAAAATATTTTTATTATTGAAAAAAAATCATAGATTTGATTTGAAGGGTAAAATAAAAAATTATTATTGTTATTGTTATTATTATTATTGTTATTATTACTATTGTTATTATTACTATTATTATTATCATTAATAAATTTAAGAAAAAATATTAGTAGTATTGAAGAAAAACTATAAATTTAATTTGAATGGATTAAAAATTATAAGTACTTGGGTCTGGTTGGGGTGCCAGACCCAACAGACTTGGGTTTGGCATGGCTGCCAGACCCCAGTCTCTCGGGTCTGACTTGACCAGCCGTCAGACCCTAGTCTCTTGGGTTTGACTTGGTCAGCTGCCAGACCCAAGTTCTTTTAAAAATATTTTTTAAAATGTAAAATATTTTTTTTACATTTTAAAAAAATATTATTAACTCGCTGCGGGGTGCGGGCTAATTCACTAGTGTGTGTGTGTGTGTAATAGGAAATACATTGGAAATAAAATATTATGATAATCAAGGGCAATTAAAAAATAAATTTAGGGTTATTGAGCAAGTTATGCCGAGTTGATCGAATTAATCTAGGCCATTCCCTTCCCCCATTCTTTCTTTAACTTAGACCGGTCCATTTGTCGTCCAAGTTCTAGGTCGACCTGTTGGGTCGGTTCATATTTTATAACTATGGTTTTATCTTCTTTTTGTCCTATCCCATCCTTCATAATTGAGTCTTGACTAATTAGTGCTTAACTTTATTAGGGCTCAATTTTACGAATGAGTATTTTTTTCATTGAATTAACATAATATAGTTTTAGAAAGAACACAACTGTTAGACTTGGTGGATCCATTATGGTTGCCTTTGAATTATGTCTATGTTGGCTGTCTGAATTGTCTTTAAACCCATTAAATTAATTGTATTAATTAAAGGTACCTCCCAAACTATTTCATTTTAATCTAATATCTTTGGGGGTATTTTGGTATTTTCATATGAGCATTTTATATAATTAAGAGGACTATGGGGAGTGTTTTAGTATTTTCACATTTTGATTTTGATTTTTTATTCGATAAGCCACTGGCACGTGTTCCACACGCACCAGCAAGTGGGCGGCGTCTGCGCCATTCAAGTGGCGCGTGTGACGCCACTCGGTGGCTAAATTTAGCCATCCGTCGTCTCCCTGGATGCGCAGCCGAGATCAATTTTTCTTTCTTCTCTTTCTTGAAAGCTAAAATGTATAATTGTCCTCTTTGTTTGTTGTTTTTCAATTTCAGTCCTCATTCTTGAATTTCTTATTTCATCCTTATTTCTTTTATAGAAGTTTTTGTCATTTAATTACAATTTCTCATATGTTTTGTTTTTCATTTTAGTCCTCATTCTTTTAATTTCTTATTTTGTTTTAATTTCTTTTATATTTCAATCCTCTTAAATCCGTCCCTATTTTTTGTTGGTGTTTCAGAAGCCATCCTCTTTGTTTTAATTTTTAATTTTAGTCATTTTCTCTTTTATTTGTTTACAATTTAGTCCTTCAATTCTAATTTGTATATATTATGTTTTTCAATTTGGTAATTTTTTTCACTTGGCTCTTTTGTCGAAGTTTTTATAGTTTTTAATTTTACCCTTCAAATCAAATTTATGATTTTTTTCAATAGTAATAATATTTATTTTAGTTTGGTCTTTTTTCGTTTGATTTCTTATTTATTTTATTTGCTCTTTTTTCAAAGTTTTTATGATTTTTTATTTTATTCATCAAAATATAGTAATAATAGTAATAACTGTGATAATAATAATAATAATAATAATAATAATAATAATATAATAGTTAATAGTAATTGTGATTGTGATTGTGATAACAATAATAACAATAACAATAATAATAATGATAAAAATAAAAATTTAAACTAATATTAGTTATAGTGACAATGATAATAACTATAACAATAGTATAAACAGTAATAATAATAGCGATGATAATAACAATGAAATAATACTAATGATAGTAATCATGATAATAATACTAATAATAATTATAATATTACTTATTGATAATAACAGTAATGATAGTAGCTGTAATGATAGTGATAATATTAATAATAAAAATAATAAACAATGAGAATAATAATTATTATAATAATAATAGTGATAATTTATTATTCGATGTTGTATTTATGGGAACTGAGTTTCATTGTTTTTTCATAAATAATATTTTTTATCTAATATCTCGGACTACTGGTTTGAAAAGTTTACATAACTCGATATTTTTATTATTTTTTGTTTTATTATTTATTTTTTAATTTTATTATTTAATATTAGTTTTAAAAAATAAAAAATAATCATCTAAATTTTTTTAAAATATATTAAATAAAACAATTAACATCAATCTCTTGAAATTTTTGAATTGGGTTGGTGTTGGTGATGGAGAGAGAGGAAGACTGGTCTGCGGCTGTGATGGCTGATCGAGAGTGGATGGGTTCTATGATGGCTGGCTCTGCTAGTGTTATCTTGTTTACTGCTGGTTCGTAGTGGAGAGATGGGTGGCTGAGCCTTTCGAGTTGTTGGCTGGTTTGTTCGGGTTGCATAATGGAGGGAAAGGGAAGGTTGTTCTGTTCGGTGGTTGTGACGACTCGGTGAGAGAGGGAGGAAGGGCTATTGGGTTGGTTCGATCTGGGCTGAATGGTCGGCGGTGGTCTATTGGCGCCATGAATAACCATCACCATCCGTACATTTGTTGTGGCAATTTGCAAGGTCAATAATAGTGTGAGACCAGAGAGTTTCCACATGAAATGTGGATGATCATGCATGTAAAAGCATAGAAGCTACATTATTCATTCTGAATAATATTCTCTTTCGCTGTTCTCTACAGCCATTTTCTGTATATCAAAATATACATTCTCTTGACCACTTGACCAACTGTAAAATACCCTAGAAAAAGCACAACCAAAAATCCAAAATATGAGAATGGCAAATTAGTGAATCCCATGACTTCTCCTACTTGTGTGAAAGGAATTGCTATCCCAATGGCAGAGATCACCACCGTTGAACAGATTACAGGCCACGAGGATATCTCCTGAATGAAGGGGATTTTCTCCGTTCGGATTAAGTGGAAAATTAGGGTCTGCATTAGAAGGCCTTCAATAAACCAAGCAGAATGGAAGAATTTGACATCGAATATGTTGTAATCTCTGTAATAGAACCACAAAAAGATAAGGTTCGCCAGATCACAGAGGGTGCACACAGGGCCATTCCATAATATGAAGATGGGCAAACTTTTCTCAGACCATTTCTGGGGGGTCTTTACATAATCTTCTTCCATCTTGTCCCATGGGATTGCGATTTGACCCACACTGTAAAGGAAAGTTTGTGTAAGGAGCTGCCTCGGAGTCAATGGCTCAAATTCCAGCAACAGGGTTGCTATCAGGAGTGAGAGAACACTTCCTATGTTGGCGACAACAGACATTTTAATGTACTTCATGGTGTTGCCGTAAGTGAGGCGACCGTTCTCTACCCCAGCGACAAGTACATTCAGATCTTTCTCAAGTAAAATGATGTCTGCCAAGTCTTTTGCAACCGAAGCACCTGAGTCAACTGATATACCTACGTTGGCAGCATCTATTGCGAGCGAGTCATTAACTCCATCCCCTAGGAATCCAACGACATGTTCACCAGCAGTCTGCAAGGATTGCACCACCCTGAGTTTCTGAGTAGGGGTTAGCCGAGCAAGCACCGTTGCACTTTTAACAGTCTCATGAAAGTCATCCTGATTTAGTAGCTCAAGTTCCGGTCCTGTAGTCACATTGGTGGTTCTAATGCCAAGTTCTTCGCAAATCCTTACTGCCAGAGATAGCGAGTCGCCTGTTAATACCTTCGCTTTTACTCCCTTCTCAGCTAGCCTCCATAGAGCCTGCTTTGCTGAGTCCTTTGGGGGGTCAAAGAACGTTATTACACCAAGGAAGACCATGTCTGATTCAGTGATCTCCTCATTGGCCATGTTTGGATGACTTCCTTGCTGCAAAAATATATGAAGGTTATTTATCATGAGATGGTTGGATGGGATTGCTTGTTTTTGTAAGCAAATTTTAGCCTGCCATGCATGACATGTTATGGAGGTTGTCTGCCAGGGAAAAAGAATAATTGCAAGGCTTGAATATTTGATGAACAATCAACATTTGTAGATTAGGGAAGTGATGTACGCAAAATATTAACCTTGAGAAGAAATAAAACAGAGATATTGAGACACACCATTTGTAGCCTTTTTATCGCAACTCCTATTATCCTTAGTCCCCGGTTGCTTAATTCTTCCCCCATATTCAGAATCCTCTGATAGTCTTCTGAAGAGAAGGTAACAATTTCACTCCCATCAACATTGTCTATAAAAGAACAAACTCTCATCACTTCTTCCAATGCTCCCTTGGTTATCATGAATCTATCACAGGTGTGGCTATTTCTTCCTTGGGAAGCATTTGATTCAGTTTCCAAGATAACTGATACTCTTCTTCGTATAAAATCAAAAGGAATTTCATCTATTTTACTCCACTTGGATGGCTGGAATCTGTATCCATTTGTGAACACATATGCCAAAATGGCATCATCTAGAGGATATTTTTGATCAGTCTTGAAGTAGGAATTCAGGAAGGCAAAGCGTAAAACCTTTTCTTGGGGTGAACCCCAGCTGTCAAGATGATTAACTATGATTGCATGGTCCATGGTGAGTGTACCAGTCTTGTCGATGCATAGGATATCCCTACGTAAACAAGTAAAACATACATGTATGTATATATAAATGCTGCTTGAGATTTGAGTAGACTAATAAACCCAATATGCGGGAAAATTAAGCATATGAACTTACATGGATCCCATATCTCGTATAACAGCTAAGCTTTTGACGATGCATCTGTCTCTGGCCATGACAAGTGCTCCTTTTGCAAGACTCGTGTTAACAATAAGGGGAAGCATATTCGGAGTGAGTGCACATGCAACTGATAGTCCGAAAAGAACACTCTCACTCACATCACGAGACTTAAGATAATCAGTCAATATTATGATTGCCATCACTACCAGCATTACGCTGATGAGCACGTAGGATATGCATCGGATGCCATCATTGAAGCCATCTGGTGGTTTTTTCTTTCCTATACTTGAAAACATGGTGCTCATGTAAGTCTTACATCCTGTCGAAACAACTAAACCCATTCCACTACCTGATACAACATTTGTTCCCTGAAATTATATGTATCTAATTAGCCCAGTTCATGTTTCATTTCTCAGTACTATGTATGCTGTACATAAACATTCCAATCCGTAGCCAGTGAATCAATCCTACTACTGAAAAGTGAAAACTAACGTAATGGTTGGAAACCTTTTTTTTTTCTTCTTCCTCTTTTATTAGTTTAGGAAAATTATATGAAATTCTAAACTCAAAAGGCCTATCAAGAACGAGAAAGAAGGGCAATCACGATAGAGAACAACAATTGAGACACGCACCCACCTAATAGTGACATATTCTTTGGTTTTCTCTGCTAGTCCTAACAGTATGCGAATTTTCAATTGCACCGAGTGGAGAATAATCACGAGTTCTAGTACAGATCAAGAACAAAACAAATGTTTCAAAATCCCTTGAAATATTTCTGTCCCATTTGAGTAGGATTGCACGCAACCCCATCCCCTAACACCATTACAATTAATGTATTCCCTAACTATTGTAATTCCCAACTCCTGCATGCTAAAATAAACTCTTAGAGAGAACTCCAGTATAACAAAAAAACATACATGGTGTCAGCATTGATTCGTTCTAGGATAATAAACTCTTGTATTTCCCAATTTTATCACCCTGTTAAGATAGGAATCTGAGTTCTGAACGTAATAGTATTGAGGCTAAAAATTCAACACATAATCTTACATACCATGAAGCAAATATTTTTCAACTCTAGCAAAGGAGTTCTCTGATTCTCTTTAGCATCTGCTGTTTTTTCAGTTATCCAGGACTCGCCTGTCAATGAGGACTGACTGTTCATAAGAGCAGGATGTGTTAATTTGTTCTATAATTAGCTCAAGCGGATAGCAAGGGAATGATGTGAAAGATATATATATATATATATATATATATATATAATTAGAAATACCTGACGGAAAGGTGCTTCGAAGATAGTAGTCTAACATCACCAGGAAAAAGGTCTCCAGGTTCAAAAATAACAATGTCCCCAGGAACAATATCCCTTTGATCAACTTGAACAATCAACTCTGTCTGAATAACTCTGCCAGCACATCTTTGAACTTTAACAGGGCATCTTACAAACTCAGAGAGTTTCATGGCAGCTTTTGAACTCGTGTATTCCTGAAGTGGGCATCAAGAAAATGATGTGAGCTGGCAGAGGAGTGTTGGTTATGTCAAAGAACCATCTCAACCCAATAGCAAGTGAAAGCCCTTTGAGCTTGAAACTCGCACATGCACACACTACCTTGTGCTTAATTTTTATCACATAAATGGGGATGATGAGATTCGAACTCGTGACCGCTTGGTCGTTAAGGCTCTGATACCATGTCAAAGAACCAATTCAACCCAAAAACTTAATCTGCTAGGTGAGATTTCAGGATATGATTTATATTATTCTCTAATAGGTTATGGAGAAGATAACAAAGTTAATTAAGCAGAAAATACCTGATAGAATCGAAGGGATACACTTATAAAAACTAATATGAGCATAATGCATCCATTTGGACTATCACTGGCTACGTAGGAGAGGGCAGACAGTATAATCAAAATAATATTGAAAGGGTGGAAGAAGGCATGCCACAGAAGATGCCACCAATTTGGAAAAGTATATCCAAGAGGAACATTTGGACCATTTTCTCTCAGCCTCCTATCAGCTTCAGTGAAGCTCAAGCCTGCGCAAATAATACAAATACAGATAAGCAAATCTAATACCAAAATGGTAACAAGAAGTCATGATTTCTGCAGACATTAAATCTTAGCTTCCACAATCAAATATATATATATATATATATATATGCGCGCGCGCGCGCGTCTATTGCTTACCCCTTTCGGTGGAGCGAACGTACTCAAAAACCAAATCTTTATCCGATTGTGCCAAGGCGTATAGCCAAGAATACACCTTCTCTTCTTCCTCCGACCTCTGGCTCCCATCAGATTTATCTGCACCTGAATCAAGTATCTAATTTGCATCAAATTAACATTATTCAAAACCTTAATTAAATATGTAAGTCTACTTACTTCCAGATACTGCAAGGCGTCCCAGTCCCAGGTAGTTAAAGACAGATCTGGGGAAGGTCAAGTATTTACGAGGATTCTTTATGAGATTTTCTTGAATAGAACCGTTTTGATTGTTTGCATTTGCAGAGAAGATAGAGAAGAATTTGGGAAATCCCATAACTGACCATGAATGGATGAGGCAAGCGAGAGTAGAATTGTAATGTGGGTTTTGAATCGAAGAATACAAGAGGATATGTATGGCCTACAGATGAGGATCAGCTTTCTTACTTTTCCTTCTTCTCTGCTTCTTAAACCTCAACCACCAGACTTTCAAAAGACCGTTAGGTGCAGCAGCTGAGCGCGCATCAACAGTTGAAAAGTTGTGCATTCAACCGCACCGGATTTTTATTTTTATAATCGTATTTGACCTTTGATTGCACCGACCAATGTAAAAGTGTTTTTTTTAAAAAAAGAAATTAATGTTTTATATAATTTTTATATATATGGATATTAAAAATAATTTTTAAAAAATAAAAAAAATATTATTTTAATATATTTTTAAATTAAATATTGAATGAGGCCCACCATAAATCTTGCAGGATTTATAATATTTAAAAAATATTTTTATAATCGTATTTGACCTTTGATTGCACCGACCAATGTAAAAGTGTTTTTTTTTTCAAATTAATGTTTTATATAATTTTATATTGTTTTTATATGGATGGATATTAAAAATAATTTTTAAAAAATAAAAAAAATATTATTTTAAATAAAAATATTTTAAAAATAACTATTAATTTCTCAATTATCTAAACATTGAATGAGGCCCACCATAAACTGAGGTCATACCTCGTACTTTGCATATAATGTTTTTCTTTATTTTAGCTCTGCTACTAGGAACCAATACCATCACAACTCACAAGCATGGCCATCGTCATGTAATGATGTTTGTTTCTTTTATTTACACCTTTTGTCTTCCTTCCATGGTTTCATGTTAATTTTCTTTGTTCCAGCTCATTAAATTAATAGATTACATTGAAAATAAATTGAGGAATAAAAAAATTCTGATAATCAAAGTGTCACAGAGAAACATCTAAATTGAAAAGATAACTTAAAAAAATAAATCTAAAAGGATACCTCGAGTTATTTCTAGATTCACATACGATGTTTAAATTTTGAAGATAAAATTTTTTTTAGGAGAGAAAAATATAAAAACCTTGTTAAAATATAAGTCTGGCAAAAATAAAAGAGATTTTTTTAATTAACCTAAAATAAATACATGATTGATTAAATAAAATAATTCTAAGTAATGTAAGGGGGATTAAATTAAAAAAAAAAAAGAAATAAAAAATATAAAGGGCCAACGATCTTGCGGTTTGAATCACGAGAGAGCAGTGTTTGACTGATTTTTCTACTTAATTTTTTGCAAAATACATCAAAAGATTTGTCCTTAGAGTGATTAAAACCTTAGTCAATTAAGAGAGTTGATTTTAGTGTCGGAAGGTTGTTTTGAAGAAGACTTGTAAGCCTAGGTTTGAAGGAAAAAAGGAAAAGAGAATTTGAGTTTTCTTGCAATCATTTCTTAAATCATTATCCAATCAAGGTAATGAGCATTAGAGTTTTGACAAGTGTTTTTAGCCTAAAAAAATGGAGTGAGAATATGTCCAT
>Ga0307509_10011377_pt1 | contig 10784 bp, 9 predicted proteins | sample 10_EM_MG_FD_202245 | JGI IMG/M metagenome (GOLD analysis project Ga0307509, IMG submission 202245) | Populus trichocarpa ectomycorrhiza microbial communities from riparian zone in the Pacific Northwest, United States - 10_EM | ecosystem: Host-associated > Plants > Roots > Unclassified | place... | reverse complement strand
GGCGTCCTGGTCGGCCTGGATGGTGCCGAGCACGTCCCGCATCCGGCCCGAGCGGTTGCCGCCGAGGCTGGCGATGAACGCGGACTGGTCGTCGAGGGCCGCGTGGCCGACGAAGCCGTCCGCGGTGAACACCTCGTCCCAGTAGTCGCTGATCCGGCCGCGCGTCCAGCGGTACCTGCGGCGGCTCGCGAGACCCATCGGGTTGGCGTGGGTGGCGCCGAAGAACGGCTCGGCGGCGGGGGAGCGCCAGTCGACCAGCAGGCGGCTGCCGGCCGGATCGGCCAGACCGAGGCGGCCGATGTAGACCGGTTCGCCGTCGATCGGATCCATCCGGCCCAGGCAGAGGTCGAGGCTGTAGCGGCGCAGGGTGCGGAGGCGCGCGGTCAGGCGGCGGACCTCCTGATCGCGGTCGAGGGCGCGGCGGCCGATGCCGCCCGGGGACTTGCGTTCGGTGTCGAGGCGGTCGGTCAGCTCGGCGGTCGACTGCTCGATGCTCGCCGCGATCGCCGCGAAGTGCCGCTCGTCGGCGGCGATCAGGGCGGGGGCGGCCTTGGCGGCGAGCCGGTCGGGGAGGTCGAAGGTGCTGGTGGACGAATCGGGTCGCACTTAGCGAATCTCCTAATTGCGCAGGTTCCTGGCCTCGAGCGACGATTCTGCCCCCTGACCTGGGTCTTGCCGCAAGCCCCGGGGTGCGATATACGTTAGAGGTGGCGGAGAGCGTTTCTCCGCCTTTTCTGTGTCCGACGATCGATCGGGCGCGTTTCTGATCGGTTCCGATCGCCTCGCTTCTTGTGCCCCGGCTCTTGCCTAGCCTCCTAGGATGCTCAAGGCGGGCTGGCGAGGATGTTCTCGAAGAGTTCGGCCTTGGCGCGCGCCCGGGAGTTGCGGGGGTGGGCCTTGCCCCGGCCGCCGGCGGGTTCGATGCTGGCGGCGGCCTGGCGGCGGTACTGCTTGACGTATTTGTCGCGGTGGCGGCGTGCGCGGGCGTGCAGGTTGAGGAGCTCGTCCTCGTCCAGGCCGATCAGGTGGTCGGGTTGTACCTCCCGCACTACGGCCAACTCCGTTTCGCCCAGCGTGCCCAGCAGCGCGTCCATCCTGGTTCTCCCTCGTGCGGAAGATTCCAGTCTGGTGCCGCTCGCGCGGGGTGCGCCTCCTTCGTTCCGGGTGAAACCGGCCGGCCCATTCTCTCGCCGAGCGAGTATCTAGCTGGTCGAGTATCTCGCTCGGAGAGCGCGGAGGACGCGAAGAAGCGCGGAAGACGTGACCGGGCGGTGAGCGAAACCGATCGGTCGTTCAGTCCTTGGGCTGCTCGCCGAAAGTCGACGCCCGGTCGCCGAAGACCGAGGCGTCGGTCTCCCACCAGGGGCGCTCCCAGACGGCCTCGGCGGCGGTCGCCTCGGACGCCCGGGCCTGGGCGTCGAGGGCCTCGTCGGCCGCCTGGGCGTCGCGGGCGTCCGATCGCACCCACTGGACCAGCAGCAGCACCAGGAAGGGCAGGTCGATCACCTCGCCGAGCCCCCACAGCAGGTCGCCGCCGAGCTGCTGGTCGCGCAGCGGGTGCGGGGTGAGGAAATGGCCGGCCGCCAGCACGTGGGTGTCCAGGCGGACGACGATGCCGGGCAGCGCGTCGGCGAGCAGCTCGATAAAAGCGATCAGCAGGGCCAACGCGTACGGGATCCTGGTCTCGAGGTTTTGCGACTCCCACAGCGGAACCAGCACGATGATGCCCGCGGCCAGCAGGACGAGCCGCACCAGGGCCAGCACGGCCGGATGGGCGAGGCTCTCCGGCAGCAGCGCGGTGAAGAAGACGCCGAACGGCAGCACGGCCAGCATCAGCGGGCCGACGATGGGCTGCGAGAACAGCCGGGTGACCGGGTGCGCCAGCGACCGGCGCAGGCGGGACGCGCCGCCCGGCGGGAGGGCGTCGAGGGCCAGTCGCAGGGGGTGGCCGAGGGCCATCAGGAACGGCACGACCAACAGCAAGGCCATGACTTCCACGGCGTACGCCGGGAAACGAGCCGGCGCGATCGCGGTGACCGCGACCAAGGAACCCACGCCCAGCAGCAGGAAGGCGGCGGTGTCGCGCAGCGGCCACCGGCGCACCCGGCGGACGCCCCACAGGTAGAGCGCCGCCGCGGCCGCCGCGACGGCGAACCCCACCAGATCCGGTACCACAGAGCTCACCCGGCCGATTGTGCTCCTGCGCTCAGTGCGGGCTGACGCGGACCTCCGGCGCGGGCAGGCCCTCGAACCAGGAGGCCTCCCGGATCGTGGTCAGCAGGCGCTGCCGGCCGGCCTCGTCCTGGCGGTCGATGAACAGGATGCCGTCCAGATGGTCGGTCTCGTGCTGGATGCAGCGCGCCAGCAGGCCCTCGCCGACCACCTGCACCGGGTCGCCGTGCTCGGTGAGGCCCTTGGCCACCACGTTGAGCCGGCGGCGGGTGTCCAGGTAGATGCCGGGGATCGACAGGCAGCCCTCGAAGCCGTCCTGGGTGTCCTCGTCCGGGAAGGTGAGCATCGGGTTGATCAGATGGTCCAGTTTCAGGTCGTTGCCCGGCAGCTCCGGCGCGATGGCGAAGACCCGCAGGCCCACGCCGATCTGCGGGGCGGCCAGGCCGGCGCCGCGGGAGGCGGCGAGCGTCTCGTTCAGGTCCTTGACGAGGCGGCGCAGCTCGGCGTCGAAATCGGTCACCTCGGCGGCGGGCTTGCGCAGCACCGGATCGCCGACCTTCCGGATGTCCAGCACGGTCATATCGACAACGTAGCGCGGTGACCGGCCGGGACGGTCAGGACGCGCGCCCACCTCACCCCGCGACCCGCTCGGCGTTGTAGGCCTCGGCGGTCAGGTGCACGCCCCGGCGGCCGTTCAGCCGGGCCGGCCAGGACACGATCACCTTGCGCGATTCGCCGGGCAGCAACCAGAAGTAGTTGTCGTCGTAGCGGGCCGGCAGCACGCGATCGCCATGCTCATCGCGCACGGCCAGGCGGACCAGCGCGGCGACCGACGAACCCCGGTTCGCGACGGTTGCGCTGAGCGACGTGCCGCCGGCCTTGCCGGTGGACACGACCAATCGCGTACGCGCGAGAGCGGTCAGCGCGCGCATGTCGATGTCCTTCTCGTACCGCCAATAGGTGTTCTCGGAGAGCAGCATGCCCGCGGCGTCGCGCAGTTCCAGGCGGACGAGATGGAACGGGTGACCGGCCGGGGCGGTGACCACGAAGGCCGGCCGGCCCGCCGAGGGCGGCACGTCGACCCGGGCGCGCTGGGTGGCGCCGAGCCGGCGGCCGGACAGGTCGTAGCAGCGGGCGGTGACCTCGCCGGTGAGCGCCGCGGTGGTGTGGTTGACCGCGCGCGCCCGCCAGGTCGCCGGGTCGGCCTGCACGTGCCGCGGCTCGCAGGCCTTGCGGGAGCCGTAGTAGGCGCCGTTCACGTCCAGGTCGTAGTCGTACGTCTGCCAGACCGTGCTGTACCAGGCCGGGTGCGACATCCAGAGCAGCAGCGCGGTGGCGTCGTCCCAGAGGTTCGCGTTCCAGGCCTCGAACATGGCGCGATGGGACTCGTAGTTCACGAACTGCGCCCGGGCAGCGAACTGCTCGAGCGTCGCCGACTCGCCGAGCCGGGCGTCGATCGCCCCCCGGTACGTGTCGGTACGCTGATTACCCCGTTCCGACCAGTCGTGATAGTTCCACACCGGGCCGATCGGCCAGCCCGGCTCGTCGCCGATCAGATTGCGCATCGTCTCCACGTGCGGGACGACCGGCATGCCGATCTCGGTGTGGAAGCCGAAGGCCTGCGTGTCGTACGAGTTGCGATCGTTGTAGGCGGCCGGGTCGATCCAGCGGTACGGGCCATGACCGCTCACGATCCAGCCGGCCGAGTTCTGCACGTACAGGATCTCGGGGTCCTCGGTCTCGACGGCCTGCCGCAGGCCGGCGTCGACGATCGGCGGCGGGAACTCCTCGTTGGCGCCGCACCAGATCACGATGCTCGGATGGGAGCGGAACCGGCGGATGGTGTCGGCGGCGATGTCCAGGTAGCCGGGCGGGTTCGGCTGGAAGCCGCCCGCCTCCCAGAAGTCGTTCCAGACCAGGATGCCGTTCTCGTCGCACGCCCGGTAGAGGTCGTCGCGGTTGCTGCTGCCGAGCCAGTTCCGGATCATCGTGAAGTTCATGTCCCGGTGCATCGCGACCGTTTCGGCGGTGCGGTGCCCGGGTACCCGGCGCAGCAGCTCGTCCCAGCCCCAGTTGCCGCCGCGGACGAAGACCGGTACGCCGTTCACGCTGATCCTGAGCTGGCGGATCGAGTTGTCGACCGCCTTCACGTCGGTCCAGGCCTGGCCGTCCGCGGAGACCTGGATCCGATAGGCCCGGGCGTACGCCTGCTCCCAGGCGATCGCGATCCGATCGAATGCGGTCGCGTCGCCGAGGTCGACCCGCAGCCACTCGCCGTCCTGGTAGCGCGAGGACCAGCGGGTGCGCGGGTTGCCGTCGACGGCGTTGCCGGCCGGGTTGCCGTCGTCGCCGGAGGCGGTGGCCGGTTTGTGCAGCGCCAGGTCCGGGCCGTCGCCGTTGTGCACCTCGAGCGTCCAGAGCGAGATGCCCCACTCGGTGGCGCGGCGGTCGCCGACGATCCGGACGTATCTGATCGTTTGTGGCGCGAAGGTCTCGGTCTGCAGGCCGGTGTCGCCGACCGGGGTCTCGTTGCTGACCCGCTTGACGTCGGTCCACGGGCCGTCCGGCGCCTCGCCGGTCTGGATCGTCCAGTCCAGGGCGTAGGCCGTCTCCCAGGCGATGGTGACCTGGTCGAAGTCCTGGTCGGCGCCGAGGTCGACCTGGATCCATTCGTTGTCCTGGTAGCGGGACGACCAGCGGGAGTCCGGGTTGCCGTCGACGGCGTTGGCGGCCGGGCTGCCGTCGTCGCCGCTGGCCGTGACCGGCTGGTGCAGGGCCAGATCGGTGCCGGTCCGGCTGTCGACGATGGACAGGGCCCACATCGAGATGCCCCACTCGGTGGCCCGTCGGCCGCCCTGGATGCGCACGTAGCGGGCGGTCCGGCGATCGAAGGTGACCGTCTGCCGGGCGGTGTTGCCGTCGAAGACCAGCGGCGGCTGCGGCGGCGGGGAGATCACGACCGGGGCGTCCCAGTCGTAGGTGAACTCGCGGATGCCGAACCGGGTGGCGCGCTCGTCGCTGGGCCGGCCGGCGACGGTCGCGGTCAGCGTGAGGTCGTACAGGTTCGGATCGCCGTAGCCGTTCGGCCACCAGAGGCGGGGCTTGCGGACGGTCACCGGATCGAAAGTGACCGTCTCGGCCTGTCCGGGGGCGATCGTGACCGTACGCGAAAGCCTGGTCTTGTCGAACGAAGCCTGGACCGTGACGCCGGCCGGGGAGTCGCCGGCGTTGCGGACCGGGACGGCGACGGTGACCGTGGCCGTGCCGGTGCCCGGAACTTTGGTGACGATGTGCGGATCGCCGATCACCGCGACGCCGGTGGCGCGCAGCCGGACGTGATCCCAGATGCCGGCGACCCGGTCGCGGACGGCGGGCATCCAGTCCCAGCCGGACGCGGCCAGGTACGTGGGGGAGTCCAGGTGCAGATGGCCGCTCTGCACGAACGTGTTCCCGTCCGGTCCCTTGTCGCCGGGCGTTCCCGGATGCGGCATCGGGGTGACCCGCACGGCGAGGACATGCTCGGTCCGGCCGCGCAGCGCCGCGGTGATGTCGAAGGCGGCCCGCGCGAACGGGTGGGTCAGGGTGCCGACCTCGACGCCGTTCACCCAGGCGGTGGCCTGGTGGTTGACGCCGTCGAACTCGAGCCGGACCGTCCGCGACGCGTCGAATCCCTTGGGCAGGCGCAGTTCCCGGCGGTACCACCAGGAGTGGCGGGAGAGCGCCTCGGGGATGTGCAGGTTGGCGAAGCCCCGGACCGGGTCGGGCAGGTGACCCTGGTCGACCAGAGTGGTCAGGACCGTTCCCGGCACGGTCGCCGGCAGCCAGTCCCGGGTGTCCACATCGGCGCCGGTGGGCGCGGCGGGCACGAAATCGTCGAGCGTGAGCGACCAGCCGGATTCGATCGGAACCGTTCCGTCCGCGGCGACCGTCAGCGCGGGCGCCGGGCGGGTGTTGCGGCCGGCCCAGTCGGTCCAGCCGGTGCGCCGCGGTCGTCGCCCGGGCGGCGTCCCGTACACCTGGAAGCCGTTGAGGCCGGCCGGGTTGGCGTTGCTGCGGGCGGTGACGGTGAGGCGGACCCAGCGGGCGGTGACCGGTTGAGCGAATCTGATCGCCTGGACGCCGCCGGCGCCGGCCGTCTCGTCGTGCGCCCTGGTCCAGGTGGCGCCGTCGATCGAAACCTCGATGGCGTACGCCGTGGCCGCGCTCGACCGGATCTCGGCGCCGTCGGTCTCGCCGTAGTTCCCGTCGAACGCGGGGTCGGCGGCGGTCGCCTCGAAGGTCAGCGTCACCGCCTCGACCTGGCACGGCGCCTCGAGGTCGACCGAGATCCACTGCGGATCGCCGCCGGGGGCGGCGCGCCAGCCGCTGCCGCGGACGCCCGGCGCGGGCAGGCCGTCGACGGCGAACGCGGCCGGGGTGGGCGCGTAGTCGGTGGACGAGGCCGTGACCGGCCGGAACAGCGCGAGATCGGTCGTGGACGCTCCCGCGACCTCGTTCGCCCGCCCGGTCTCCGCGGCTCGCGCCGGGGTGCCGGGCCGGGCGAGACCGGCTCCGGCGGAGGCGAGCAGGGTGGCGCCGGCGGAGAGAAAGGCGCGCCGGGAGAGGGGCAGCGGCTCGGGCATCCATGCCTCCAGAGGACATCGTTGTCAGGCGTGCGTGGACGCCTGGGTTGACAACGTTGTCAGGCTGCTCGAAGGTGGCCGGAAAATCAAGACTTGAAATAGAGGTTGATCTGCCTGAAACTGCGGTACCGGCCGCACCCACCGCGGCCGGTACCGGTTCTCGCCGTGCCACCCCCTCCGGTCCGGCGAGTGTCGAGCGTGCCCGGCCCGAGGCTCCGCCAGCCCACGGCCGGGCACGCCCGCCGGTGTGTCATCGGGCGCGGGCGGTGCGGGCGCGCGGAGGGGTTCGACGAGGTCGGTAGCTACCGGCGTGCGCCTTCCGATCAGCGGCCGGCCGCGACGAGAGCGGCGGCGGCGTCGCGCGGGCTCTCGTTGGTGACCAGTCCCTCGCCGACCAGCACCGCGTCGGCGCCGGCCGCGGCGTAGCGGATCAGGTCGTCCGGGCCGCGCACGCCGGACTCGGCCACCTTCAGCGCGCGGTCGGGCAGCAGCGGCGCCAGGCGCTCGAACACCGAGCGGTCGACCTCGAGCGTGCGCAGGTTGCGGGCGTTCACCCCGATCACCCGGGCGCCGGCGTCGACCGCGCGGCTCACCTCGGCCTCGTCGTGCACCTCGACCAGCGCGGTCATGCCCAGCCCGTCCTCGATCAGGGCGCGCAGACGGCTCAGGGTGGGCTGGTCGAGAGCGGCGACGATCAGAAGCGCTACGTCGGCGCCGAACGCGCGGGCCTCGTACGCCTGGTACTCGCCATACAGGAAATCCTTGCGCAGCACCGGAATCCGGACCGCTCGCCGGACCGCCGCGAGGTCGCGCAGCGACCCGCCGAACCGGCGCTCCTCGGTGAGCACGCTGATCCAGGTCGCCCCGCCGGCCTCGTAGTCGGCGGCGAGCGCGGCCGGATCGGCGATCGGCGCCAGCTCACCCTTCGACGGCGACCGGCGCTTCACCTCGGCGATCACCGAGACGCCGGGGCGGGCCAAGGCGGCGTGCGAGTCGAGGGCGGGAGCCGCCGACTCGGCCCGGGCCCGCATCTCGCCGAGGCTGGTCGACGCCTCGCGGCCGGCGACGTCCTCGCGGACCCCGGCCATGATCTGGTCCAGCACATTGCTCACGCACCCAACCTAGCGTCTGTGTCGAAGTGGGGGCCGGAGTCACCCGCCGGCAACGGCCGGTGCGGGACTCCGGCGCGCCGGGGACAGCGCGCGCGACAGCAACGGCACGACCAGGGCCAGCGTCGCCGTCGCGCCCAGCCCGGAGATGACCAGCAGCCAGCGTCCGCCGACCGCGCCGAGCAGCGCGGCGCCGCCGAGATAGGCGAGGACCTCCCCGGCGTACGGGAAGAGGTAGATGGTTCCGAAGACCGTGCCGAGGCGATGGGCCGGCACGTGGCGCTGCACCAGCGTGTCCGCCGCGACGTTGTGCCAGCCGGCGCCCGCGCCCGCCAGCGCCTGGCCCGCGATGGCGACCGCCACCGCGTAGCTCAGACCGGTCAGCAGCGTGCCCGCGCCGATCACCAGCAGCGAGGCGTACAGGATCAGATCGATCCTGATCCGATCGGCGCCGCGAGCGATCAGGAGCGGACCGGCGACCATGCCGGCGCCGTAGGCCGAGGTGAGCAGGCCGACCGCGATCGGCCCGGCGCCGAGGCCGTCGCGCACGAGCGGCACCACCGCCACGTTGTCCATCGCCGCGAAGGTGACCAGCATCAGGAATCCGCCGGCCACCGCCCGGACGACCAGGTTGCCGCGGACCACGCCGAGCCCGTCGCGCAGCACCTGCCGCAGCGGCTCGGCGGCCGCGGCGCCGCGCCGGGCCAGCGGCCGCAGCCCGGCCACCAGCGCCGCCGAGACGAGGAACGACGCCACGTCCAGCAGCAGCGTCGGGGTCAGGCCGGCCGTCGACAGCAGCACCCCGCCGAGCGCCGGGCCGGCCGCGAAACCGAGGTTGACGCCGACCGCCAGCCGCGCGTTCGCCGCGCCGATCCGATCCGATCCGACCAGCTCCGGCAGCAGGCTGCGGCCGGCCGGCGTGAACGTGGTGGCGGCGACCGACGCGGCCGCGACCAGTGCCAGCAGCACCGGCAGCGACGGGCTCAGCAGGGCGATCGCGGTGTAGAGCACCGCCTGCGTCAGGTCGCAGGCCACGATGATGCGCCGCTGGTCGAACCGGTCGGCGAGCGCGCCGAGCGCCGGGCCGAACAGCCGCGGCACGGTGGCGACGAGCAGGAAGAGGCCGACGGCGGCACCGCCGTACCGGTCGAAGACGGCGACGAGCAGGGCGGTCCGGGCGATCTGGTCACCGGCGTACGAGACGAGCCGGGCGGTCCAGTAACGATGAAATGCCGCGTTCATGAAATGCCCCCCGTGATAGGCGTTTCCCGCAAGGCATTGTGCCCCGCGAATGCCCCGGGTTCGGTGTCGGGTTCGCTACAGCGGAATGGTGTTTCCGGCCGCCGTGGACCGGGCTATGGTCGGGTCCATCGGAATTCGGAAACGCTTGTCACTGGGGGATGAAATGATCAAGCAAGCGCACACCCGCACGTCCACCTGGGCCGGCCCAACCCGCACCTGGGCCGGTCCGACCCGCACCTGGGCTGGGCCGACGCGCTAGGCCCACGCTCCGCGGCCGGTCGGTCGCCCGGCCGCCCCCCGACGGGGGCGCGGCCGGGCAAGTCCCGCCTGCCATTCGTCGCGGAAATGGATGCCATGTCTTTTCGGTTCGCGATTCTCATCGCCGCACCGCCACTCGCCGGCGTGGCATTCGGATACCTTTCCGGCGGCCGGATCCGCGGCCTGCGCACCATTCCGGTCCGGGCGCTCTGGCTCGTCTGGCTGGCGGCGGCGGCCCAATTCGCCCAGTACTACGTGCCGGGCCTGCACGGCGCGCCCGCGCTCGCCGTCGTGTTCGGCGCGGTGCTGGCCTGGCTGGCCGTCAACCTGCCGCGCTGGCCGCCGGCGGCCCGGATCGCCGGCGTGCTGATCGTTCTCGGCGCGTCACTCAACGGCCTGGCGATCGCGCTCAACGGCCGGATGCCCTACGACACCCGGGCCGCGGCCGGCGCCGGCCTCCCGGCCGGAACCGACACACCGAAGAACGTGGCGGTGAATGAGCGAACCCGGGCGGTCGCGCTGGGCGACACGATCCCTCTCGTTCCGCTGCGTGCCCTCATCAGTCCCGGCGACATTCTGATCGGCGGCGGCGCCTTCGCGTTCGTCCTGATCGGGATGCGCCGACCCGAACGGAGAGACGATGACCGCGACGCTGTCCTGGCACCGGCTCACGCTGGCGCTGTTCACGTTGGCCACGCTGGCCCTGCTGATCTACACGATCGGCGCCCCGCACGAGCAGGGCGGCTGATCCCATGAGGTTTTCCTGGCGACGGATCGTTTTCGCGCTCGTCACGCCCGCCACCTTCGCCCTGCTGCTGTACACCGTGGGCGCGCCGCACGAACACGGAGGCTGAACTCTCATGAAGTCCACTTGGTCGCGCGCCGTTCTGGCGCTCTGCGCGCTGGCTTCGCTGCTGTACACCGTCGGCGCGCCGTTTAACCACGGCGGCTGAGCTACGAGACCGGCGAGCCCAGTTCGTCCAGGAACTCGTCGCGGGTCAGCAGGGCGCCGAAGACCGGTTGCCCGGGCTCGAAGCCGCGACCGGCGCTGAGCGAACCGAACCGGACCGGGTCGAAGCCGAACGCGTCGATCAGGCCGGCGACCGTGTCGACGGCGGCGGGGTCGTCCCCGGCCACGCCGAGGGCCAGACGGCCGGGCGAGCCCGCCGGCCGCCGCCGCTCGTCCATGTCGTGGTAGCCGATGTGGTTGAGGGACTTCACCACCGTGGCGCCGGAGAGCCGCTCGGCGACCACCTCGCTGCTGCCCCGCCCGGTGTTCTCGAACATCGCCAGCACGCCGTCGTTGGGCGGCCAGTAGTTCATGATGTCGACGACCAGCTTGCCGGCGAACAGGGCCGGGTCGAGCTCGGCGAACGCGTGC
>Ga0307509_10011376_pt1 | contig 10784 bp, 18 predicted proteins | sample 10_EM_MG_FD_202245 | JGI IMG/M metagenome (GOLD analysis project Ga0307509, IMG submission 202245) | Populus trichocarpa ectomycorrhiza microbial communities from riparian zone in the Pacific Northwest, United States - 10_EM | ecosystem: Host-associated > Plants > Roots > Unclassified | place... | reverse complement strand
TACACACGAAATCGAGCGGACTCTCAGGAGGGGGGCAAATATGCCACGCACCAAACACAACAAGGGTAAGGTCGAGGGACACAAGCTCAAGATCCAGGAAATAGTCGACACTCTCAACGCACCGAGTGCACCCCTCCCTGTAGACTCTCGTGGAACCGCCACGACCTCTAAATCTGAGACCGGTGCGCCTTTAGCCCGCCTTCGCCGATCTCGTATGCAGTACTGATAACACCTTTTTAAACTTCAACTTCGATATTCCAGCCTGTGGGCGTTTGGTCAGACGCGCGTTCACTCCGCACGAACTCCCCTCCCTGATCGAAGTGATCTTCTCGAGTCAGGATGAGAGTGACACGATCCGTCGCCTCCTTGGGGATGATGTGCAGGCCTTCGTCGATGTGATGGATGAGGCACGTTCTGCGTCCACTCATCATCGTGAACCCGTGTTAATTGAAACTGATATCGACATTTTTTATCACCAGGCACTGGATAGACCAGACCTTTCGCCACGGGCCCGAGAAAATTGTCTTAGAACATTGTGCAAAATGTGTGGCCGCCACGCACTCCTTCCAACAACTTTGAAGACTTCGATTTCCTTTGAGCGAACCGGCAACGCATTATTCAGGGGAGGGTTTGCGGATGTGTGGAAGGGGGAACATCGTGGTCAGGACGTCGCAGTAAAGGTTATAAGGATATACTCAGACAGCGAATTACAGAGGGTAATTGGAGTAAGCTGCTGGTCGTGCCTGCTCCCGCATGCCCAAGCACTGACGGTGCCCTGTGTAGAGGTTCTGTAAGGAGGCTGTCGTGTGGAAAGCCCTCCGGCATCCGAATGTCCTGCCGCTGATCGGAGTGACAATGTCCGCGACCCAGTTCGCAATGATATCAGACTGGATGGCGAATGGAAACATCAACGACTTTGTGAAAGGACATCCTGACGCAAACCAGTTGGAACTGGTAGGTGTTTCATCAGCGCCTCATTGGCTTCGCTTCAAATTCGCTGATGTTCGGATAACCTGCCTAGCTGAGCGGCGTCACTAGGGGCTTGATCTATATCCATAGCCAGGGAATGATCCATGGGGATCTGAAAGGGGTACGTTTTCTATCGTTGAGTCGCTCCTATCTTACCGAGTTTACCCGCCAAGGCCAATATACTGATCGATCAAACTGGTTGCGCCCGCCTAGCAGACTTCGGTCTGTTGACGATTATCTCGGACCCAAAATACCTTTTGTCCTCAAGCTCGCACACGCAGGGTGGCACGGTCCGATGGATGAGCCCGGAGCGTATCGCTCCGGAGCAGTTCGGGTTCAAGAACAACCGTCCGACAATATCTTCCGACTGTTACGCTCTTGGGATGGTCATATACGAAACCATCAGCGGGAACGTCCCTTTCCACAAGGACGCAGACCCAACTGTTTTCATGAAGGTGGTAGTGAAAGGTGAACACCCTCCACGAGGGGTGAAGTTCGTGAAGAGTCTGTGGGGGATGCTGGAACAGTGTTGGGCGTCTAAACCAAACGACCGTCCAAGCATTGAAGATGTTCTTCGGTGTATGGAGATGGTCTCGAATTCCTCAGAGATAGCTTCTCCTGGGGCAGATGGAGGGGTGGATGAGGATGGCGATTGGGACTCAGGAACAAGTTCTTCTGGAGGGGACTCTCCCGGTTTTTTTGCGACTGACGACAACTCGCAGTTCCCGCCAAGTCATCCCTCACAAGAGGATTACTTTAATTATGTTACCGAACAGAAAGGAAAGTCCCCCGAGGCAACATCCGTTCCGCACGGCGGTCGACTTCCTCCCCCTGGTCGATACTACTACCCTGCACCTCCCCCACACCCTCAAACCCTCCACACACATACCGTTCACCCCCCTCGATCGCCTTCTCCAACCCAGTCTTCCGCGTCCAGGGTCGGGATGTATCCCAGCCCCGGGCAGGGCGCGGGAATCCACTCAGATCAAACCCATATCTTCGCGCCCCCGATCACTGGTGCACCACCAGTGAGGGCATCAAACACCTCCGCCAGCGTGGCCAGTAGTTTGAGTAGGGGTGGTGGTTCAGCTGGTAAGACTCGTTATTGTAATTAATTTTCTGTCTTCCGCTGATTAGAAAATATAGGAAACCTTTCCCACCACGTCTCTCAATTTCGTTCCCCCGCTCCTTCCCGAGGGGAAAACCGCCACCACAGGACAAACTCGATGGGGTACGCCTCCGATCATAACGGGACGGGAGGAAACGCTCCCCCAGACCAACAAGGACAAGGAGCTCCACCTTCTTCCCATGAACCCGTCTGGCCCCCGTACGACTCCAACCACCATGCCTCGATAGCTGCGCGAATGCGGATGATGTACGAACAGCAGCCGGGTGTCGCGTTCACTCCCAGCGTTGACAACAGCTGGAGGGGACTCGAGGCGACGTCCAACGCATCGCTACCGGTTTGGCTGTCCGATCAAACTCTGGGTGGGAATCCCTTCCTGCAGAACGGAATGGATGCGTACTTGTTGCCGCACGAGTTCTTCCCGCCTGCCCCCTCGATTTGGTAGATCCCGTGTGTCCATTTGTAGCCTTCTCGCTTGGCCAGGTCCACTATCCCACGTGCGTTTTTATGGAACCCTTTCACAATGTCCCCTACCTATGTATGCTTGCTTGCCTCCAACAACCGACGACGTTGCCTGGACGTCGTTGTTCGAACGTCCGCCGATGGTCCTCCGCAGGATCATATCGATGAGACCTGAGGCCCCAGCCGAGAGTCGTGGCGAAATATCGTTCAAGGTCTGGTCCCCCGAGCAATTCGTGATCTATCTTCACTGCCCTCCCTGCGCTGGACCACTCTCGTCCGTACTCTTCGCATGGTTTCCGACGTTGGGGAGAATCACGGGGGTTGTGAGAGTTTTCGATCCAGCCGGAAAAGAGACCGCGGTTGTACTGGAGTGTTGGTGAATGACGCGTTGTGAGCCAGGTCCTGGAACGGTTGACTGCCAATCTGGATCATGCAGCGGGAAGTCAGAGCTTCAAGCTTCAGCACCGAATTGTGTAGGATGGCAACTTAATACGCCGTACCTCCTCCATCCTAAAACATTCGATGAAAAACTTATTTAAGCGGGATATCGAGGCAGACATGGCGTTGGGTTCGAGAGCCAGACCAGCATCCATGTGAGCTTTTTGGACGGCGACGGTATGTGTCGGGTTCTGCGATACTGGCGGCCAGGCACGTTACGGTATCTACCCCAGGTTGTTCCAACAATTGGATATTACAGCGCGACAGAAATGGAGAATAAAAGAGCAAGAGTCCCATCGACAGTTGAGGAACATTTGGGAAACCGGAACGGCGGAAACCCCCGACTCAACTCCGAACTGTGCACCGGAATTCAACTGCGCTCCGGGACCACCCGTTGGGCTCATGATCAGAGAGTAGGCTGGATTCCGGCCTCGACTTTAGAGGGAGAGAACTCTGAACTGATACCAAAGAGGGGTTCCCGGCGAAGCACGGTCAATGTTTGAAGGGGAGGGGGGGCACAGTAGGGAAAACCGTCCGAGAGGGAGAGGAGGTGGATCCAACTAACAAAGCTATGCGCGATCGGTTGCTGAACGCTCGCGATCGTCGGGGCAAGGGTACCTACTGTTGACTTTCTTCAGCAACGACAAGGAGATCGTTAGGCAGGTACGCAACAAAAACGTCGAGGCCGCGATTGGGCTTTTTACTTGTGACTGGCGGGGGTCGAAGGAAACTGAGACTTCCATCCCCCTTGTTGCGGTAAGCGATGAGGCTCCAGCCGAGAGTCCTGGTGAAATGTCGTTTAAGGGATAGTTTTTCGGGCAATCCGTGAATCGTCTTGACTACCCTGCCCGCGTTTGACCATTTGTATTTATGCTCCTCGCACAGTTTCCGACATTGAGCGAAATCGCAAGGGTTGCGGGAGGTTTCAATCAGGCCACCAGAGAAAAGTTCGCGCCTGTACTGAAGTGTTGGTGAATCGCTGACCAGCTCCTGGAATTGGCGACTGATCTGGATCACACAACGGAAAGTCAACGCCGAATCGTGTGGGATGGCAATGACACACCATACCACTTCCATCTTGATGACACCTTGGCTGGGCAGGTGCAGGAGTACTTGCTCCAGGGTTTCTACGGGAAGCTCAGTCAAGCGGAACACAGTGGCAGACATGCATTTGGGTTTAAGTGGTGAGGGTTTCGGGCAGCGCGGGTTGTCCGTGGCGCCAGAGTCCGGCATTCTCAGCATTCCCCGTTTGGTTCCAACGATAGCTGGATTCACGTCCAGCGTGACAGAACACCAGACTCCTTCCCAGCCGCTCGATGGGGCATCCGGTTTTTATCCGGACTCGGCCTCATCGCCGAAAAAGTAAAGTTTCTTATACCGCCGCTGAGACCACCGACGCCCATCAGATTTCGCCTGTCCTGTTCACCGACGGCTGGGTAGGAGCCTGACAGAACATCTGCTACATAAAAATAGGAAACATCAAAATACAAGAGCCCTATCGAGGATTGAGGATTCCCCACTAGTTCAGCTCCGAACACGGCTACAGAACCATGATCATTGAAGATCATCGCTGCTGGTACCTTCCACATAATAACCGACGAGGTTGCGGTCGTCGTCCAGCCATACAACCGCCGGGACACCGTCGAATGTTCATCGCCGAGATGACCTCTTCCAGTTCCCAGATCGGATCTCCAACATCCTAAAACGAGAACAACTTGCGCCCGTCTTAGTCACGTGCGAACTCAACATTCCCACCCACCACCGCCAGGTAGCCAAGTCGGCGAAATGGCAACGCGGACACGCGCGGCCCAGGCGTCGCTCCTGGACGACAGAATTGATATTTTGAACAGGGACGCGGTCGAAGTCTCCTCCGCAAAGCAAGTCTTCAGAACCGTTAGCACCACCCTAGCTCTGGTTCGGGTCAGTGCCCCCATTCTGCGTCCACCCGTGGATTCTGACCGATAACCGAACCAGGACAAGCTGATCGACGACAAAGATTCCGTGCAACTGTCCGAGTACTGTTTCAACGTATGCGATGTACTGAAAACCGCGATCCAGGGAAGGGACGCAGACGGTCTCGACGAATCCATGGTGGCGGCACTCAAGGATTTGGAAAGGTGGGTTGATTGGCCTCAACTCATATATCCCTTACCAAGCAATTCCAGGGTTACACACGAAATCGAGCGGACTCTCAGGAGGGGGGCGAGTACGCCACGCACCAAACACAGCAAGGGCAAGGTTGAAGGGCACAAGCTCAAGATCCAGGAGATATTTGACACTCTCAACGCACCGAGTGCACCTCCCCCCGTAGATTCTCGTGCCACCGTCGCGACCTCTGAATCTGAGAGTGGTGCGCCTTTGGTCCACCTTTACCGATCTCGTACGGAGCGCTGATCGCTCTTTCGACTTCGACTCCAATATTCCAGCCTGCGGACGTTTGGTCAGACGCGCATTTACCCCGCATGAGCTCCCCTCCCTGATCGAAGTGATTTTCTCGAGTCAGGATGAGAGTGACACGATTCGTCGTCTCTTTGGGGACGACGTGCAGGCCTTTGTCGATGTGATGGATGAGGCACGTTCTACGTCCAGTCGTCGTCGCGAACCCGCACTAATCAAACTGACATTGATACGTTTGTCCACCAGGCACTGGATAGGTCCGATCTTTCATCACGGACCCGAGAGAATTGCCTTAGAACGTTGTACAAAATGTGTGGCCGCCACACACTCCTCCCAACAAATTTGAAGGCTCCAATTTCCTTTGAGAGAACTGGCGATGCGTTATTCAGGGGTGGGTATGCGGACGTGTGGAAAGGGGAATATTGTGGTCGGGACGTCGCTGTGAAGGTGATAAGGATATACTCAGACAGTGAATTACAGAGGGTGATTGGGGTGAGTTGCTGGCTGGGATTTGTCCCTACGTGCCCGTGTACTGACGGTGCTCTGCGCAGAGGTTCTGCAAGGAGACTGTCGTGTGGAAAACCCTCCGGCATCCGAATGTCCTGCCGCTGATCGGAGTGACAATGTCCGCGACCCGGTTCGCGATGATATCGGACTGGATGGCAAATGGAAACATCAACAGCTTTGTGAAGGCACATCCTGACGCAAACCGGTTGGAACTGGTAGGTGTTTCGTTCAAGCCCTAGCCGTCTTCACTTCGAATTCACTGACATTCGGATGACTTATCTAGTTGAGAGGCGTCGCTAGGGGCTTGATCTACATCCATAGCCAGGGGGTGATCCACGGGGATCTGAAGGGGGTGCGTTTTCTACCACTAGAGTCACTCCCATCTTACTGAACTACCTGCCAAGGCTAATATTCTGATCGATCAAACCGGTCACGCCCGCCTGGCAGACTTCGGTCTTCTGACAATCATCTCGGACCCCAAATACCTTTTGTCCTCGAGCTCACACACACAGGGTGGCACGGTCCGGTGGATGAGCCCGGAGCGTATCGCTCCGGAGCAGTTCGGGTTCGAGAACAGTCGTCCGACAATATCTTCGGACTGCTACGCTCTTGGGATGGTCATATACGAAACCATCAGCGGGAACATCCCTTTCCACAAGGACACAGACCTAACCGTTTTTTTGAAGGTCGTGAAAGGTGAACACCCTCCACGAGGGGTGAAGTTCGTGAGGGATCTGTGGGAGATGCTGGAACGGTGTTGGGCGTCTAAGCCGAGCGATCGTCCATGCATCGAAGATATTCTCCGGTGTTTGGAGATGGTCTCGAATTTGTCAGAGCCAACTTCTCCTGGGGCAGGTGGAGGGATGGATGCGGATGGTGATGATCAGGATTCGCCAACGAGTTCTTCTGGTGGCGACTCCGTTGATTTCTTTGCCACCAATGATTGCGTACAGTCCTCACCAATCCATTCTCCGCAAGTTCACTATCTTATGAACCTGGCCGGAGGCTCTGCTCGATGGGGCCATGATCAACGAATCACGGTCGATAGCATGAGTGGTGCTCCCGATGATATCCCCGATAGCCTCCCGGCCTTCTCTCATCGTGGCATTCCAACTTCCCCACCACCAACACCGTGCGCAGTTACTCAATGTACCTCATCTCCAAACACTGATACCTTCACCTCGCTCTGTTCCGAATTTCTCACTATGCTTGATGACACGGGTTCGGCGATGGGCCCTGGTGCTGCCTCGCTCGAGGAGGCAGCTCAGGTTATCCTTAGCATTTTCCGGGCTGGTAAGCGATATTCTGTGCTCCATCTGGCTTATCAGGAATCGCTGACAAATTGTGGCCATCCCCTAGGTGATTCATCAGCAGAATCGAGCCAATCCTTGACCTCCCCCATGGAGTCACCCCCTGACGACTTTTTATTTACACCCGGCCTGAGGCATGACGACTACACCTCAGAGTTCACCAGTCCCCTCATTGCCGACGGTGACGACTTTGGTGCCCCTTTCCACGATACCCCACTGTTTGACGACGTTTGTCTCTTCGAACCACCTTCCTCGTCGGATGTGCACATTGCACCACTTTCTCCTCAACTTCCGACCGGCACCTGCAATAACCCCACGCAAGGCGCCCTGAACCCAGGGCCAGAAAACTCGTTAACGATTTCCGTCGACATAGGCGATGACCATTCTGTGAGCACTTATTCCCCGGATGGAAGGACTCCCCAGGCGAGAACGCAGTGAATACGCGAACATGGCCGTTGATGATTCCAGGTATTGAGCGTTCTTATCATAGCTCGATTGGTGGCTCACGAACTCCGTAGGACCACGATAGGCCTACCCGTGCAGAACGGAAACATCCCCGGAGCGGAAAAGCTCGTATGTTCGAAACCGGTCAACGCGCTGTGGCGCCTGAGTTATTGTTTATGTGGGTGTCGCTGCTGCCATTGAAGTGAGCAAGGCTGCCAGTCGGGTAGCCACTGGCTAGTCAGCTCCACCCCGCCCCTCGTCCATCCCATTGGATCACACCCACGCGGCCGGAGACCATTTTGACGACGAGTTCGACGCACACGATAGCCAACTCACGTATCCATTCTGAATACCTTCCATCGGTTGATTGACTGACGTACTGCAATACCACGTTTTTATGATTCCTGTTTGCTTGGGAGTTCTGCGTCCAAGAATCGCGAAATGGGTGCGGGAGTCAAGAACACGGATCGCAAACTGGGTGCGAGGCTGTGCCTAGGTTGATAAGCAACCTGGGTCTCACAGGTTCCCATCCGAATATCTCAGTACTTCGGTTGTTCATCTCCGTACCTCGCGAATGAGGAGAACTGCCGTCTGAGTTTGGCGATGGTGGCTCAAGGAAAACCAAAACGTTGACTATACAGTAATCCCCTTTCGAACAGCGGTCCCGGGACCAGAATCTGACAACCGTTCTGGCAATCCAAACGACAAATCCGGGTCTGAGTACGACGGGTCACAGTGGACAAAATTGATGTGTTGTTCCGGCGCTTCCGCCCCCCAGCCCGGCACCCAACGGACCCCTGCTCGGCTCCCTTTTTCCAGGTTCCTTTTCCGCTCTTAATGCTGGGCGTTCAAGGGGTACGGCACCCATTTCCGTCAAGATCGGGTGTAATATATACCTTTACGGAAGAATACACGGATCCCTGGAACCAGTGGGTATGTACCGCCATGGGGGCGACCACCCATCGGGACCCCCCATAACCGCAACACCCCTCCCCCACGCAGCCCAGGGCACACGAGCACCTGCGCTCGTCGAACAGACGCGTTCGGTCAAAGTTCGTATCCACACAACGGGGGACGGTCCTGGTCCAGCGTCCCAAAACCGTTGTCACGGTCGATTTGCACGGAAGGAACCAAATCGCGGTGACTCAGCGGTAGGTGGAGCCATCGTGAATTCGCTGGACGGCCCGCGTGGAATGACCGTGTCACAAGGTGAACCCAAAGACGTCTGAGGTGGTAGGGGGGGTCAAAGCCAACATTGGAAATTCGTTGAGGAAGGTGACACTGGCGTTCCGCACAACCACCGTACTCTCGTTCGTGGATGGAAAACTGAGCATCTAAGGGGGTGGGGAGGTCAAAACATGGCCACTCAAGCCGGGTAACCTTACCAAGTCTCCAGTCTTCCAGTCCCATACGACTCGGAGTATCCTCTCTGCCCTCAGATCTTACTGAACTACCTCACCGCAATAAGGGTGCACCATGAATCTGGAGGTGGTGCTGGCTAACCCACAGACGGACGTGTCACCGACCCCTCATAGTTCCCACATAATTGCGTTTGAAGGAGGTCCATGGGAGCAGGGCCCATCCAAATGGTTGAGGAAGTGGATCCAAACGAATCTGTGCACGATCAGTCGCTGAGCGCTCGCCACAGCGCAAGGGTACTCACCGCTCCCTTTCTCCAGAAACGACGAGGAGATTGTGGGCCGTGTATGCGACAGAAACCTTGAGGCTGAAAGGGAATGGAGGGATACTCCAGAATTCGATCGGCTTTGGACTCGTGACCGGCGGAGGACGAAGGAAACTAAGACCCGCATCTTCCATGGAGTGGTAAGCGATGAGACCCGAGGTCCCAGCCGAGAGTCGTGGTGAAATATCGTCCGGGGTCTGGTTCCCCGAGCAATTCGTGAACTATCTTCACTGCCCTCCCCGCGCTGGACCACTCTCGGTTAGCTGGAAGTCAGGGCTTCAAGCATCAGCACCGAATTGTGTAGGATGGCAACTTAACACGCCGTACCTCCTCCATCTTATAACATTCGACGAGAAGCTTGTTTAAGCGGGATATCGAGGCAGACATGGCGTTGGGTTCGAGAGTCAGACCAACATCCACGTGAGCTTTATCGACAGCGATGGTACGTGTCGGGCCCTGCGAAACTGGCGGCAAGGCGCGTCACGGTATTTCCCCTTGGTTGTTCCAACAACCGGATATCCCAGCGCGACAGACATGGAGAAGAAAATGCAAAAGTCCCATCGAAAGTTGAGGAACATTTGGGAGACCTGAACAGCGGAAACCACCGACTCAACTCCGAACCGTGCACCGGAACCGCGATCACCGCTCTTGGAACCGGTCGTTGCTCTCATGACCAGAGAGTAGGCTGGAATCCAGCCTCGACTTCAAAGGGAGGCAGCTCTGAACCGGTACCAGAGAGGGGGCGTCGGCGAAACACGGCAACCCTCCCCGAGTGGTCGATGGGGTTTGCCGGCCACGTGAGCGGATGATCCGAGTCGGAAATCCCGACTAGACACAAAGTATTCGTTCCAGGATCTCGATGGGAAGCTCGGTTGGGCGGAACATCGACGTAGATGTGGTGTTAGGTTTGGGAGTGAGACCAGCGCCCGTGGCGTGAGTTGAGCTCCAGGAGCGAGGATTCGCGTCGGGATCTATTGCCGGTTGTGATCAAGGAAAGTTTACCCGTAAACTCTCCCGAGTGAGCCGTTATCGATTTATCGACTATCGATTATCCCTGGCGGTGGGACGGTCACCCGGACGCCGTCGTTCGAACGTTCAGCACCGCGATGGACCTATTCATAGAATCAGTGACGGATCTCTGGCACATGAGCGCGCGTGCCTCGTGCAAACCACCCACCACCGTCCTACTAGTACGCCCAACACCAAGCCGGCGAAAATGGCAACACGAACACGCAAGGCCAAGGCGTCGCTCCTGAGGGACAGGACCTACGTTTTGAATAGGAACGTAGCTGAAATCTCCTCCGCAAAGCAGATCTTCAGAACCGTCAGCAATGCCTTGGCTCTGGTTCGGGTCAGTGCCCCCATCCTGCGCCCATCTGCGGACTCTCACTCGTAACACAACCAGGACAAGCTGACTGATGACAAAGACTCCATCCAACTGTCCGAA
>Ga0307509_10011375_pt1 | contig 10784 bp, 7 predicted proteins | sample 10_EM_MG_FD_202245 | JGI IMG/M metagenome (GOLD analysis project Ga0307509, IMG submission 202245) | Populus trichocarpa ectomycorrhiza microbial communities from riparian zone in the Pacific Northwest, United States - 10_EM | ecosystem: Host-associated > Plants > Roots > Unclassified | place... | reverse complement strand
ATCCAATGATAGGTGACATGCGAATAAAAGTTCAGAACGTTGGTAGATTTTTCAAAAATAAATATTAGAAAGGTGTTGCATTTCCAGGATGGAGACACACCGTTTCAAAAACAAAGAAAATAAAAGGAAGTGATGGATTAGTATTTATTGTTTTCTTGTTTATTTGTTTGAAACTGCTATTCAAAGATCTGACCACGAGAAAGTCATGGCTCGTCGTCTCTAACCTCAATCAAATACGGAGCCCAAATCCTGAAGATCTGGCGAGTTATCAAACCTATAATCTGTTTAAAATACTTTTTATTTTGACATTAGTTTTTGGTGCTTCACCGCATCTGCAATTCTCATTGCCTACTTTAATGCTAACTAGATTAGTTATCCTCACACTTGTCGTTCAACTTCCGGATACTCTATTTTTCTTGGTGATAATGTGGTTTTCTAGAGTGCCAAAAAGCAACCAAATTTCTCTTATTCTAGTTGTGATTATGAATATCTTGCACTCGTATATATTGTCGCTAAACTCCTTTGGCTTACTCATTTGTTGCGAGATCTTCGGGTTTCTATTTTTAACCCACCTTTCCTTTTATGTGATAACAAGAGTGACCTCTTCTTGAGCTCTAATCTAATTACTCATAAACGCGCCAAACATGTTGAGTTAGACTACCACTTTTTACGTGAACTTACACTAACAAAAAAAAATTCACACTCATTATATGCATCCTCATCTTCAAGTTGTTGGTATCTTCACCAAGAGTCTTACTCACTCTCTCTTTGGATTTTTTTCGTACAAAGCTTCACGTGCAATCAAATCTCACACTCAGCTTACGAGAAGGTGTTGATGTTAAGGAATTTGTCAACGGTACAATTGTATATTTTGTTGAACCTAATTGATTCAATTGCATATTATCTTGATGATAATGTAGCCTTACCATTGTTAGAAGCATTGACCCTTGATTATAGCTATATAATTCTATGAGATAATTTCCATGCTTGTAAAGATTACAATTAACTGTAAATATAATTCTATAACAATAAATAGAATATCTCACCCACATTAAAGGTATGGTGGTTTGTAAAACACTCTCACAAATTACGTACAATAAATCATGTGAACTCGATTATTGGATAATCGTATAAAAAGAAGATATTTTTAACATATGCCAAACATAAAAAAATATCTTCACCTTAGACCTTGTTTGTTTGTCGAAAAGTTGTTTTCTTTTGAAAAGTAGACTCATAGAAAGTATATTTTTTTTATGTTTGTCAGTATTATGAAAAATGAGTTGAATTTTTTTTTTCAGTATTTAGATATACCATGAAAAATGAGTTGAAAAATAACTCATTAATGTTTTTTTTCCAAGTTTATTAAAAGAATAGAACTAAATCTGATAGATAAAAAAGTTTGAGGAAGGAATTGAAAACAAAATCCAATTTCATAAATTATTTTAAATAAAAAAATATATCAATCAAAATAATAGGGACTAAATCTAACAAATAAAGAAATTCAATTAAAAAAATTAAAAGAAAAAAAAATAAAATTAAAAAGAATTAAAACCAAAATTGATGTAAAAATTAAATTTTAAGTGACAAAATTAAAAAGAAAAAGAGGTTGAAAACATGATTCAAAATAAAATATATAACAATAAAAAATTAAAGATTAAATTCGATATAATCAGTAAATAACATGATATTTTATTTTTTTAAGTTTAAAAAGTGTTTTTCATTTAAAATAAAAGAAATTTTGTTTTTAAGACTAATTTTTTTTTTGATTGAAAATGCTTCTCATCTTAACAAACTTTTTTAAAAGTTTCCAAACATCGAAAAGTGAGAAAAGTGAGGAAAGTGATTCCACAGGCCTTATACAATCGAATATTAAATAACAATTTATTTTTTTAAAAAAAAAGAGAGTCATAAATTTAGTTTTATTGACAACGTCTTGAGAGCCTAAGTAGGAGAACAGGCCTAAACCACATATTAATAAATGATTGTCTGATATTTTTAGGCCCAACCTAAAACTCGATCACTTTTGAAGGTGATGCGATGAATAGAAGGCAGACTTAAGCAGGCCGTAAGCCTGTTAGCCATGAACTGAACGCATTGAAGCATTCATGTTGTGGGAAGATGAATGGAGAAGCTTGAATCGAAGCCTACAGGATTCCAAGTAAGCTAAGCGTCTTAAGATTTCCTATTTTTTAAGCGAAGATTGAAGGTAACCTTCAGCTACTGTCTCCAAAGAAAAAATATTTAATTGAGCGGTCACTAGCAGCTCTATCATCTATCTGCATTTTCGAAAATCATGCGTTTGCCGCAAAACAGGGATGGCATGATAAAAGCAAACAGAAAACGCCTCGGTTGACCTTCTAATCCATTGACGGCCTACCCAATTGCAGTGTTCTTCAAAAACTTACAAGCACCCTGCATATCTCCGGAGCTTGGGACCCTGCAACCTTTCTAAACACTCCAAATGCATGCATAGATGAACTCTGAAGTTTCTTCTTCAGTTACCCTCAGGTTTGAATGGTTAGCAACAGAAATACAAGTCCCATCGTCCACGTTCACGAATATATACATGTCACCACCTAGCATGCTTAATTTTGTACAGAAGTGTGATCTACGATGTCTTTCACAATAACCATGGCCCTCTCATCCCATTAACTTAAACGAGTGAAGCCCATAATCCCCACTTTCCAAGGAAAACACAAGTTTATGAGCATAGCAACGGGCAGACAGCCAACTTCGAGAAATGGGAAGTAGACTCGTATAGTAATATTCCATTCAGCAGCTGATAGAAGCGTCAATATCTCTCAACCACATGTCCATGGAATATACAATGGGGCATCATAAAAGGGCCAACCTTTTCAATGGCTTCCAATAATCTAGCTTTCCAAAACTCTCCTTGAAGTCATGCAATTGCACACTTGTTACATGACCGGATAACACATTTCATTAGGATCAATTCTGAAATCCTTAGCTCTCCAATAGAGAACTGAATATTGCCCATGCATTCATATTCAATTTCACTTCCAATCAGGCACAAAAGAATGTATCAAAGGGAGAAAAATAAAAGAAAATGGAGAATAACTAGACTCAGATGCATAGACATGAATTGTAAAAAATCATTTGAGAAGGACACCTGCAACAACAAAAGCACTGCAGTGATAATTCTTTGCGTTCATATTACATCCTCATCTGAGTGGTTAATTTGATCAAGAATTCAGAGAGAAAAAGACAATAGGCAGATTCAGATACTCCAGAATTTGAGCATCTAAGATATGGAAATGCATAGAAAGGTAAGAAATTTCATCCTTTTACAACATAATTTTTGGAGTCTCATTCCATAGTTCATATACTGACTAACTATGCCCACAACAAAACTGACACAATAGACCACTTATTCTGTCAAATGAAACATCAGTGCTATAAAGAATTTGTTACTAGCAGAACTGTAACCTAAGCCAAACCGCCTCACACAAGTAATGTGTACCAGCTCAACTTGTAGTTTGCATTAAATAAACAAAGCGCCCTTATATCTAAAGCCATCCCTCACCTTTACCTGGCCTTTTCAATTTCTTGTTATGAATTGACACCAGCAGATTCCTGCAACTTCTTTGGTGGTGGGTTTCCTCCAGATATCATTACATATGAATAGAAGCACAGCATTGCAGCACTGTAATGAATAAAGAAGTTTAGGTGCCAAAAACGAGACCAAATAATTTGATAAATAAAAAATTTCAGTAACCAATTATTAAGTACCTGATGACAGCAAAAAATCCTGTTGGAATTACCTTCTTTGTCTGCAGCCCACAAAATAATGATATTAGAAAAAAAAAAAACAGCTAATCAATGAGAACAATTTTAATACTGATGTGGTTACTAACCAAAGAGTAAGCCCGAAAGTTGTTCCAGCAAAGGGCTGCTGCGAGTACTGCAAGGACAGAAAGTGACAAAATAAGATAAAACTCACAAGGAAAGATTAATTATCTTCTGTAAGATCCAATAAGGCAATGATACATTTTTCAAGTTTTAAAAACTTCAGGCGGTTATGACAACTGTGGTTTCACAAATTCAAAAATAATTCCCTATCCTATTTCACACATGTTTGTAGGACTCACTCATTGACCTTCCCAAAGTGCTAATGATCTACAAACTGCATGTTTCAGATCATCAGCATTTGCCTTTATTTCTTCACTAAACGTTGAACACAGGATAAGAGTAGAAGACTGGGAGAAACAGAGAATAATAGTAATGGGGGACAGTAGAATCCTATCTAAAACTCTAAGTATTGTTCATTGTGATGCAAACTTGCTTCCTTGCCATGGCTGGGCATATAATTCATTGCCTCATCCACGTGATCATCTAAAACTATAACTTTTTAACTTCCCAATCCACTTTGGATGATCATCAATTGGATGGCCTATAAAGCAAATCCATATTTTAAGTAGTCCTGCAAATTATTCATCAAGCAAGGCAATCAATTCAAAATCTCTACCACGCCCAGAGTGGCTATAAACCAATATTCACTTCATAAAGTGAACACAATCTCCCACAAATGCATTTCAATGCGCACTCGAGTAAGGGCCAAAGTCTCCAACATCTATGCGTATTTTGGGCTTCAGTTTATTCTATTGGCATGAATTCCAGTGCACAGAGAAAGTTCTCAGATACTATAAGAAACAATAAAAAAAAAAACCCACGCCTTGAGAAAGGCTCAAAAACCAATCAGGAACAACTAGCTGATTCGTTTCAGGTTTCTAGTTTCTAGCTTTCAGCTTCTACATATATTTTCTCCCACTAAATTTTTGCTTCAAGAAACAGAACAAATAGCTGAAACTAAACAATCCATAACAGAAATTTAAAGAAACAGCATGACAATATCGTAAACAGTATGATTCAATTACCAGCTTGTCCAAGCACAAATGGAAGGCTTGATTTCCCCTGCCTCCAAATCTTTAAACTAAAGGTACTGAGTGCTAGCAAAGCACCTCCAAACAACACACCAGTACCTAAACTCACAGCATTTCTAGAGAAGACAAAACCAAGAAGCCCCCCACTTAAAACAACCCCACCTGAAAAAAAGAAGGAAAAAAAAGAAGCAAACATTTGCAAGAACCTGCATCATTATCTTCCCAAAAACAAAACAAACACTAAAAATTCAAACTTTTCAAAACCCAAATGGAAATAAAAGTAAAGAACACTCACCAAAAGGAATGCCAAAACAAAAGTCATGAATTTTCGCTGACCCATACACTCCCTTTACTGGATCACTAATTCCCTTATACTCCTCAGGAGCTGTATAGTTATGATTCGTACTACTTGTTTTGATATTTGAAGTTGAAGTCTGTGCTTCATTATTATGTCCTTCAATACTCATAACAACCCATGACTATAATCATAAAAATCTATTAGTTTCTTGCATTGTTGTATCAGAAGAAAGTAAAAAAAAAAAGATTGGGTTTTTTTAGTACCTTGTAGCGAGGAGACCGTGGCAGAGATAGAATGGATCGACGGTGTAGATGGTGTAGCCTGCTGTTGAGTGAAGAGAAACAAGAAAGCTGAGAGATTGTTGTTGTTGATGATGATGATGTAGCCATGGTGGGTTTGATTGATGCGAGACTGATGGGATGGAGTTTTGAAGAGCTGATTACAGAAAATTGGGATTTTTGAAAGGGTCCTGAAGGTTGTAAACGGTACGTGGTCAACACCCGCCCCCACCTTCTTATTTGTGTTTTCTTTACCAAAGTGTCAAGATTTTTCGGTTGGCTTTTTAGAATTCAGATCGATCAGCTCCTATTCCTGCTATTTTTCAATATATTTAACTATTGCTTCTATACTTAAAAAGCATCTCAAGTATTATTATTATTATTATCTTAATGTCATCTCTATATGTTATATTTTAATTATAAAAACAACAAGTAGGGCATGTGGACTTTTCTTTCTTCGGCACTCAAGGTTACTAATTCAACAATTAACCGGTGGAGATTTTTCTATGTCAACTAACCTTACCAAGCACCGAGGTTGTAGCCCAGGTGTGACAGGTTTACTGTCTCTGTATTTTGGGTTCAAGTTTTAGTGTGCACATACCTGCTGGGCTTGTAGGGTGTTCAGTGGACCCAAAAATTACTCGTGATGTGCATAAGCTGGCCAGAACACCGCAGGTTATATAAAAAAAAAAAATTTGGTTCTAGCACCGTATCAATAATAACAATTGAGATTATATCTTTGAAGGATTAAGTGGTTAATTTGACAACACTCATACAGGGATTTTCAAATTCACTCAAGGTAAAGTAACATGAGATAATAAAGTTAATTAACAAACTCGAAAACATGGCTATAAGGCTTTGCAAAAAGATCACTTGAATTAATGTTAATGAAGATTCAATAATTGGAGCTATAAAGAATATGTGTTGTGTTACTAGCCACACCTAAACCATGAATTAATTAAAAGAATTCATCAATGAGGTTATAATAGATTATGGGTGATCATTTTTTATTCGGTTCGGTTTTTATAAAAAAAATAACCAAACCGAATTTTTTTTAAAAAAAAAACCAGAACCGAACTGAAACCGGTTTGGCTTGGTTTTTTTCCAGTTTGGCTCGGTTTTTTTCTGTTTGGTTTCGGTTTTTTTGGTTTTAGGCTTATAAAACCGAACCGAACCGGTCGGTTTTTTCAAAATTTTAATCGGTTTTTTTTCAAGGTTCGGTTTTTTTGGTTATTTTTTTCCCGGTTTTTCAGTTTTTTTGCTCACCCCTATAATAGACTAATTAGAGAATTCATTTTAACCCTTATATTCTTATGCAAAGCTATACACCCAAAAAATCTAATTTTCTTATTTTAAAGTAGAGTAAACCTAAAATATCATAATAATTGCAAATTCTATAAAGCTTAGAAACGTTTTTGAAACAGAATCAGAGCCCCCAAGAAAATTCAATTAGATGATGAAGACGACACCTTGCTCTCTTTATACAGTTTGCATATTACTACAAAATTAGATAATCCATATATATGCAGGACTACTTAAACCAAGGCTTACAAGAATAATATATATAATATTGCATCATGATGTTTTATTAACTCAAAAGCTAAACATATCACAAGTACATGAAAAGAAATTAAAAAAAGAAGAAGAAGAATTAATGTATACAGTAACAGGGAGGTCTTTACATGTCCTCCAATTAGTTTCTTGTCTTTTATCAATTCATTTGATATCTTAAATTAGAATATATGTACGAGTTATGGTGAAAAAAAACCAAAAAACTGATTAAATTAAAAAAATTAAAAAAAAACTAAAAAAACCAAACCGTGAAAAAAAAACTAATTAAAATTTTGAAAAAACTAATCGGTTCGGTTCAGTTTCAATTTTATAAGTTTCAAACCGAAAAAACCGAACTGAATCTAAATTGAAAAAAATTTCAATTTGGTTATTTTTTATATATAAACCGAATAGAATCGAAAATAATAACCCGTACTCCTGTATATTCTTCTAATTTATAAATATATATTAATTATTATTTTCGAATTTTTAGTTAGATTTCTATGGAACTTTCATTCCATTTACCTGCTGAGATGTGACATCTCATTATGACATTAACTCAAAATGTTATCTTAACAGTATATTCTATTTCATCTCTTGCCTAACACATTAATATTTAATAAATAAACACGCATCCACCTACTTGACCTTACATTTAATTGTGGAAAATTAGATAAATTCATACACTCAAAATCACGTTATCATTTAATGACACTTTTAAATAGTAATGAGTGGAAGATAGTTAAAAAAAAATTGCAATTCTTTGTAAAGCAAACTTTGCATATATATATATATAAGAATTGTTCGGAGGATTTAGGCAAACAAATGCAACAATTATTACTTGATTTAATTTAGTATTTAAAAGCAATAATAAAAATAAATTTTTTTATGGATTCGAGGAAACTCACTTCTGGAAAGTACACTTTGTGGGTCTAGGTGAGCGAGTAAAACCCCAGCTGTCCCAGGTTTTTACAAGAGGTACATGTCCTGATTCGAACTCGAGACTTGCTATGCAGATTTTAAACTCTTTGCCATCACGCCACGTTTCTTGGGGACAATTTTTTTTTTTTTTAACTAAAAGTAAATATGAAAAGAGTAATGAATTGCACATGCCATATATATATATATATATATATATATATATACACACACCTTACAAAAATACCTGTAACTAATCATATTTAAAACAATTAAACATGATAAATAATTAATGATAACCGATTAATACCAATAAAACATAAAATGGTTATAGTAATGAATTAAAATGGTTATATTGATTATTACTAATGGATTGACGATTTTATGTTTTATTACTATGGTAAATTTAAACATATTTAGAACAATTAAACATGTTTTATTAATTATTACTATGGTAAATTTAATTTAAATTCAAATTGTCACAAGAAATGCCACCAATGACGCATTTAAAAAAAATATACATGATTAAAAAAAAAAGTTGGTGACTAAAATAACTGAAAGCAGCTGGAACTAAAATTGTTTTTGAAGAATCAAGGAGATGGAGCACAACAAGGACTAAAGTGAAAATTTGAAAAACCAAACGACTAAATTGAAAATAAAATTCCAACGATACACGATATAAAATATGGAGGGAAACATTTGGCTGAATATTTAGGGAACAGGTGAATGAGAAAATGCAACTTCTAATATTGGACCGCAGGTCCCAACATATTATTATTTTCAGATAGACAACACAGAGGAGACTATGTATATATAGAAGGATAAAACAATGGAGATATCACATCCGCATGAGAGGCAGGGCAATCTATATTCCTGCTGTTGATGCTATTATTCTCTCTGCTGAAGTCTTACTAACTTAAAATATGCTCCTTCCATGTTGTTTATAAGATTGGAATGGGTGCCTTGCTGTATTATCTTCCCGCCTTGTATAACTGATATTTCATCAGCATTCTTTATAGTGGACAACCTGTGTGCTACTATGACTGTTGTTCGGTTTGTCATCAATCTATCTAGAGCTTGTTGCACGACACGCTCTGACTCCACGTCTAGAGCACTGGTCGCCTCGTCTAATAGCAAGATTTCTGGGTTTTTCAGAACTGCTCGGGCAATGGCCACTCTTTGCTTCTGGCCACCAGATAGTTGCACCCCTCGTTCACCAACCTTTGTTGAGTAGCCCTCGGGAAGGGCGCTGATGAAACTATGGGCATTAGCAAGCTTAGCCGCTTCAATTACTTCTCCTTCCAAGGCCCCTTCTTTTCCATATAAGATGTTCTCATAGATTGAGGTGGCAAAAAGAGGTGGCTCTTGTTGGACAAGACCAATGTGTTTCCGAAGGAATTTCAGCTTCAGTTTCTTGATGTCTATGCCTGCAGGAAATTTGAAGAGATTCTAATCAGACCAAACTTGAACCTTTAGAAAATTGTCTAAAGCTACTGAACAGGATGACTGCATGGAAAACTGCTGAGCACCATTCCTTTTCTACTGAAAATTGGAGAAACTGTTTATTTTCAGAAGAAGAACATGAAGAATCTATTTTGCATTTCTGAATTTGAAAAGATTTAAGTTTTTATAAGCGAAATTCGGATTGAAAGGTATCTTTAAGATGAAAAACATAACATTACTGGCAAATTAACAAATGGTTTCTTTGCTTAATCTTTTTTTCCAAAACTCTGCTATAATATTGATGCCTGTCTCATGCAATAGATGAAATAAAACCCAGAGAAACCCACCATCAATCATCACTTTTCCTGCTGTTGGATCATAGAAACGAAGAATCAGAGCAAGAACAGAACTTTTACCGGAGCCACTCTGGCCCACTAAAGCCATACTCTTGCCTGAACACACTCTGAAATCGAAGTCCTTGAAAATCAATGTATCTGGTCTAGAAGGATAGCTGAATTGGACCCCTCTCAGCTCAATTGTACCTTCCACATTTTTCAACTCTTCTCCAGCATCCCCAATCACCTGTGTCTTGCGGTCCAGCAGCTCGAAGACAGACGCTGCTATTTGGTTCCCTTTCAGAATATCTGGAGCCATCGCCAGAGTTTCTCCCATGGCTATTGCAGTTGTAATCAAAACAAAAAATGACTTCATGATAGATTTAAATCCAGAAATCTCCTTTCCCATCAAAACAGAACCATACCTGCAGAAATTTAAACAAGAGTAAAATGAATTCCTCTCAAACTATTGCTCAAAGCCAATTGGACAAATGAGAGGAGCATTGAGTTTGCAGTGTCAATCATGGTGACCTCTGTGTTGCTGCTCATGCTATGTTTCAATGCTAGGAATCCAGTAGTTATTCATTATGTGATCCAAAATGTAAAGCATCGGATGAAGATAAAACTATGTACCATAGTGCAAGCGCATAAGATGAGAATATGAAGAATTGGCATACACCATAGAATATTCCTGCGATCTGACCACGAAGAAATGAGCGGTTGGAAGGTTCCACAAGCTCATGGGCATAAAGATGAAGGATCTTCTCTTCAGCAGAAAATGCTGCAACAGTGCGGATGTTGCTGACAGCCTCTCCAGCCAGCATGTTAGCCTTTAAATATGCTTTGCTCAAGTTGCCACCAAAGCCTTGCATAAAGAGTTTCTGAATTCATAAAATGGATTAATTAACATTAGATGTTGACAAAAAGAAATTCTTCTGTACTAAATACGGGAAAGAAAGGAGACCTCGCTGATGTGACCACTGATCAGGAGTGGATATGTGGCTATGACAACAAGTGTGATCCTCCAGTTTAAGATGAAAGCAATGATAAATGAGGTGAC
>Ga0307509_10011374_pt1 | contig 10784 bp, 9 predicted proteins | sample 10_EM_MG_FD_202245 | JGI IMG/M metagenome (GOLD analysis project Ga0307509, IMG submission 202245) | Populus trichocarpa ectomycorrhiza microbial communities from riparian zone in the Pacific Northwest, United States - 10_EM | ecosystem: Host-associated > Plants > Roots > Unclassified | place... | reverse complement strand
CTTCCTGCTTGTTTCTTTCCTTTCTACTTCCTTCGTATGTACGAGTATGTTTGTAGGATTTGGTTGGGCGATAGGCGAGATGTGCGGTTGGTCTCATACCAGAGGGACTTGGGGGTTTGGATGTTTCCTGGGGTGAGGAGGACAGGGTTTTTGTTGGCCATAGCGTTAAAGCTGAATGCTGTCTTTGTACCTTGGGCGGGTGCATATGATTTAAAAAAAAAAGAAGAAAAAAAAAGAAAAAGAGTCGGCTTGTGGACCCACAAACCATCTCCCCTGCACCTCTGGCGATTGAAATCTCAACACCAGGGAAATCATTGTGAGATCCACCACCACCCCCTCTCCTCCCCCTTGATGGCTTCTGCCTAGGGGAGTGATGGTATTACCCCTCCTCTCGCTTTAGGGTCTACCCCCTCCTTCACGGGGTTCTTGTTCCCGTTCATCATTGACTTCCGCTCATGAAGTTCGGTTCTCCCCCCTTACCCCGCACTTCCTTTGCACCTCGCTTAGGTTTTGCACACTCGGCATTTCGCTCTCTTCATTCACGGTCGGGGCTGAGCTCTCCAAGCCCTTAGCGAAGTACCTTTCCGTCGCGGGTACGTGGTCCTGTCGGGGAACACTTCGGTTAGTAACTTCAGCATCTTGTCCTCGTTTCGCATTCGGAAAAGCATCGGCCGCGGTTACTCTAGTCGGTTGTCTCAAGCGTTTGGATTGCCTTCCCCTTGCCATCCATCCTCCACCACCCTCTTGGTCTTCGTCCCGTTGCTCGGTTACAGCTACACCCTTCCCCCTCTCTCTACCTCCTCAGCTGGCACCTTACTGCTCCCCTTTCTGCGGTCGATCTTCGGTCGCTATACAAAAACCCGCCTCGGTTACGCCTGTCCTTCTGGCCGTCGCTAATGCTGCTTTGGCACACCCACCGGCGACCCCTTATCAGAGTCACCTCCATCCACTTTTCCATCCTGCCATCAGGCACCGCTTTGTCCCCCGGCACCGCTCCGGTGTGGAGGTCCACACTCTCACTTCCTAGCTCAGGCTGGTACACGTCACTTCTCAGACGTAATCTTCCTTTGTCAGGGGTTCAATCATTCCTTATGTTTTTATACTTTTGTAGTAGATGTCACTAAGGGTTCTTCTTTCTTTCCTGCTTGCTTCTTTCCTTTCTACTTCCTTCGGATGTACAAGTATGTTCGTAGGATTTTGCTGGGCAATAGGCGAGATGTGCGGTTGGTCTTATACCAGAGGGACTTGGGGGTTTGGATATTTCCTGGGGTGAGGAGGATACGGTTTTTGTTGGCCATAGCGTTAAACCTGAATGCTGTCTTTGGACCTTTTTTTTTTCTTTTTTTTTTTTTGAATCATGTGATTATTGATTTAGGTACAAAATCCTGCATGCAGCTCGCGCTATGGCATATAAAAAACCTTAATTCCAAAAACTAACAAAAAAAATAACAAAATTCAAACAACACGTGCACAAACTCTCCAAGCGTGATCATCAGAACCCTGTCACATCGCTATCGATGACTAACAAAAGAAAAGTAAAGTAAAGCCCTCCTTATAATTCATAAGAAAAACACTCATAAGTACTAAAAACCTCCCGGCCCTACCTGCCCACTGCCGCAGTCAAACAGGAACAAAGGAAAGTCATGAACCGTATTGAAACTACACTGAAGAGAAACTCGAGCAGGGGAGTTTGAAGTAGCAATACCTAGAAGGCCGGGGCCAAGCTAGGGAGATATGTGCTAAGCACTTTCTGAGCCTGAACCCGGCTCAGGAGTCACAGTACTGGCTTGAATACGCAACATGGCTAGAGGAAAGCGCGTGCGAGTAGCGTAGAGATACTCAGGTAACCCTCTGAGGAGGGGAACCCAGAGCCAGAGGGGACCGTCAGGGCCAATGTCGTCCACACCTGAGAGATGGGTGAGGCGAGGGTGAGCCTTAGAGGGGCAGTGGAGAATCGCGTGTTGGAAGGACTCATGGTCTTCCTCACAGAACGGGGAGAGGGTGCTGGAGTCCCTGTTCCTCCAGGATATGTGTGCGGCAAGGTAGCTGGCACCTGTACGCATCTGGTGTATATGGCCACATATAAACCGAGAAAGGCCAGTAAAGACATGGGGAGTGAGGCAGGCACCATAAGGATAGGCAGAGGGCACTGGTGGACTTATGTCTAGCCAGTCAGTGAGGAGTGACTGTTTCAGAGGAGTTCTGAGGGCTTGGTAGGTGACGGAGGGTACCCTCGACAGCAGGAGCGCCACAAGATCGGTTGAGGCAAGCGGGAGGGTAGAGATTTCCTCAATAAGGTCTGAAACCTCCTGACATAAGGAGTCTAGTGGTAAGTGCTTGGCAGAATTAACCGCCGGGCCAAGCCATGAAGTAAGGTGGACGGCTTTGGAGGAGCCAAGGAGAAGGAAGCGATGATCGTCAGCTGAATGACCCTGGTCCCAGGTGGGCACAGACTCGGGCATCCGGGCAGTGGCAGCGTTGAATTCCGAAGGGGCGCAGACCAAACAGTGGGAAGCTGACAGACAGCGGTGTTTGCAGATGGAGGAAATGGGTGGTAGCGAAGCCTCCCGGTGCAGAGCGCTGAGGGCAGTGGTGTAAAAGCAATTAGTTGTCCACTGAAGCACACCATGCCAGAACGAGTTGAGTTTCTTAAGAGTGACGGTGTCCGGAACAAAGAGGTCGCAACCGTAGGTGAGAATCGGAAGGATGGCGCCGAAGACTAACTTTCTGTTGCACCAGGAGGAAAGGCCTTTGCCAGCTGCACTGAGCTGTCGGATTGAAGTGAAAGAAGCTTTGGCAAGTGCCAGCCGCCTCAGGAAATGAACGCAGGAGTGAATAGTAGGGGGGAGCCAGTAGCCAAGCCACCTCACAGCTTGAGAGGGAGGAAAAAGCATGTCGTTGATCACTATGGAGGCAAAGGAAACATCTGAGCGGTCCTTTGGAGTTCTCCCGTGAATGAGTTCAGTTATGGGGACAGAAAAAGCCACCCCCAGATCGGCACCCCGCCTTTGGATGATGGCGAAAAAGTATTGAAGAGCGCGGATATTGGAACAAACAGAGTCCTAGCCGACTGTTATGGTGAGGTCGTCAACATAGGAAATCGCCAGACCTTGGGGGATAGTGGGGTGGAGGCTGGCTATGTAAAGCACAAAAAGAAGAGGAGAAATCGGCGAGCCTTGAGGGGTGCCAACCGCAACCGGGCAGAAAACCTTAGGCGCGCCTTGGAAAATGAGTCGGCATTGGCGTTTAGAGGAAAAGACTTAATCCAGGCAACCAGATAGGCGGAAACACGTCCTTTGGTGAGGGTATTGGCGAGCTTGTTAGGGCAGAGATTGTCAAAACCACCTTTGACATCCAGGAAAAGAGTTGATTCTTTGAAGGAAGCAGCCTGAAGTAGGCGAACCTCGTGGGTAAGAGTAGTGACAGCGTCGAAACAGCCCAGACCGGCTAGGGATCCACACTGATTGGGGTGTAAGAGGCCAAGGGAGCGGGTGGTGGAGGCGAGACGAAGAGCAGAAAGTCTTTCAAGGATCTTAGAAACAGTTTTGAGCAGGATAATGTTGCGGAAGGAAGCAGGTGTACGGTAATCAGGTTTGCCTGGTTTGTCCAGGACAATGCCGTTGGCCTTCTTCATGGCTAGGGGGTGGTAACCGTGGGTGAGGAGGGGAGTGAAAAGAGATGGAAGGAGCCGTTCGTTGGCCTTATGGACCTGCTTCCAGACAGAGTAAGGAATACCACTTGGGCCAGGGGCTGACGTGTTGGAGGATTTTCAAAGTGCGGAGGACACTTCTGCTGGTGAAACTGGGGGGACCTCCTTAAACGCAGGAAGGATGAGAGGAGGAGGAGGAGAGGGTCTAGGAGGGAAAAAATGTTGTAGAAGTGTATTGTTAATTTGGGTGGGAGAGGAGGCGTTCTCGAGTGTGGGGAAACGATCCGGGGCTCTGCCGGCTGTAATCTTTCGAGTATCCCAGACTGAATGGGAGTTTGGTTGGGGTTTTGGAGGTAATGAGGTGCGTGATCTTGGCAAGGGAGTTGTCGAACCATAGGTCGAGTGAGTTTGGAGTAGGGAGTGCAGGGGGAGCTGCAAGCATGAGATCGGCAAGCAGAGGGGAAATGTGATCCCAATCCATGAATTTCCAATTTATGCCCCTGGGCAGGGGCTTCAGCAGGGCAGTGGAGAGAATGATTGAGAGGGCGGAGTGATCCGAGCCGGTTGGCCGGAGGGAGGGGTTCCAGGAGGAGAAATATGGAAACAAAGCAGTGTTGGCAAAGGACAAATCAATTACTGCAGGGCGATGATTGGAGGTGAACGGGAACCTGGTGTAGACCCCAGGAGTATTGAGGAGAGAAAACAACTGAGCTGATGCCCTGTTGAAATAAGGGGAACTTATAAACTGGTCGTAGCCGGAGAGCAGACGAGTCGGGTCGGAAGCGGAGTGCTGAATGTTGAGGTCCCCAAGAACAAGTCTAGGAAAATCATGCAGAGGAAACAAATCAACAGGAGAAACTGACCTAGTGTGACCATTAGGAATAGACTAGGCGTTGTACAAATGAAACAAATTATGAGAAGTATCAAAAAGTCCCTCAGGGGAGTGAAAGTTCACAGCCATGAGGTCGCCCCTTTCAAAAAAGAATGGAAGAATAGAAATGACACTTAATACCCTTTCGTGAACATAGGTTGCAACTCGAGGCTCATAGCTGTCAGTTGCTGGAGGGAAAAAACATTTATAGTTGCGAAAAACAGGAGGACAATTCCTCCAGAGAGGAATATCCTGAAGAGCCACAAGATGAGGAGAACTTTCTACTGAAGTAAAAAAACTAAAAAGAGTTTGAAAAACATTACTGCTACCAGGACGATTATGCTGAACAATGGAAAGATTTAAACAACCAGGATAATGGAATGATTGGGATGGTGAAGGATTCTGTGTTGGGGCTGGGCTTGTCAACATCTGAAGATCCATGTGGACGTCGGTCGGCGCGGGCTCGCCCCAGTCGGCACCCGTGCTAGCTCTGAAGAGGGTGCTGCCAGCACCAAAGAGGTTCCTGCGGGTGAGGGGAGCGGCAAGGCTAGACTGGGCGGACGCGCTGCGGACTATTTGAAGGGTTTCAGGTTGGGTAGATTCGCTAGCGGGAGGAAAACGAGGACCGTGCCTGGCTGCAGTGGCTGGTACAGTTGGGTGAGCAGTTGGACCCTGAGGGGTGGTTTGGGGGAGGCCCGCATCGTGGGCATCGGAAATGTCTTGGTCCCTAGGAGGATGGAGAGCAGAGAGGATTTCGCGGTGGATGGGACAGGTCCCATCGAAAGAGGCGTGCTGACCACCAGAGTTGATACAGAGAGGGGGGGAGGCGTTGCAGTATCCAACAACAGACTTCTTAAAGCCCCCTTTCGGACAGCTTTGGTTAGCACATCTGTGGGCGGAGCGATGATGGAGGAGAGTGCAGATCGGGCAAGCTTATGCCTCTTCTTTGCATAGAGGAGCAGAGTGACCAAAATGCCAGCACTTTTGGCACTGCATGGATTTGGAGGCAGAGGAGATGGGGGCGACCGTGCAGGCGCGGAAGAAAAGTCGGATCGACTCACCGAACCGGGAAACATGGAGTGTGTCAACTGCCACAACCACCGAGGTTGTGCGCTTCTCAGCCCTTTTCACCGGATCTGACTGTCGGAATCTAGCCCCAAATATGGGGACGTCAATAGCATTGCTGATTGATTCAAGGAGTGAAGGGAATAGGTCAGTAGGCTCGTGCGGGAGAATAGAAAGAGGAAGATTGTGGATGAGGAGCTTGACACTTGTAGGAGCCTCCCTGAAAACCTGGAATGGATTGTCTCCAACCAGGAAACTCTGATTGAGCTTCTTAGTCATCGCATCAAAAACAGAGGAGTAAGCAGAAGAAGGGGTATAGGGATTGGCTGTGAGAGTAACAGCCCCATTGCGATTGACCGAGGCAGTAAGGGAGAGGGGTAAAGAGCAGTTGGCCTCTTTAAGCAGAGCGGCCATGATGTTGGGAAGGGTAGCAGTCATGATGAAAGCATCGTTCCGGAGGGTTGGGGAGGTACGAGAGGCAAAGAAACGACATTGAGCAGCTGGGAGCGGTGGGGGTCCTTTTGGGACACTACTCTTGCTTGGCGCAGCAACTTGTGCTGCAGTGGCGTTTTTCTTGCCCTTACCGCCATTGCTGGTAACCTGTGCCCAGGTTAGTTCTTGGGGCTGCGGGGGATCAGAGAGAGTGAAACCGGGGGGGGGACCTGTATGGAAGAGTGAGGTGGCTGGGTAACGCTCAGAGGAAAGTTTGGCTTCCTCTGATTGGGAGTGACGAGAGGCGAAAAGGATAGCCGCTTGGGGTGAGTCCTGGTGGCATTTGGCGTAAGTGTCCGGGTTGCCATACCATTTTCCCTCAAAAAGGAAGGGAAATTCCGGGGCGGCGACCGAACGAGACGTGAGGTGGGTGGCGACTTTCTTTTTCTGCTGAGCAGGTTTAGCTTGGACAGCAGGGGCGGGAGGAGGTGGCGCTTGAGGCAGCGGGGGTGCCACTTGTGTGGCGCGGTGTGAGGAGAGAGCAGCAACACAAGAGGACAAGTCCTTAAGGGACGACTCCAGGTTGGATGAGGCTGGTGGTGAGGGGGTGGCTGAGCGCTCTGCCTGGGCGGAGGGGAGGGACTCAACCTGCGAAGTCAGGAAGGTAACAGAGGCACCAAGGTCATTAACCATGGCGATGAGTTGGGCGAGAAGGGGGGCCATAACGAGTTGACTATCGGGGAAGGTAGCGGCGGAGGCATTGTAGACAGTGGGGCACGAAGCCAGGTCAAGGCAAGCGAGCCTGGCAGCATGCCCAAGGATATTGGCAACATTGTCAGCCTCCCCAGAGAGAGAGGCATGACTGGACTGGGATGACGATGAACGAGCGATAGGATCAGCCCTACGGTCCTGGCGAGAGGAGGCAGAGCCAGCAGGGCCAACAGCCGAGGCCGGGCCTGCACCAATGGAAGCGAGAGGGGTAGACGACATCAGGACAAGGCCAACAGGCCAGGCAGGAGGACATGGAGGAGGGGGAGAGAGAAAGTAAAGTCAAACTACCTGTTTGACTTCCCAAGAATAAAAGTCCTCTCAGCAAAGGTGAAATATATATTTCACTTGAAAATGAAGCCCATGTGAAAAGCCAAAATAGATGTATCATGACGAAATAAAGACCAAACCCTGAGGTTTACGTTGGCCGAATGCGGTAAGTATTTTAAGCAACAGGAAAGTAGAGGGCGCGGAGCGTGCTGTCTTTGTACCTTTTTTTTCTTTTTTTTCTTTTGAATCATGTGATGATTGATTTAGGTACAAAATCCTGCATGCAGCTCGCGCTATGGCATATAAAAAACCTTAATTCCAAAACTACCAAAAAAAATAACAAAATTCAAACAAAACATGCAAAAACTCTCCAAGTGGGATCATCCGAACCCTGTCGCATCGCCATCAATTACTAACAAACAAAAAGTAAAGTAAAATCCTCCTTATAACATATAAGAAAAACACATGCAAGTAATAAAACCTCCCCGCCCTACCTGCCCACTACCGCAGTCAACTAGGAACAAAGAAAACTCATAAATAGTATAGATAATACCCTGAGGAGAAACTCAAGAAGGGGAGCTTGAAAGAGCAATACCTTGAAGGCCGAGGCCGAGCCAGGGAGTTTTGTGTTAAGTACTATCCGAGTCCGATCCCAGTTCAGGAGTAGCAGTAGTGGCTCGAATGCGCAACATGGTAGGAGGGAAACCTGTGCGAGTGGCATAGAGATACTCAGCTAACCCCCTGAGGAGGGGAACCGAGAACCAGAGGGGACTGTCAGGGCCAATGTCATCCACACCTGAGAGATGGGTGAGGCGAGGCTGAGCCTTAGCGGGGCAGAGGAGAATCGCATGATGGAAGGACTCATCGTCTTCCTCACAGAACGGGCAAAGGGTGTTGGAGTCCCTGTTCCACCAGGAGACATGTGCGGCAAGGTAGCTGGCACCTAAGCGCATCTGGTGAATGCAGCCACATATAAATTGAGGAAGGCCAGTGAAGGCGTGAGGAGTGAGGCAGGCACTATAATGATATGAGGGGGGCACTGGGGGACTTAAATTTGACCAGTCAGCGATGAGAGACTGTAGCAGAGGAGCTCTGAGGGCTTGGTAGGTGACAGAAGGTATCCTCGACAGCGGGAGTGCTACGAGATCGGTTCAGGAGAGTGGGTGGATAGGGAGGTCCTCAATAAGGTAAGAAACCTCGTGACATAAGGAGTCTAGTGGTAGGTGCTTGGCAGAATTAACCGCCGGGGCAAGCCAAGAAGTAAGATGGACGCCTTTGGAGGAGCCACGGAGGAGAAAGGGATGATCTTCCGCAGAACGACCCTGGTCCCAGGTGGGCACAGATTCGGGTATCCTGGTGGTGGCAGGGTTGAATTCCCAAGGGGCGCAGACCAAGCGGATCGCAGCTGACCCATGGCGGTATTTGCATATGGAGGAAATGGGTGGTCGTGAGGCCTCCCGGTATAGAGCACCGAGGGCGGTGGTGTCAAAGCCATTTGTTGTCCACTGGAGCACCACATGCCAGAACGCGTTGAATTTTCTAAGAGTGGCTGCATCCGGAACAAACAGGTCACAGCCGTAGGTAAAAATAGGAAGGATGGCACCGAAGACTAGCTTTCTGTTGCACCAGGAGGAGAGGCCTTTGCCAGCAGCACTGAGCTGACGGATCGTAGTGAAAGAGGCTTTGGCTAATGCCAGCCGTCTCAGGAAATGAACGGAGGAGTGTAAAGTAGGGGTGAGCCAATAACCAAGCCATCTCACAACTTGAGAAGGTGGAAAAAGCATGTCGTTGATCACAATGGGGGCAAAGGAAATGTCCGAGCGGTCCTTCGGAGTTCTCCAGTGAATGAGTTCGGTTTTGGGGACAGAACAAGCCACCCCCAGGTCGGCACCCTGCCTTTGGATGATGCCGAATTAGTATTGAAGAGCGCGGATATTCGAACGTACAGAGTCCGAGCCGACCGTCATAGTGAGGTCGTCGACATATGAAATCGCCAGACGTTGGGGGATCGTTAGGTGGAGGCTAGCTATATAGAACACAAAAAGAAGAGGAGAAATGGGGGAGCATTCAGGGGTGCCAACACCGACTGGGCAGAAAACCTTAGGTGCACCTTGGAATATGAGTCGGCACTGGCGTTTGGAGAGGAAAGACTTGATCCAGACAACCAGGTAAGCGGAAACACCTCCTCTGGTGAGGATCATAGCCAGTTTGTTTGCGCAGACGTTGTCAAATCCACCTTTGACATCCAGGAAGAGAGTAGATACTTCGATGGAAGCGGCCTGAAGTAGGCGAACTTCATGGGTGAATGTAGCGACAGCGTCAAAACAGCCAAGCCCGGCCAGGGACCCACACTGATTTGGGTACAAGAGACCAAGGGAGCGGGTGGCGGAGGCTAGACAAAGAGCAGAAAGTCTTTCGAGGATTTTGGAGACAGTTTCGAGCAGGACAATGATGCGAAAGGAAGCAGGTGGACGGTAATCAGGTTTGCCTGCTTTATCCAGGACAATGCCGTTGGCCTTCTTCATGGCTAGGGGGTGGTACCCGTAGGTGAGGAGAGGAGTGAACAGAGATGGAAGGAGCCGCTCGTTGGCCTTATGGACTTGCTTCCAGATAGAGTAAGGAATACCACTTGGGCCAGGTGCTGATGTGTTGGAGGATTTTCGAAGTGCGGAGGACACTTCTGCTGGTAAAACTGAAGGGACGTTCTTAAACGCGGGAAGGATGAGAGGAGGAGGAGGAGAGGGTCTAGGAGGGAAAAAATGTTGAAGAAGTGTATTGTTAATTTCGGTGGGGGAGGAGGCGTTCTCGAGTGTGGGGAAACGACCAGGGGCTCTACCAGCTGCAATCTTTCTGGCATCCCAGACTGATCGCGAGTCGACGTTGGCCAGAAACTGCGACCAGTGGACTCTTTTGGCAGATTGGATAGCCTTGAAGTACGTGTTTCGAGCCACATGGGCCAGGGCGGGTGAGGTCTGATTCTTTCTCATGAGACAGGAGGTATGGTGATCGATGCGTCGTAGCTGTGCGAGTTCTGGAGTCCACCACGGTTTAGAGTAGGAGGATGGGCGTTTGGTTGGGGTGTTGGAGGTGATGAGGTGAGTGATTTTGGCAAGGCAGTCGTCGATCCATAGGTCGAGTGAGTGCAGAGTGGAGAGAACGGGGGGAGCTGCAAGTGTAAGATCGGCGAGCAGCGGGGAGATGTGATCCCAATCCGTGTACTTCCAGTTGAGACCCTTGGGCGGGGGCTTCAGAAGCGGAGTGGAGAGAATGATTGTAAGGGCAGTGTGATCCGAGCCGGTTGGCGGGAGGGAGGGGTTCCAGGAGGAGAAATACTGGAGCAAAGCAGTATTGGCAAAGGACAGGTCGAGAACTGCAGGGCGATGATTAGAGGTGAACGGGTACCTAGTGTAGACCCGGGGAGTATTGAGGAGAGAAAAAAACTGCGCCGATGCTCTGTCAAAATAAGGAGAACTAATAAACTGATCGTAGTTGGAAAGCAAGCGAGTCGGGTCGGAAGCGGAGTGATGAATGTTGAGGTCCCCAAGAACAAGTGTAGGAAAATCATCCTGGGGAAATAAATCAACAGGAGAAACTGACCTAGTGTGACCACTAGGGATAGAGTAAGCATTGTACAAACGAAACAAATTGTGAGAAGTATCAAAAAGTCCCTCAGGGGAGTGAAAATTCACTGCCATGAGGTCACCCCTTTCAAAAAACAATGGAAGAATA
>Ga0307509_10011373_pt1 | contig 10784 bp, 10 predicted proteins | sample 10_EM_MG_FD_202245 | JGI IMG/M metagenome (GOLD analysis project Ga0307509, IMG submission 202245) | Populus trichocarpa ectomycorrhiza microbial communities from riparian zone in the Pacific Northwest, United States - 10_EM | ecosystem: Host-associated > Plants > Roots > Unclassified | place... | reverse complement strand
AAAAGAATTCATCCCGAAACCTAGAAATCTCATTTTCGACCCGAGCGACGTCTTCCAGAACGGCGTATTTCGGGTACGGATGGGGAGTTTTCTGAGGCGTGCTCAGAACTCTGAACTGAAGATCGGCATGCCGGGGGTGTCACGGATGCTGGTGGCTGGGTCGGGGCCACATTGGCAGTAGATGGCGGGAGATCAGTTGTGGGAGCGGGATGTTCTATTGTTCTCTCCGGAGTCGAGAGATGGCGGCCGGCGGCTGAAGCAGGGGGAGCCGAGACAGAGTGTTCGTCGCGATTTATATGTGTGGCAGGTGGTGTGTCCTCCGCGCCATCATACCGTTGAAGCCTCTCCGCTACGAGCTCGGGATTGGCCAACAATCTGTTTGCCCAGGGGTTCTCCTGGGCCAATTCGCGGAGTTTACAGAGCATCTCAGACTCCAAAGGCCCAGACGGGCGAGAGGAGGGCACCCCCGACACCGGCACTAATGGTTGAGAGCGCGCTGGCTCCTCCATCTGCGATGGAATATTCCTCCGGCGTCTTGAGGGGCCCAGAACTCCCGGTGACTGGTCCTACATCAGCAATTAGCTATCCAATTTTGATCTAAGTCCGTGTTCAATCTAGATACTTACGCCCCCGTCATCTACAACGATAACCGCAGCTCCAGGAGGCGCCCGTGGCGCCCCCTCTGCCTCGGCCTGTAGCCATTCGTCCTCGACAAACCACTCCTCCTCCTCCTTCATTGCCCGTCCTGCATCTTCTGCGGCGGCCGACTCTTCCCAGATGTCGCGGTCGCAAAACTGGTACCTCGTATTGGGAGGCTCGGGGGTCTCGTCCAGTTCCTCGCCGTCTTCGGGTCGTGCCTCGATAACCATGAGGTCCAGTGGATCCTGGCCACTGTTGGTGAGAAACCAGACACGCATGTCGTCATCTCGGTTCAGGAATATAAGTTGGCGTAGGGGGAGAGGATCTTCGGGGTCCTGAGGTATTCTGGCAGCACCCTCGCCTGTCGCACCGATGAGATACCGGGGACATCAGATTTCTTCTTCGACGTCTTGCTCTCTGACGACCCGTAGCAGATGGGTGATGCTTGGTGTAGCGAGGACCCCCCAGGCGATTCCGCGGTCCGAATCTCTTTCACACCAGGGGTGGCTGAGGAAGGGATGCGGGGCCGCCAGTGCTCCAGATCGACGAACAATATGGATTCTGACAGCTCGCGGCGAAAATGGCGACTCCCAATCCGCAAGAGCCACTAGCAGTAGATGTCAGGGCGGGCCTCATGGAATCAAGATGGCTAGCACTTACTCGGGGGTTCTGTAAGGTCGCCGCGACCATCACGACCAGCATTTTGACGCTCCTTTGTCGTTTGCAGTTTCTTTCCAGAATCCCTGGCAAGGATCTTCAGATGCCGGTTCAGTTCCAAAAGGTCGTCCGCGTGGTGCTGGCGTTTGATGAGCTCAATTCGCTCCTTGACTGGTGATAGGCCACGGGCGAACAATAAAATTGAATCCACTTGAATTTCGGTTAGGCGACCGGGGTCCAGGTGGCGAGCAATCATGTAGGCCTTTATTTGCTCGCGCCATGTCGCATAGATAGAAGATTGGCCACGCGGATACTTGAATCCACACCAGGATTTGGCGTACTCAATGTCGCCATACACAGTCCTGTTTCTTAGATTGTCAGTATACCAGATTCTGATTATTGTGGGATAGTTTGGCGTTATACACCGAATCTCCCGCGGCAGGTTGGAAGTGAGCGCGTGCTTCAGGCTCGGGTCCTCTGTTGTTTAAAAAAGGGTAGTGAGTTTGATATCCTAAGATTCCATATAAAGAGAATTCCAGCAGTGCTTACGCTCGCTCTTCTGCCCGGCGACAGGCGGCCGAACGTGTAAGAGTTCTTGTTCCTATGCCGCCCGGAACTTCTGGCGGGGGAAGTTGCACGGCGGGGAGTCTGAGTGGCAGAGAGCTATTAGCATCGATTACAAACACTGGGAGATGTAGTTTGCTTACTTTCCCTTCCGCAAGTGACGTCTCGCTATGCCTGGAGGGGCCATGGGTTCGCCGGCGATTTTGGAATCAAACATGAAGGGTGATCAAAATAAAATCGCCGGGGTCTCTTGATACCCACTTGGATGCCGGTTGACCTTCGTATGTCTCAAGACGCCAGATGTTCGGACGCTGGAGAGGAGGAACGCAGGTGGGGGTCTTCTGAGGCGGGAGGTAAGAAAGATGGAGGGGTCGGAGGGGTCTTTTTTTTCTTTCTTTTTTTTTTTAATATCATATATTCGTTGTTAAGGTACAAGAAATCGCATGGAGCGCTAGCTATGGCGAAAACAAAACCTAAAATCCAAAACCAACTAACAAAGGAAATATCCGGCACCAATCTCTTCATCTGGGGTCCGTACTGGTCCCTGGCCCACATACGGGCACGACATTGAAAAAAGTAAATCAAAGGAAACCCACCTTCCACCAGCGGATAGCATAAAAGAAAACACAAAACGTAAACCTAGCTTTCCTGAGACGACATAAAGTAACCAAAGGAAACTACATTAGATGACTGGAAAGAAACTGAACCGGAAGAAGAAGTCGGGCGGGAGAACATGCCCGGAGGGAAAGCTGTGGCTGTCAAGCTTATGAAACGGCTGAGGGACCCCAAAAGAGAGGCGGAAGACCAGACGGGAGCGTCAGGGCCGATGCCAGAGACCCCCTGAAGGTGGCGGGACCTGGCTGGCCCCTTGGCGGGGCAACGGAGTATGGCGTGCTCGAAGGTCTCCGGGGCCTCCTCGCAGCTGGGGCAGGTGGTCGGGGCGTCGTCGCTCCAAGAGGGGAGTGCACGGAGGTAGCACTTGCCAGACCTCATCTGGTGTAGGCGACCTGCAGCGAATTTGTTGAGGCCCATAAACGGATGGTGCCTAAGCGAGGGGCGGTAGGGGTATCTGGCCACGTCGGGCGCGGCTTCCTCCCATTCTTGTATGAGGAGCCTCCTGCATCTGATCTTGAGCTGAGGGTATGTACGACCCTGTGGGGGGGCCGGATAGGTTTCGAAGAGGAGGTGCTGGGAGATCACTGTGAGGGGTTCAAACCCGCCAGGGCCCAGGATGAATAACAGGGAGTGTGGGAGACCGTCGAGGGGCAGGTGAGCCCTATTCTTAGAGGGCGGTCTTGGTTGGAGCCAGGGGAGCGGGAGGCGGCTGCCCGCGTTCTTTGCCGAGAGGGACCTGTGGTCTGGCGAGTGGCGGTGCACGGAGGGTGTTTGTATCGAGCGGGGGAGGCGGGCCGAGGCCGCGTCGATTTCCGGGGGGGAGCAGTGTATCCTGAGGGCGGCGAGACGTCGTTTATACTTAAGGAGGAGGTCGAGTGGCGGGAGGCAGGCCTCTATGGCCAGTATGTCTAACGGGGTGCAGGTGAGGCAGTTAGTCGTCCACCTCTGCACTTTGTGCCAGAAGGCGGCTAACTTCCTTGTCATGTGGTAGGTCGGGGTAAACACATCCGCGCCGTAGCTAAGGATGGGGAAAAGCAGAGAGGAGGCCAGCCGATGGCAGAGGAAGGGAGGGAGGCCCATCCCCGGCGGGGAGAGCCTCTTGACGGCCACGAAGGCACCTTGTGCCTTGGCCAGACGTTTAGTAAAGTGAGTTGTGGTGGACATCGACGGGGTGAACCAATAACCCAGCCACCGGACCTCGTCTTTGGGTTTGAATACCGAGCCATCCAAGTGGACTGGAGCGTGGGAAATAGGGGCCCTGTCCCTGTTCGTACGGCAGTGGATGAGCTCTGTTTTGGGGATTGAGAAGCCAACGCCTAGCCTGGACCCTCTGGCCTTGAGCCTGGCGTAGTGACCCTGAAGAATTTGGACGTTGCGACGATAGGACGTCGAGGAGGCTGTGACACCGAAGTCATCAACATAGGAGAGGGTGAGGCCCTTGGGTATCTCAGAGTGCAGGCGGGACACGTAAATAACAAATAGCAAAGGGGAGACGGGGGAACCCTGGGGGGTCCCAACAGAGACTGGGGCGAAGATCATGGGGGAACCCTGGTATCTCAGGCGACATGATCTACCTGACAGGAAGGACCTGGTCCACGACACTAAGTACGGGTTAACACCCTTACTCCAAAGGATGCCGCAGAGGGAGGAGGGGTTGACGTTGTCGAAGCCCCCTTTAATGTCCAGGAATAGGGTAGAAACCTTTCTCTGGGCCATTTGGAGGGTCTTGACCTCGTGGGTCAGGGTGGTGATCGCGTCTGAGGCAGATAGGCCCGCGAGAGATTTGCATTGGTGTGGGTTTAGGAGGCCGGATACCCGGGCCACGCATGATAGTCTCCAGTTCATTATCCTTTCCAGGATCTTCGAAAAGGTTTGCAGGAGTACAATGACCCGGAAGGAAGAGGGGGAGTCGTAAGAGGGCTTCCCAGGCTTATCCAGCACGATGCCATCAGCCCTCTTGAGCGCGTTAGGGTGGGACCCGTAGGCCACCAGTGGAGCCAACAGGTTCTGAATGATGTGGGGAACCACACGATGCACTGGCTTCAACACCGAATTGGGTGGCATGTCAGGCCCTGGGGCCGATGAAGGGGATGAGCGGGCGAGAGGCCTGCTTATTTCCTCCGGTTCCAGCTCATGGCAGTCGGCGAAGGGGAGAAGGATTGTATCCCTGGACCCGGGGGGCTCGCCAGGGAAGAAGTGATCGAGGAGGGCCTTGTTTAGCTCACGCGGGGTAGTGGCACCCGGAGGTTCGGGGAAACGAGGGGGGGGCCGGCCGACAGCGAACCTCTTCGCCGTCCAGACAGTTTGTGGAGTGGCTGTGGCCAGGAACGACGACCAGTGTTCTCTTTTGGCCTTCTTGATGGCCTTAAAATAGGCGGCTCTGGCGGCTCTCGCAGAGGCTAGGAGGGAGGCGTTGTGACGATCTCCCTTGGAAGATCGGAGCGCAGAGTTGTAGGCTTTCCTGAGTAGTGACAGAAGCTCCGTCCACCAGGGCTTGGAGCGGTATGTAACTCTCTTCAGCGCTGTGTGCATTGCGAATTGAGTGGTCACTTTGTCCAGGTTGGTTTTGAACCACAAGTCAAGGGACCGAGTAGTGGGGAGGGACGGGGGTGGCGGTATGATGGTATCCTTAAGGGAGGCTTCTAGGGCTGGCCAGTCGGTCAATACCCAGTTAGGGGATGGGGGAGGCGCTCTGAAGACGGGGGCTTCGAAGCGGAGGAGGATCGGGATGTGGTCGGAGCCCGTGGAGGGAAGGGGGTCCGACCATTCGGAGAAGTAAGGCGCAAGGAGGGGGCAGGCAAAAGCAAGGTCAATGACGCCGGGGCGCCCTATAAGTGACATGGAAAAACGGGTAAAGACACCCGGTGTGTTGAGGAGGGAGAACCCGAGCTCAGTCGCTGTATCGAAGTACGGGGCCGATGTGGCGATCTCGTCCTCCTTGAAAACCCTGAGGGGGTCTGATGTGGGGTGGTGGATGTTCAGGTCACCCAGGGTTAGTGTGGGGTCCCCGGCTGACGGGAAGACGATCTCAGGGGGAACCGATCGAGTGTTGTTGAGCCGTCCTTTGGTGCTATAGGAATTAATGATTGAGAATTTCTTCGTGGAGGGGTTAAAGAAGCCGTCGGGGGTGAACAGGTCCAGAGCCATGACATCACCCCTGCCGAAAAACCGAGGGAGGAGGGAAACAGTCGACAAAAAGGAACTATAAACGTAAAAAGCAACGCGGGGCTTACAGCCACCGGTGGTGGGTGGGGAAAACGATGAAAATAACCCAAATGAGGGTAGTTTGCCTCTGTAGACCGGAGGGTCCTGCAGGGCAACAATAGAGGGAGGTTGGGCCAACTGAGAGAAAGACCCGAACAGGGAGAGAAACACATCCCAGCTCCCGAGGCAGTTGTGTTGAATGAGTGTGAATGGTTTCGGAGGGGGAGGGGAGACCGGCTCACCACCCCTTGACGTACGGTTGTGCTGCATTAGCGGGCCAATCCCGACGCGGATCTGCTCATGGGAGAGGGGCTGGGTTGCTCCGCGGGAGGGAGCGCACCAGAGCCTTGTGTGGGCCTCACTGAGGCCGGAAGTATCGTTGTCCTTCTGGCTCTTGGAGTACCCATCTCGAACGCCGGCTGGAGAGAGCGGGTGGGAGAAGGGGGGGGCGAGTGGTCCTGGTCGTCGGCGGCCGTGTCCATTTCGTCACCAACGGGCGGCGGGGGAATGACCTCTTCGGCAACGGTCGAACGCCTGAGAGTGGGCGGTGACGGGCGGCTTTCGCAATCCCTATGAACGGCTGTGTGGTCGCCGCCGCAGTTGACGCAGCGGGGTGGTGAGGAAGAGCAACAGCCAGGAGTAGCCTTAAGGTTGCCACCTCCAGGGCAGGTGGGGTTGGGGCATCGGTGAGAGGTTCGGGTGTGGTTGAGGGAGGAGATGGGGCATGTCGGATCCGCGGACGGGCACGTAGGGGCGACGTGACCGAAGGCCCAGCACTTCTTGCATTGCGTGTATCTATTGGAGGAGTAAGCCCTTTCGATCGTACGCGAACGGGAGAAGAGTCTGATGGAGGAGCCCATTGCCTGGACGTCCCCAGGGTGAACGGAGACAACGACCGACGTGGCAGTTTTGCCCTCTCTTGAGCGGGCGTCAGGGTTGAGGAACCTGGCGGCGAGGATGCGAATGTTTTTGGAGTTGAGGATCGATTCCGCAAGGGAGGGGAAGAGTTCATCCGGGTCCTCCGGGAGGAAGGCGATGGAGAGGGAGTGGATGGCGAGTTGGGTTTCGTTGGGGGCGAGGCGGAAGGGCAGCCAGGGAGAGTCACCCACGGGGAACGACTTGCTAAGCTGGGAGGAGAGGGCTTCGAAGTAAGGCGCGAATGCTGCGGCGGGAATGGCAGGGTCGGTGACGAGTAGCGTGACGGAGCCACGATCGTTGACTTTGGCCGTGACGGCAAGGGGGAGGATGCAGTTCGCATCCCTAAGGACACGGGCGGCCATGTCTGGGAATGTTGCGGCGATCAGGGAGGCTTGCGGGTGCTCAGAGGGGGAGGAACGGGGAGCGTAAAATCTTCTCTCGGCAGTAGGGAGCGACCTAGGAGCCTGGGGAACAGGGACCGTGTTGCTGGCTGACGCGACTTTGGCAGCCGTGAGTGTGCTCTTATTCTTCTTACCCTTCGGGGCGCCGGTCGCGGCAGCCTGGGCATACGAGGGCTGGGGTTTTGGGCGGTCGGGGGCGAGAAGACCCGAGATGAAGGGGGTGGGATCGGGGTACTTCCCTTAGCGGAACGCGTTTGCTTCCCATGAGTCAGGGAACTTCTCCGCGTATGCTCGGGGGTCGCCGTAAAAGGATCGCGAGTCCGGGTCGTACCGGGGTATGTCCGGGTCGAAGCACGAGGGGGTTGGCCTGTTGGAGGGGGGGGCCCGGATTCTCGTCCTGGCTTGAGCAGGGGGGGGCATGGGTCGAGTGGTAGTGCTGGTCGCGGGAATAGGAGGCCGAATAGGGGCCGGCGCTTGTTGAGGGGGGGCAGCTGACACCCTTTGTGACAGGTCACGTAGGGACGCGTTGATGGGGGTGAGGGCCGCTTCGAGCGCAGGGAAAGTGGGGAGGGTGGCAACCCCTGACTGGATGTTTCCTAGTTGGGTTGTTATCGTGTCCAGCTGACGCGTCATGGAGGCGAGCGCGTTCAGGGCAGAGCAGCAGAGGGGGAGGAGGATGGTCTCCCCATCCGAGAGGTCGGAGAGCTGATTATCGCCGAGGATAGGTAGTTGGGTCGAGGTGAAGTGAAGTCTCTGGCGTGTCTCGCGAATGAAATCACGGATGTAGAGGTGGGTCTCGTTGAGATCGGGAGTAGAGGACTGTCTCGAAGAGGCCCTGGAGGGAGCAGCCGAGGAAGGAAGAGGAGGGAGGTCTTCCATCGTGTCGATGGGGGATCAGGGACACGAAGCCTGAAAGGCAGGAGAAGTTAGGGGGTGAGGGGGGATCGTGCACTGAACGACGTGGAGTTGTAATTTCAATGACTGGAGGTGTAGAGGGCGCGGAGCGTGTGGGGTCGGAGGGGTCTCTTTTTTTTTTTCTTTTTTTTTTCTCTTTTTTTTTTTAATATCATATATTCGTTGTTAAGGTACAAGAAATCGCATGGAGCGCTAGCTATGGCGAAAACAAAACCCAAAATCGAAAACGAACCAAGAAAGTAAAAATCCGGAACATAACTCTTCAACTGGGGTCCGTACCCGTCCCAGGCCCACATACGGGCGCGAAATTAAAACAAGTACACTAAAGGAAACCCTCCTTATGCCAGCGGATAGCATGAAAAACAAACAAACGTAAACCTAGCTCTCCTGAGACGACATAAAGTTCCCAAAGGAGACTACATTAGATGACTGGGAAGAAATGGAACCAGCGGAGGAAGACGGGCGAGAGAACATGCCCGGGGGAAATGCGGTGGTGGTCGCCCTGATGTATTGGGTGAGGGCCCCAAGCAGGGAGGCAGAAGACCAGACGGGGGCGTCCGGGCCGATGTCAGAAACCCCCTGAAGGTGGCGGTCTCTGGCCGGCCCCTTTGCAGGGCAGCGGAGTATGGCGTGCTCGAAGGTTTCTGGGGCCTCCTCGCAGCTGGGGCAGGTGGTCGGGGCGTCGTCGCTCCAGGAGGGTTGTGCGCGAAGGTAGCTCTTGCCTGACCTCATCTGGTGCAGGCGGCCCGCGGCGAATTTGTTGAGGCCCATGAACGGATGGGGCTTGAGCGAGGGACTGTAGGGGTAGCGGGCCGGATCCGGCGCGGCTTCTTCCCATTCTTTCACGAGGAGATTCTTACATAGCAGTTTGAGCTGAGGGTAGGAGCGGCCCGAGGGGGCCGGGAAAGTATCACATAGAAGGTGTTGGGAGATCACGGGTAGGAGGTCAAGTCCACCGGGGCCCAGGATGAAGAGCATCGAGTGCGGGAGGGCGTCAAGTGGGAGGTGGGCTCTATTCTTCGAGGGAGGCCTAGGTTGGAGCCAGGGGAGGGGGAGGCGGCTCCCCGCGTTTTTCGCTGAAAGTGACCGATGGTCCGGCGAGTGCCGATGCATGGAGGGGGTCTCTACTGAGGGGGGGAGACGGGCCGTTGCCGGGTTAATCTCCGGGGGGGAACAAAGGATCCTGAGGCCGGCAAGCCGCCGTTTGTACCTCAGGAGAAGGTCGAGCGGTGGAAGACAGGCCTCGATGGCCAGTATGTCAGTGGGTGTGCTGGAGAAACAATTGGTGGACCACCTCTGGACCTGGTGCCAGAAGGCGGCGAGCTTCCTCGTCATGTGGTATGTGGTAGTGAAGACGTCTGCCCCGTAGCTAAGTATCGGGAAGAGGAGTGAGGAAGCCAATCTATGGCAGAGGAAAGGGGGGAGGCCCATACCCGGAGGGGAAAGCCTCTTGATGGCCACGAAGGCTGCTTGGGCCTTGGCCAGTCGCTTGGTAAAGTGGGTCGAGGTGGACATGGAAGGGGTAAACCAATAACCCAACCAACGGACCTCGTCTTTTGGTTTGAAAACCGATCCGTCCAGGTGGACGCGAGCGTTGGAGACTGGAGCCCTATCCCTGTTCGTGCGCCAGTGGATGAGCTCCGTTTTGGGGATGGAGAAGCTAACGCCCAGCCTGGCCCCTTTGGCCTTCAGTCTGGCGTAGTGCCTCTGTCGGATCTGGATATTCCGGCGGTATGAGGCCGAAGACGCTGTGAGACCGAAGTCGTCCACGTAGGAGAGGGTGAGGCCCTCGGGGATCTCCGAGTGGAGGCAGGAGACGTAAATAACGAACAGCAAAGGGGAAATGGGGGAGCCCTGCGGGGTCCCGACAGAGACGGGGGCGAATACCATGGGGGAGCCCTGATAGCGGAGGCGGCACTTCCTGCCCGATAGGAACGACCTGGTCCATGACACTAAGTACGGGTTGACCCCTTTGGCCTTAAGCATGCCGCAGAGGGTAGACGGGTTGACGTTGTCGAAGCCCCCCTTGATGTCCAGGAACAGGGTCGAAACCTTTCTCTGGGCCATCTGGAGAGTCCTGACTTCGTGGGTCAGGGTGGTGATCGCGTCCGAGGCCGAGAGGCCCGCCAGCGATCCGCATTGGTGTGGGTTGAGGAGGCCCGAGACCCGGGCCACACACGAGAGCCTTGAGTTCATGATCCTCTCAAGGATCTTCGAAAAGGTCTGTAGCAGGACTATAACCCTGAACGAGGAGGGGGAGTCGTACGAGGACTTGCCGGGCTTGTCGAGGAATATGCCATCGGCCCTCTTGAGCGTGAGGGGGTGGGACCCGAAGGCCACCAGTGGTGCTAGCAGGTCGTGGATGATGTGGGGAGCTACGCGATGTACTCATTTCCACACGGAGTTTGGTGTCATGTCCGGTCCAGGGGCCGACGTTGGGGACGAGCGGGCAAGAGCCCTGCTGATTGCCTCCGATACCAACGGTGGGCAATCGGCGAAGGGGAGGAGGATGGTGTCCCTGAGCTCAGGGGGCTCACCCGGGAAGAAGTGGTTCAGGAGCGCTTTGATGAGCTCCACAGGCGTAGAGGCACCCGGGAGTTCGGGGAATCGGGGGGGGGGGCGACCGATGGCAAATTTCTTCGCCGTCCACACCGTTTGTGGGGTAGCTGTGGCCAGGAACGAGGACCAGTGGTCCCTTTTGGCCTTCTTGATGGCTTTGAAATGATGAAACTAATGGAAAGCACGGAAGATGAACAAAACGAAGAAGCGATCACGACAGACAGTAAGGGGAGCGATCAAGTGAGGGAGAAGCGGTAGACTAGATGGCTGCTCTCTCTCTAGCTGCGGACAAGCCTGGAGATATATCTCTCC
>Ga0307509_10011372_pt1 | contig 10785 bp, 9 predicted proteins | sample 10_EM_MG_FD_202245 | JGI IMG/M metagenome (GOLD analysis project Ga0307509, IMG submission 202245) | Populus trichocarpa ectomycorrhiza microbial communities from riparian zone in the Pacific Northwest, United States - 10_EM | ecosystem: Host-associated > Plants > Roots > Unclassified | place... | reverse complement strand
CCTCGTCAGACCGCGGCCAACCGCCTTTTGATCCCTTTGGCAGAGATCTATGCCTCGCAGTCTGTTAAACAAGCCGGTTCACGACCTCAATGAGCCCTGAGTCCTCGAACAAACCACGAACTCCTTACCAAATCTGAGTATCGCAACTGACGCCAACCTCAACACCGCCGTTTAACGAGAACCGTGAGGAATGCAGCGAAGGATGAGATGACTAGACTTGCATATGTGAAAACAAACGCGTAAAGAGGTAAGTTGTGTTACTTGTATAAAGACGGATATCATGATACGGACGGTACGCCAACCTGCTGGCCTGTCCTCTGTCGAGGAAGTCAAGAGACCGCGTTTCTTATGTCTGGAGATGGTGGAGGACGTGTATGGTTTGAAGGGTTGGATGACGATCCACGATCGATGGAGCTTGAAGGGGTGGTGGGGTGGAACCCGTGTGCAAATGAAGTACGGAGTTGGGAGAACGAGGAGCGAGTGTTATGGGCGCGCGGCTACGGACATGGGAGAGGGAGAGCGCAAACGAACGTTGAGTGGGATTCTGTGGACGTGTGAGTGAGTTGAACAAGTTAATCAATCCGAAAGACGTACGGGTCAGGATCTCCAACGCTCCATGGTCCACCTCCAGTAATATTTCCCTGAGTTCCACGTATCGTTCCTTCGCTCTGGGGAGGTGATCTTCGCCAAGACTCGATTTATTTTCCCTGAGGTGCTCCAACCCCCTATCCAGCTGTCCTAGGACGTGATCGAGCCGTTTGATGAGAACTTCCCGATGGTGCCCCATCCTGATTCCGCTAAGGTCTTCCCGAATTGAGGTACCCATTTCGGCGAGGCCTTCCAAGAGAACGCAATCCCACTCCGACCAGACGAGAAGCAAGTATGACTCAAGAATGTCAATATCCCCAAGTTCTCGAACCCTGCGAACAACAGAATGCCTAGTTCCCACAGACCGCCCTCTGCATACAGGCGGGAGAGATGGCCGCTTCTTCAGCCATGCCCAAACATCGACAGGAATGGATGGTCTTAGCCAGTCAACATATGCGATTTGCAGTAGTGTGTCGACCACACTCTGGCCAACTTCCTCCGTATATGGGACTGCCAAAACTGCCTTAGCCCACCGGGTGACTGTGTTTGTGTTGGATCCCAGTCCCCAATGTGCATACGGCGACGTAAGTGTCACGAGCCAGTTTGGGTAATCGGGACCCGCTTCGCTGAGCAGTGTGGCGATTGGTTGGGCCATGAAGGTCCCTACGTTTGGAACCCTGGCAACACGTGAGAACGCGTCAGACATCCTGTGATCCAGAACTCGTTCCCGCCGGACTGCATATGGCAAGAGGGCGATGATAGCCTTGCGCTTGGACTTGATCTGATCCAGACCTCCAATCTGAGCCATGTTTTCAAGTCCCTCGGTTATCAGGTTCGAAACCTCCTCCAGCCACGCACTGGTTCTCGGTCAGAATGGTGATATCTGTCGGATATGGACATACCTCTCGTCGAGGGATGCAGCATTTTGAACAGTGTGGCCCAGGTCCATCGCGATGATTGACAGACAGTCGGCGACGACTGAAGGGGGAGGTAGGGGATCCTGGGATAATAGATGATGGCAATAACGGAGGATCCAACGCGGCACCTTCCGAGGCTCTTTCCCTTTGTATCTGAACCGCCCAAGTTGGACAAGAACGACATGTTCAATGCTGGACAGTTTGTAGCCCCTCCACTGAACCTTTGGTCGGGGGGTGTCCTGGTAGAACGTTTGGTATTCAACCAATTTGTGGGATGGATAGAATGTGTTATGAACTATGCAGAAGCGATGGTGAGACGGGAGGCCTCCAAAGTCGGTCTCGATCGGGAAAGCTTTTGTATACTGCCGGCGCACGTCTTTGAAGACACTTGATGCTGGATCCACAGTCGTGAGGCGGGACAACATGCGGAGGCAACAAAGGGCAGATAATGTTGCGAACTCCTCCGAACCTTGAAGGATTACCACTTTGCCGCTAACGATTGACACACAACTGGTGAGGATATCGAGGCAAGCTGAGACGAGGGTAGGGTCAAAGATGGCCGGCGTTGTCATCGTTGCAAGTAATCTCAGGGTCAACAGGTGGATAGTCTTGTCCAACGACGTCCGGAGCATCCATGAGATGCATCGTAGGTCCAACGCGGCTATTTGTGGGACCCGTACATATGCCCTGTGAGACCAACTGAGAGCATTGGCAACAAACGCCTTCGCCGTTGCTCGTGCAATGAGGTATATGTCAACAGCCAGACAACCCAACAGGAGAATCGGTATGAGCAAGGTGATTACGAATGACGCGACGACGGAATCAATTGAACCATCGAAGTCATTTATTGCTGCATCCCACCAGATGGCAACCCCACCAATAACTTTGGAGTGGAGGGAAGCTGAGTGAATTGCGCTCAGGGTGAGGGGTGGGATACGACGGAGGGTATGTGCACCGGGGGTCTGGTACGGGCAGCTGACAGAGGCTGCTCCTGCAACGACGAAGAAAGCGTAGGAGAGTACACCAAACAAGGTGACACCCAGGACAACTGATGCAACAGTTGTGTCGATCTCCCATAGGTAGCAGGAAAGCGCACAACCGAGCAGCAAGAGTGCAAATTGTAGCATGAGAGGTAACAGCTCCATTACGTAGTCGAAGTACCAGGTGACAATCCCGTCCAGCTTCCGTTGTCGGTTCTGGCTGCGTTCGATGGCTGACCCTCGCATGTCGATCGAGGCGTATCGGTTCAACCATTGTTTTCCGAGCATCGCGAGGAAGGCGGAGAAGAGTGAAGCGGCGAGACTTGCGTAAAGGATGGCTTGGACCTGAACAATTGTGTGGGGCGGACCGGACCACTGTGGGATCGTAGGAACGTTGTCACCGAACGTCGTATTATCGATCTTGTAGATGAGGACACGGAGGAGGGCGGCTGCCTCTTCGTTCGGGTCCGACTGGAGCTGGGGTTGGACCTGGATGATGAACGCGGAGGTCACAGCGGAGAACAGACCGGCCTGTGAGCCGAGTCAGCACGTCATAGACACGAGGAACGCAAAAGACACACAAAGATCAGGGTGGTGTTCAGGTCTTCGTCGTATCTCTTGATGAATTCTCGGTCATACTCCTCTGCTTCGTGGCGGTACATATCGTAGAATTTTGTTCGGTAATCTTCCTGTATTGGCGGGGAGCGCTGTTCGTGGCTGCACGAGGGTTTAACATCTAATAACAGTTCGAAGACACAAGATTGGGCTGACCTATCCACCGGCGTACCCCGTTCCCCACTTCCGTTCTCTGACTTCTCCTCAGGATCGGGATCCTGGCTACGGTTACACATTAGAGAGGTTAGCATTGACAGGCGTGAACCTCACCCCGATCGAAGACTCTGGACAGATGCACCCGAGTCGCTCGAATTTCGACGTTTTCTTGACCTGAAGTCCCAATGTTCAGCGAAGCGAACAGCGGTGCTGCAACGAGGCATACCTTCTTCTGTTCTTTCTGGGATTTGTAGATGGCTCTTCTCCGGTAGGGCGCACCGACTCCTCGCCCCCGCCCTCTCGGCTACGGGTAAGATCAGAAAACGCACAGTTGCAAAGCCATCGGACGTCTTACTTCTCCGTTCGGACCTCCTCCAGATCGGCCATGGTGCTTGGGGGTATCGGGTTTGTACGCTGGAGGGATAAGTGATGAGGCCAGGACAGAGAAAGCGGGAGCGCTGGTGATGGGGGAGCCTGGTGTCGACACGCGTGGAGTTAGCTCGCTCCGGTCCGCACGGGGCCGGGAGCGCTGAACTTATAGATTGGGACGTTCATAAGCAGAGAGGGCAGCAAGCCCAAGGAACATACCTCGTGCCCAGGCACGAATTTGGTGGCTGGAAAGCCGGTTGTGGGGAAGGGGGTCTGACTAGTAGTTTGTTCACAGTTGTTTTTAAACAAGTCTGTGTAAAGACGGAAATCATTATATGCGCGGCACGCCATTCTGCTGGCCCGCCTTCTACCGAGGGAGCCAGGACACCGCGTTTCTCAGGTCTGGAGATGGCGAAGACGCGTATGGTTCGAAGGGTTAGATGGGACACCTGTACAGATGAAGCACGGAGTTGGGAGAACGAGGAGCGAGTGTTATAGGCACGCGACTACGGACACGGGAGAGGGAGGGCACAAATGAATGTCGAGTGGGATTCTGTGGACGTTTGAGTGAATTGAACGAGTTGGTCAATCTGAAAGACATACGGGTCAGGATCCCCAACGCTTCCCTGTCCACCTCCAGCAATATCCCCCTGAGATACTCGTATTGTTCCCTCGCTCCCAGGATGTGATCTTCGTCAAGAAGCGGATTCTGTTGTTTGAGGTGTTCGGGTCCCTTATCCAACTGTCCTAGGACGTTATCCAGCCGTTCGATGAGAACTTCCCGATGGCACCCCATCCAGATTCCACCAAGGTCTTCCCCAATCGGGTGACTCGTTCCGGCGACACCATCCCGGTGAATGGCATTCCACTCCGACCAGGCAAGGAGGAAGTACGACACGAGAAGTTCAACATCTCCAAGTTCTCGAACCCTGTGGACAACATGCCTCGCAGTTCCCACCAACCGCCCATCGCATATCGGTGGTAGGGATGGGCGTTTCTTCAACCATGCCCAAATGTCATCAGGAATGTGTGGCTGTAGGTAGTCAACGGACGCAATTTGCAATAGTGTATCAACCACGCTCTGGCCGATCTCATCTGTATACGAGACCGCCAAGGCTGCCGCAACCCACCGGGTGGCTGCCGCAGTCCACTGGGTAACCCCGCCTCCCTCCCACTGTCCCCAACGCGCGTACGGCGACACAAGTGTCACGACCCGGTCTGGGAAGTCGGGGCCCGCGTTGTAAAGCAGTGTGACGATCCGTTCGGCCATGAACCTTCTTACCTGTGGAACCCTGACGATGTTCAAGAACGCGTCGACCATCCTACGGTCCCGTTCCTGACAGACTGCATATGGGAAGAGCGCGTGGATATCCTTGCGTCTAGACTCGATTAGATCCAGATCTTCAACCCGAGCCATGATTTCGAGTTCCTCGGTTATTAAGCTTGAAACCTCCTCCAACCGTGCACTGGTTCTTGGTCAGAAAGATGGAGATCTATCAGACATGGGAATACCTCTCATCCAGGGTTGTGATGTTTGAAACAGTACGGCCCAGGTCCATCGCAATGATCGACAGGCAGTCAACAACGACTGAGGCGGGAGGTAAGGGATCCTGGGATAACAGATGGCCTGCATAATAGAGGATCCAACGGGGTATCTTCTGAGGTTGTTTCCTTTGGTATTTGAATCGGGCAATTTGGACGAGGGCGACATGTTCAGCGTTGGACGGTTTGTAGTCATACCAGTTGATCTCTGGCCGGTAGGCAGTATCGGGGGAGTGACGGCGGGTGTATAACTTTTCCGACACACCCCGTTTGTGGGATGGATGGAATACACGATGGAGTATGCAGAAGCGGTGATAAGATGGGAAGTCTTGGAAGTCGACTCGGATCCAGATCGGGAAAGTCTTAGAGTACTGCCGGCGCATGTCATTGAAAACACCCGATGCCGGATCCACAGTTGTGAGGTGGGCCAACGTGCGGAGGCAACACAGGGCGGACAGCGCTGCGAGCTCCTCTGACCCTTGAACGATCACCAATTGACCAGTTTGATCAGCACTTGACACACAACCGGCGAGGATATCAATGCAAACCGAGACAAGTGCAGGGCTGCAGCCGGCCAGCGTTGTCATCGCTGCGAGTAGTCTCAGGGTTAACAGGAGGGTAGTCTTGTCTAACGACGTCTGGAGCATCCACGATATGCATTGCGGGTCCAACGCGACTGTTTGTTGATCCAGTCCTCGTGTCCTGCTAAACCAGCCATAAACCCAACGAGCGTTGGCAGCGAGTGCCCTGACCATCGCTCGTGCAAGGGTGTGGGCATCGATAGCCAGATAAATCACCAGTATGACCGGTAACGGAAGGGCGAATAGGGGTAACAAGACGGTATATCCTGTCGAATACGTATTCTTTATTACACGAAACACAAGGGTGACCCCGCGAATAACTTTGGAATGGGAGGAAGTTGAGCGAAGTGCGCTCAGGGCGAAGGGCGAGATACGACGGAGGATACGTGCACCGGGGGTTTGATACGGACAACTGGCAGAGGCTGCACCCGCAATGACGAAGAAAGTATAGGAGGTGACACCAAGCGAGGTGACACCGAGGACAACCGATGCGACGGTCGTGTCGATCTCCCAGAGGTAGCGGGAAAGTGCACAACCGAGGAGCAGGAGCGCAAATTGTAGCATGAGAGGTAATAACTCCATTACGTAGTCGAAGTACCAGGTGACGATGCCGTCCAGCTTCCGTTGTCGGTTCTGGCTGCGTTCGGTGGCCGACCCCCGCATGTCGATGGAAGCGTATCGGTTCAACCATTGTTTTCCGAGCATCGCGAGGAAGGCGGAGAAGAGTGAAGCGGAGAGACTTGCGTAAAGGATGGCTTGGACCTGGACGATTGTGTGTGGGGGGCCAGACCACTGCGGAACCACAGGAATGTTGTTGCCGAAAGTGGTGTTGTCGATCTTGTAAATGAGGACGCGGAGGAGGGCGGCTGTCTCTTCATTTGGGTCCGGCTGGAGTTGGGATTGAACCTGGATGATGAACGCGGAGGTCACAGCAGAGAACAGACCGGCCTGTAACACAACTCAGCATGTCATAGACACACGGAACACAGAAAACACACAAAGATCAGGGTGGTGTTCAGGTCTTCGTCGTATCTCTTGATGAACTCTCGGTCGTACTCCTCCGCTTCACGGTGGTACATCTCGTAGAACTTGGCCCGGTAATCCTCTTGGGCTGACGACGAGTCCGGTTTCTGGCTGCACGATGGTTTAATTGTTTAACGATTTAATTCGAGGGTGCGAGATTAGACTGACCTATCAATCGGCTGCGTACCCCGTTCCCCACGCCCGTTCTTAGATTTCCCCTCAGGATCAGCATCCTGGCTGCAGTTAGACGTTAGAGGGGTCTGTAGCATTCAATCACGATAAATCTTACCCCGATAGAGAACTCTGGACAGAGGCATCCGTATCACCTGAATTCCGACGTTTCCTGGATCTGGAGTCCCAATGTTCGGCGAAGCGAACGGTTGCGCGGTGGTGAGACATACCTTCTCCTGTTCTTTCCGGGGTTCGTGGGCGCCTCTTCTCCAGTCGGACGTACCGACTCCTCGCCTTCGTCTCTCCGGCTGCGGGCAGTATCAGAAAATGTCTGGCAGTTCCCAAGCCATCAGATATCTCACCTCTCCATCTTGACCTCCTCTAGATTCGCCATTATTTTCGGGGTGTCAGGTTGATCCCTGGATGGACTGGTGGTGAGTACAGGAGGGAGGGAGCGGGACAACCGTTGAGCGCCCGGGTGACCGATACCAACAAAATGGCCGGACTAGGGGATGACCCACTACTATGGGGTGGCCACGTCCCCTGACATCCCGGCGCTGTCACTGTGGATCAGGTGTTGACATACGGATGCAATGTGTGAGTCCGGTCCGGTACGAGGCTCAGGTCCTTGAACGCTGAATGTCATACTAAGCTAGCGTCTTCGTATCGAAGGCTGTAGGTCACCCAGACGGTGGCTCTGCGAGGGGAATTCGCTCACTCCACTGGTACTGTCGCGTCTTCAAGTTTCCATACAGCAGCAGCGTGACGACTATCCAGTGGTTCAACTGGTCTTGGTATCCGGTCGAGAATACCACCTGACTTGGGTTCGTCGAGGTCTGCTGGAGTGCCTGACTGGAACGGACACATTCCGGATCACGGTGATTAGCCGACTGGTTTACTCTGGTGTCGATTTGTTCCACTCGGAAGCGCGTTCTTATGAACTCTCATAGACAGCTGGGCCTTAGACTAGTTTCCACTAGGTATTCGTAGCCGGATAAATCGCACATTATGAACTCTTCCTGCCTGTATACGCCCTGGGCTCGTTCACATCGAGGGCAGGTCGAGACGAAACGAGAGTCCACCAAGCTGGCTAGCCGTTGTACGGTTTGAGAAGAACCCGGGGACCGGCACGACATCACCTCCCGGCCCACCCCAGGACAATAGCACAGTGAGAAACGCAATGGACATTATTTACGTGTACGATTCTAGGCTTGAACAAGAAACGAGCAAGACAACTACATACCAATATCCGGGACCAAACGCGAATATGAAAAACGACATAGGAATAAACACGGTCGAATGGAAAGAGAAAGGGGAAGAACGGGTGGTACACCTAAGAGCTCATCTCGGCATCCTCCGCCAGGACTTCCTGTACAAACTCCTTTGCTATTGACAAAAGTTCGCCGACGAGAGCGGTCCTGTCCCACTCAGTTCGGTGGCGCCATACGGCGGCAAGGCACGTAGCGCGCAATTGCTCCATCTCTTCGATATTGAGTTCGGCCGTAGATACGCGCAGGTAGTCCTTCAGCTGCTCCATGCCGTATTCGTCGACATAAAAGTCAGGTAACGGCGTCGGCGTTCGAACAAGTTCCATCGGCTCAGGAACAGGTGGCTCCGTAGGCGGTTCGCTTTCGAGGTGTGGGACATTCTGTTGCTCGCCCGACGCCGCTCCGTTCGGTTGCGGGTCCACGGGATGGGCAGGGACAACGGGAGCCTCCTGCTGTGGATGCCCTGCGGTGGAGATGAACGGATTTGGGCTATCAAGCCGCTGCTGGATTGGGAATGTGGGAGTAGACGACAAAGTTGAAGGTGGAGGTGGAGTAACTCCGTTCGGGCCTGAGGTCGTGGGAGTCCCGTTCAGATTGAACACAATCCCGTCGGGCATCGGCGCAGGGTTCAGCAGGGAAGGGTCAAAACCACCCATTCGTCGGGGGGAGGGATGCATCAATTGGTCGTGCTGAGGTGGTTGCAAGCTCTCATCCGGGACGGGGGTAGTGCACTTCATAAACTGGGCGGAAAGAAGGGACTGGGAAGCCTGTTGCTCGTCCTCACTCGCAACTCGGGACCTCTTTGGGGACCTCCCTTCTCCGGCTTCCTCCGAAGACTGACGACCATCGGTAAGGTGTCCTTCCGCAGAACGGCCTCGCTTCAAGCGCCTCTCCAGCTGCAGTGGGTCGGTGATCGGAACCTCAGGCTCCTGACCGTTATTTCTAGCACTGCGCCTCGTCCCAGGAGCATAGGGGTTGTTCGGGTCAGCGGCTTCGTTCGTTTGTGCTTCTTTCTCCTTCTCCTTCTCCTTTTCCTCCTTCTCCTTCTCCGCTTTCTCCGCTTTCTCTTTTTCCCGTCGTTTCTTCCTATCATCCCTCCTCCTCCGTTCTCTGACCGCCATACGTTCGCATTCCAACCGGAAGGTTTGATCGAAGTCATTCAAGCTGACTTCGGTTGCGGTCAACATCGCCTGCGCCTTGTATAGTCGTTCGAGATCATCGGCGGCGCAGACTTCAGCGTTGTGCACGATTTTCCGGATGTTGTGGAGGAAGTCGGAGGGAGTGAGGTACTTGTTTCGGTATAGCTCAACGTGTATACGTTCCAAGTCCATATCGTAGAGCTGGGGCCTCGGAGGGGGAGGTGGGGGTTGTTCGACGACGACGACAGGTTCCTGTCCCTCAACCGCATGACCGTTGACCTGTGGAGGGTCGATGGGGATCACTTCCTGTATCTGCTGTTGGTGTTCAACGATCTCAACAGTGCCGTCGGGCCCGGTTTGCACTTCCATACTATCGACCTGTGTGGTTACGGTTTGGACTTGTGGCTCAGGAGGCTGTTCAATGGGTGGTGGTTGGGGCTGCTCGTGTTGCCCATCGAGGTCGTATTCATCCTGCAAATGAACTCAGTCCCAGGTCCGAAATTGGAGGCGATCTGAACGCACAGCAGCCCTCTTTGTGAACCTTTTGAACTTCCTCTTCAACTCGGTGAGGATCGGCCCTAATCGCCACTTCAACAGCGTGATCACCCTCTGGTCGTTCTCTTCCTGCACGGCCAATTCTGCCTCGGATAGTTGTCGGGGTTCGACCGGTGGCGCGATAGGAAGTTCCTCCAATACCCTTCTCCTACGTTTGACACCATCAGGGAATTGATTGGGTGGTCGGCGCGCATCAGCGAGGACGGAGGCGAAGAACTCGTCACGTTGTTCGGTGGAGGGTTTCGTGATTTCGACGCGGTTGTCCTTGACCGGGCCGAACCAGGCGCGAACGTCGCGAGGAAGGGTCTTGAACGGCCCATCGACAACGGCGAGAAGTAGTATGGGGTCGGAAGGGGAGAGTGTGTCGAGCATGGCTCTGACGGTGGACCTTGACGTTTCCGAGACCGTAGCGCACCAACCCACGAGCGAAGGGATGTAGATCACTGAGGGCTGGTGACGCTTAGCCTCAACGAAGAGTTGGACAATGCCTGCCTCCACCGTCTATAAGGGGTCAGTACCGGGCAGAACTGCAGAGCGGCGGATCGCATACCCGAGCCGAGTCGCCCAACAAACTGCCGAGGTCGAGTGTCTGAACATGATAACCCTCCAGGTGATGGAGGATAGCGGCGGCGACAAAGGTTTGCCCCATGCCAGGAGATCCGTAGAGTACGACCCGAGGACGATAAACCCGTAGTTTCTCCATCGCTGTATGGGGAAGCATCAGCTAGGAGTAAGATGAAAACCAACCGCGGGGACTGACTCTGCAACATCATCTCTCGATCAAACGCCCCTTCCTCACCGACGTCATCCTCCCACTCTGCCTCCTCCAAAGCTGTTCTCTTCTTGCTAACGGGCATAACCTTACCCACTACCTCCTTCGC
>Ga0307509_10011370_pt1 | contig 10786 bp, 8 predicted proteins | sample 10_EM_MG_FD_202245 | JGI IMG/M metagenome (GOLD analysis project Ga0307509, IMG submission 202245) | Populus trichocarpa ectomycorrhiza microbial communities from riparian zone in the Pacific Northwest, United States - 10_EM | ecosystem: Host-associated > Plants > Roots > Unclassified | place... | reverse complement strand
GAAGGACCTCGCGGTGCTGACCGGCGGCCAGGCGGTCACCGAGGACCTCGGGCTCAAGCTCGAGAACCTGACGCTGTCCGACCTCGGCACCGCCAAGCGGATCACCGTCGACAAGGACAACACCACCGTGGTCGACGGCGCCGGCAAGAAGGCCGACATCGAGGCGCGGGTCAAGACGATCCGCAAGCAGGTCGAGGAGACCACCTCGGACTACGACCGCGAGAAGCTGCAGGAGCGGCTGGCCAAGCTGGTCGGCGGCGTCGCGATCATCAAGGTCGGCGCGGCCACCGAGGTCGAGATGAAGGAGAAGAAGGCCCGCGTCGAGGACGCGCTGCACGCCACGCGCGCAGCGGTCGAGGAAGGCGTGGTCCCCGGCGGCGGCGTCGCCCTGCTCCGCGCGCAGGCCGCGCTCGAGAAGATCAAGGTCAGCGAGGAGCAGGCGTTCGGTGTGGCGATCGTCCGCCGCGCGCTCGAGGAGCCGCTGCGCCAGATCGCGTCCAACGCCGGCGTCGACGGCTCGATCGTCGTCAGCAAGGTCAAGGAGTCGCAGGGCCCGTTCGGCTTCGACGCGGCCAAGCTCGAGTACACCGACCTGGTCAAGGCCGGCGTGATCGACCCGACCAAGGTCGTGCGCACGGCGCTGCAGAACGCCGCGTCGGTCGCGGCGCTGCTGCTCACCACCGAGGCGATGATCGCCGAGCGTCCCAAGAAGGAGGCCCCGGCGCCGTCCGGTGGTGGCGGCGGCGGTGGTATGGGCGGCATGGGTGGTATGGGCGGCATGGGCGGCATGGACTTCTAGTCGGTCCGCCAGCTCACCAGAGCGGCAGCTCCGGCTGCCGTTTTGTATTTTCGGGCGTCTTCCGGGCGTCTTGGGCGCTACCGGAACCGCGACCGCAACCGCAACACCACGGCGCGCGGCAGGCCGCGGTCGCGGACCAGGCGATCGTGCTCGGTCTCCCACAGCGCGGTGACGTAGACCAGGCCGACCTCGACGATCCACCACACGATCACGCCAAGCATCACCGACAGGATCGTGGCGTGGATCTGCGGCCAGTCCGCGCCGAGCACGCAGGCGACCTGGGCGATCAGGATCGGCGCGATCATCGTCGCCGCCGAGATCGCGACGATCCGGCGATAGCGATCGAGCCAGCGCACGCGCGCCGCGAGCTGTTCGACACGTTGAGGCAACAACGGTCGCACTGGCTCGCCCGGCATCCCGCGTACTGTAGCACCCGTGCCGCGGCGCCAGCGGAGACCGGTCCGCGGCGCTAGTTGCTGCAGGCGCGCGCCTGGTCGGCCGTCTTGGCGGCGATCAGGCAATCGATGGTCGCCTGGTTGCCGGCGGCCTGGCACTGGCTGACGCACTGGTCGATGCCGGCCTCGAGCTTCTGGCCGAACTCGGTCAACTTGCGCTTGCGCAGCGCGTCGCGCTGGTCAGCCGGGGCGGCCGCAATCTCCTTGTCGGCGTTGCCCCAGTACAGCAGGCTGGCCACGTTGCGGCACCCCTGATCGCACTGCTGGGCATCGCCGCGGCAGCCTGCGACTGCCAGCAAGACCAGGAGGATCCAGCGCACAGAGCTGGCTAGCACGAACCATGGCAGCGTGCGAAGGCTTCGCGTAGGCTGCCGCCATGTTTCGCGCGGCGCTGCCGGCGCTCGCGATCCTCGGATGGTCCGGGGTCGCGACCGCCGAGCCATGGACCGTGCGGATGGAGACCGGCGGCGAGGCCGACACCAACGTGTCACGGGTCGAGAACGCGGTCGGCACCCCGCCGCGGATCGCGGCAGGCGCGGGACGGCTGGGCGCGCACATCGGCTATCGCGGCGAGCTCGCGGGCGGCGGCTACCTGATCGACACCGGCGGCCTCGCCCGGATGATCGCGAGCTCGAGCGAGGACCTCAAGGACGAGAACGTCGTGCTCGGCACCGCCGACCTGCGCTGGCTGCGCTCGTTCGGCTCGCGCGCGATCGCCGCCGGCGTCCACCTCACCGCGGCCGACTCGTTCGGCCTGCTCGGCGGCACCGGCGCGCGGACGTTCCGCAACCTCGGCGGCGATGCGCTGGTGGTGCTCAGCCGCGACGAGCATCGCCTGACGCTCGCGATCGGCGGGCGCGATTTCAAGTACAAGCCGCGCCCGCCGGCGCCGGAGTGCGAGGACGGCGTCGACTGCAGCTCGATCCCGCCGTTGCCGCCCCACATGTTCGACTGGCGCGGCCCGGTCGCCAGCGCTCAGCTCGACAGCGTGCTGTGGCAGACCTCGGACCGTACGCAGAGCCTCGAGCTCGCGACCACGTTCGGCTTCGAGCAGCGCAGCTACACCAGCACCGCGGTCACCAACTGCACGCCGCACGAGCCGGTCAACGACCCGTGCTCGATGCCGACCGCGCTGCGCCGCCGCGATCGCTACCAGCGCGCCGGCGTCGCGCTGACCTGGACCGGCGGCGTGGTCGCGACCGGCAACTACCAGCTGACGGTGATCGACTCGAACAGCTACGGCCAGTCGCTGACGCGCCAGCGGATCACCGCGCAGGTCTCGGTCGAGCTGTTCGGCAAGCTGTTCGCGACCGGCGCGGCGACGCTGCAGATCGACGTGTACCCCGATGGCATCCCGATCCTGAAGGACGTGCAGCACCAGGAGTTCACCAACCTCGAGGACGAGAACCGCAGCGCGCTGCAGGTGCTGCTGACCCGCGCGGTGTCGAACGCGTGGTCGGTCGAGGCGCGCGGCGCACTGTGGCGCGACTTCGCAAGCATCTCCGCGGCGACGTTTCGCCGGACGCTGTTCTACGCCGGCGTGGTCTACGCCCACTGATCTGATACCGCCGGCCTCGGATTTCAGATGGCCAGCGGCGTGGCCAGGCAGCGCCGCGGCCGGCTTGTTCAGTGGCCGGGCCGCTGTACCTGCGGCTCAGGCCATGACCAGCGGCTGGTCACCGTGACCAATCGTCGTCGCCGTGCGGCAGGGCCCGGCAGAGATCGCCGGTTCAGAGAGCGGGAATCTGTCGATTCCCCCTCTCTGTCGATCGGCTCGCCGCGGCGAGGAACGCCGGGCTCGCCTGTACGGAGGCCGGCGGCTCGAAGACTCGCCGCCTCAGTGCTTCGCGCGGAGCAGCCGAGCGCGATCCTCGATCTCGAGGCGACGCTTCTTGATCTCGCCCAGCCGCTTGCCGACGGCGTCGCCGGCCAGGTGCGACGCTCCGGCGCGCAGCACCGGGTCGCCGGAGCGCTGCGCCGCCTCGAGCGAGTTTATCGTCGAGGGGTCGATCACATCGGCGAGGACGATCGGCACGAAGTTCTCGAAGTTCGGCGCCGAGGTGCCCGGCGGTGCGTTGGGCCGGCCGGCGCCGGCAGTGCCGGTGTCCTCGACGGCGCCCTCGCCGCCCGGCCGCGCCGTGTTGTGGCGAGGCTCGTCGTCGTCGCGATTGAACAGCTCGCCGGCGCGCTCGTGCTGCTTGCGCAACAGCACCAGATGGTCGAGCTCCGCGGCCTGGGCCTTGAGCCCGGCGAGCTGGCGCGCGAGGTCGACCTCGGCCGCGCGCAACTCGGCGGCGCGCTGGTCGAGCTCCTCGGGATCGGCCAGCGGGTCGATCTCGAAGTCCGGAATCACGATCCGGCGCGGGACGTCCCGGATCTGGGGCACCAGCTGGGCCTTGGCGCGCACGAGCTGCTGCACGCGGGCCGGCGCCGCGCCAGCGCCGAGCTCGGTGTCAATCGCCAGCAGGTAGGCGCGCCGCGTACTCTCGAGGCTGGACTTGGCCCGCTCGAGGTCTCGGGTAGCCGCGCTCAGTAGATTTGCCGTCTCCAGCGATTCGCTCAGCCGGTCGCGCAGTTCTCTGTCGCGCCGCCTCGACGCGCGTTGATTTTTTAAACGATCGATCTGCGTGAGCTGGTCCTGGTACCGCTGTGCGAGATCCACCCGGCTCGTGGTGAGCTGCTGGACCTGACGCTCGGCCGCTCTCGTCGCTGTCTCGGCCCCTGTGGTGGCCGACATGGCGGAGACGATGGCCCGCGGTTCGGCCGAAACAGTGGCGCTCGCCACCATTACCGCCAGCACCAGGACCCATCTCGTCATGACGTTCTCCAATTTGTAGCAGTCCGCATGCCACGCTCAAGCAGGAAGCTCGGGCCTATCCTCGTCGCAGATTTCCCGCTGAAAGTGCGTTCGAAGCTCGCTCGCGTATCAGATTCCTGAGGCGGCTCCCCTCGAGAATTTGTCCATCAAGAATCGCAATGCGGCGGTCACCGTGGCAGCGACGCACACCAGCGGCTCCTCGCCGGGCCGCTGCCATACGAGGTAGTCGCGGCCCTCGGCGTCGACCAGCGCGTGGTGATGCAACCGGCGAAGCGTGTAGCGCCCGCAGCGCAGCGCGTCGCCATCGATCGCGATGTCGTCGTCGAGCGGACGGCCGTAGCGCCGCATCACGTGGTCGACGACGTCGACGGCGAGCTCACCGCTCGCCCCGCTGTCGTCGCGGATCTGTACGCGGTCACCGTCGCTGGTGGCCCAGGTACATGAATGCGCCCCATCCGCCTGGATGCGCTCGTCGAGCAGCAGCATCACTGCGACTACTACCGCGCCCGGTCGCGGTTTCCCAGCCGTCTGCGGCGAAATGCCAGCTGTGAGCCGGTGCACGGCCACCGTCGGTGGTGACCGAAGTTTGCGCTACTGGCCGTGCGCTGCGCTGCACCGCGCTTGCGCGCGCCCGGTCGGCCGGGGAAAGTGCCCCCATGCAATTTTCCGCGGTCCTCATGCGACCGCTTCTCGTGCTCGCGCTCGCGGCGTGCGGTCCCAGCCTGGCAGAGCGCACCGCCGCGAAACTGCGGTTCCTTCCGTCCCAGATCGAGACCACCTGGAAGTTCCAGGGCGAGCCACGCAACGCCAAGGTCCGCGTGTATGCCGATGATGCCGTCCGCGCGCTGCCGCACTGGAAGGAGGACATCGCCGAGCAGATCGACACCGCGAACCAGCTGCTCCAGCCGCTGGTCGGTCTGCGCCTCGCCGTCGAGTCGTACAAGGACTGGACACGGAACGGCACGCCGGATGACGCGTTGCGCGAGCTGGTGCAGGCCGACAAGGCGAGCGACGTGATGTGGGTCATCGGGTACGTCGCGCCGCTCGAGGCGCCGAGCACCGCGATGTCGGCGCTCGGCGATGGTCAGCCGCTCGGCCACCACGTCACGGTGCGCGCGTGGAACGAGAAGGCCGAGCTCGAGGTCCTCGCCGGCCGGCTGCCCGACGCCAAGGACCCCGATCGCGGCGAGGTGATCAACGCGCACCGCCGCCACAAGGAAGCGGTGGTCCTGCTCCACATGCTCGCGGCGACGATGGGCGCGATCACCGAGACCGACGCGACGTGGATCCAGGCGGTGTCGTACGCGCCGCAGCAGTCGACGTTCTCCAACCGCAACCGCGAGCTGATGCAGGTCGCCGCCAACAGCCGCGTCAGCGAGGACAGCGACGAGGTGATGGCCAAGAAGGTGAGCGACGAGATCGAGCGATCCGACTGGGGCGGCTGGGTCCCCGCCGCACACGACGCCGTGGTCGCCGCACTGCACAACGCGATCGAGGCCAAGAAGGGCGGCAAGACGTTCGCCGGCGTGCCGCCGGTCGCGATGGACGAGTTCAAGCGGATCGGCGAGCTCGCCAAGCAGGGCCAGATCGCCGACGCGCTGGTCGAGCTCGACAACCTGCTCACCGCGTATCCCGGCAACGCAACGATGCACGAGCTCAAGTGCGAGATCATGCTCGCCAAGCCCGGCGTCGGCGACAAGGCGACGCGCGCGGCGTGCGCCCGGGTCGCCGAGCTCGCGCCGGGCGATCCCACGGTGCACATCGCGGTCGCCGAGGCGCTGATCCGCACCGGCGACATCGCCGGCGCGCGCGAGGAGCTGGTCGCCGCCGAGGGCAAGATCAACAACCTGCCGACCGGCGCGGCCGAGGTGTGGCGCCGCGTGATCGGCATCTACTCGGGGCTCGGCGCGCTGACCTGGACCGATCAGGCGGTCGCCAAGGGCAAGCTCGAGCACGAGCCGGCCGCGCTGGCGAACGCGACGACCCGCGCGCGCTACGGCATCCCGCGCGGCGCGAAGTTCGTCGCCCCCGAGCAGGAGTCGGCACTGGTCAGCGAGATCCGCGCCGCGCTGCAGCTGATCTACAGCAACAAGTTCGGCCCGGCCGAGCGCACGATCGCCGCCGCCGACAAGAAGTGGCCCGGCGCGCCCGGGCTGATCGCGGCGCGCTGCGACCTGTCGTTCCGCATGGGCCAGTTCGCCGCCGCGCGCGCGACGTGCAACCGCGCGCTCGCCGCCGACCCGAGCGAGTCGTGGGCGCTGTACCTGCTCGGCACGCTGCTGTTGCGCGACGCCGGCACGACGCCCGACGGCATCACCAAGCTCAAGCGCGCGATCGAGGTCGACCCCGAGCTCGCCCAGGCCTGGCGCACGCTGGGCCGGGTCTACGCGCGCGACGGCAACAAGGCAGCGTTCGAGGAGCTCGGCAAGCGCTTCCAGGCGAAGTTCGGCCAGCCGCTGCCGCCATGAGCGGGGTGGGCGCGGCACCGCGGCGCGCTCGCCGTATACTGGCCGGGTGAGCTTCATGCGCCGGATGTTCTCCGCCGACTACCGCGCCGCCGTCGCGGCCGAGGCGGCGGGCGACGTCGAGCTCGCGGCCGAGCGCTATGCCCTGGCGGGCGACTATGCGGGCGCGGTCCGCATGCACCTGGCGCGCGCTGCGCGGTCGCCGTCGCGGACCGCCGAGCTCGGCGCGCTGCGCGACGCGCTGCGCTGGGCCGGTGACGACCCGGAGCTGCGGCGCCAGGCGGCCGCCGCGCTCGGCAAGGCGCTGTGGGAGGCGGTGCGCGCCGAGGGGATCGCGACCGAGCGCGACCGGGCGCGGGTCCGCGAGGCGGCCGAGCTGCTGGTCACCGGCGACAACCACACGCTCGCCGGCGAGGCGCTCGAGACCATCGACGACTACCTCGCCGCCGCCAACGCGTACTCGGCGGGCGGCCTGGTCGAGCGCATGGAGGCCGCGCTCGGCCGCGACGACGCCGCCAACGACGCCGCGCGCGAGGAGGCCGATGCGTTCGCCGGCTATCAGACCGCGATGCGGGTCGGCCGCCGCGACGAGGCGCGCGCCGAGCTGGTGCGCGCGACCGGCGCGGCGACCGCCGCCGCCGAGTACCGCCGGCTGCTCGACGACCTCGACACCGCGATGCTGACCGCCGGCAAGGTCGAGCTCCGCCGGCGCGGCAAGCCGCTGATCGTCGCGTGCGCCGCGCGCAAGATCATCCTCGGCCGCGATCCGCTGTGCGACCTCGCGCTGCGCGCCGGCGGCGTGTCGCGCCAGCACGCCGAGGTCGAGCACGCCGGCGCCGGGTTCATGCTGCGCGACCTCGACTCGCGCAACGGCACCACGCTGGCCGGCATGCCGCTCGCCGGGCGCGTGCCGCTCGCGGTCGCCGGCCAGCTCGGGCTCGGCGACGAGTGCGCGATCGACTACGAGGTCGCCGCCGACCGGCTCGTGCTGCGGGTGCGCGGCGGGCTCGACCGCGGCGCCGCGCTGATCGCCGGCCGCGAGGACGAGCGCATCGAGCTCGCGCCGCTCGGCCTCGGGCTCGACGTGATCTTCCGCGGCGGCCGGCCGCTCGTCGGCCGCGGCAGCTGCGCCAGCGTGACGTTCAACGACGAGCCGCTGGGCGAGGTCCGGGTCCAGGTCATCCGCAAGGACCGGATCCTCGCCGACGGCGACGAGATCGACATCGCCTGACTGCCCGGACGCGCCGCCGACCCGACCGGCGTGTCAACGGCATGCAGGTGGCGGCATTCCGCACGAGCCGAGGTCCGTCCGGTCCGCCGCCGGCGGCTTGGTGCACGAGGTGGGAGGGCTCGATTCGCAAGGCATGTCGTTGCAGCGCTGCGCGTCCGACGGGCAGTCTTTCACGCAGACAAACTCGGGCACTTCCGCCGTGTCCGAGTCGTCACAATACTTCGTGACGGCGAACTCGCAGGTCTCGCCGGGACGGTTCGTGAAGATACCGCCGTGGCAGAGAGCATAGCTCGGACAGGACATGCCGACCTCTTGCTCTGTCTTGGTTCCGCACTCTTCCTTCGCCAGAGCGTTCAAGCCCGCGCAACGCGCGCAGTCGAGGTTCGGCGTTGCGTCGTCGCGGCAGCCGCCGCAGTAGCGCGCACACGCATAGATACGGTCCGTCTCGTCATCCCCGGCTCCTTCCGCATCCTTGTGTCTCGCGCCGGCCCAGTGAATGAGCTCGTGCAGCATCGTTTGACATACCTCGCCGTCGTCATCTATGAGGAGATAGCCTGCATTGATGTTCATCTGGCCCGTCCGTGCTCGCATGACGCCGCGGGTGTCGACGCAGTCGAGCGAGCACCCGATGGTGACCTTCTTCGTCGCAAAGGTCTTGAGAATCTCCCCGGCGAAGGGACTCTGCATGTGCCTCAAGCAGTCTTCACCGGGGAACAGCGCACAAACGAGCGCGCGCAGGAGGCGCTTTGCTGCTTTTTCGGTGCAGCGGCCACCGCCGCCGTCGAATGGAATGCTGACGCCGGCCACGTGGATCGCTGGGTCCCCGACGTTGGTCGGAAAGCCGGCGAATCCAGCGCACTTGTCGCTGCCTTGCCTCTGTTCGTCAGATGTCAGCGTGTCGGAGACCACCGAGAAGCTTCCGCCTCCCGTCGCATCACGTTCGACGACGACGTGCAGCGTGCCGCGCGCTTCATCGAACGCTTCGGTCACCCGCGTCTCCTTCCTGCCGTCGCCGTCTTCATCCTCGAAGGTGATCTCGACCGGCGATGGCGCGACCACGTGGCTCTCCTCCCATTCACGCACGTGGTCCTGGTCTCGATCAGTCCAGGATGACCCCGAACCGTCGGGCCGCTCGTCACTTCCGTACTCGGGTGTTCCGTCGCCATCCGCGTCGAACAGGAGATGGAACGTCCCGTCCGCATCGACCGTCGAACTCGCGTCCAGCTTGCCATCTCCGTCCAGGTCGACGCTGGCTCCATGCTGGAGCCGTGCGATCGATTCCAGAAAGTGCGAGAACTCGGGCGGTATCTCGGGTGACGCCGTGGTGGGATCCTCACCGTGCTGGCATGAACACACGAGCAGCACGAGCGCGAGGGTAAGATAGACAGTGAGTGAACCATTCACTGGAAGTCAGCCCCGCTGCCGAGATGCGGCGAGGCAATGCAGCGAGGCAGCTCCTTGGGTGGATTGCTACAGCATCCAGAATTTGGCGAATCACAGAAATACCCAGAACCCAGCCCCGAGCAGTCAGCGCTTGTTGTACAGAGCTGCACGGCGCACGAGCTCGGAGGGACCCCGCAACGATTCACTCCCTCGGCGCTGCGGATACAGAGGGTCGAGTGCGTGTCGTCGCAATACTGCCGCTGACCGCACGTGGACGGAATGGCGCATTCATCGCGCGCCGGAGGGTCGGCGCAACCAGCCGCGCTCACGATGAGAATGACAATCAGGACTCTGTATGTGATCACCTCGGTCGTTCCTTTTCAAGGAACGTGCCGTCACAAGCAATCGAATCACGAGCTTCTGTCGTGGGCTTCGTCAAGTCACCGTGCTCCGTCCCTACCAGGAGGAAACAGGGTGGTCGCGGTTCTTTCAGCCTTTCGCTGGATCGCCGCTGCTGGGGGCCCGCATCGACAGCTGGCTCTGGATCAGCCGCATGATGCTGTCGACGTCCTCGGAGCCGACCTGCAGCCTGGCCTGCAAGCGCTTGTGGGTGCCCGCGAGCGCTTCGGCGCGGGCGCGCGCGAGGCGGCGCGATATCGTCGGCGCCGAGACCTGGTAGATCGCCGCGATGTCGGCCAGGTCGAGCCCATCGAGGTAGTAGAGACGCAGGAGGTTCTGCAGCTCGGCCGGTAGCGCGGCCATCGCGTCGGCAAAGGTCTGCTTGAACTCCGCGCGATACACGCCCTTGAAGTGCGCCAGCTCGGGATCATCGGCGTCGAGCACCGCACCGTCGCTGAGCTCGACATGCGGCTGGTTCTTCTTGCTGCGCGTCAAGTTGAGCGCGATGCGGACGGCGACGGCGACCAGCCACGACTGCAAGCCGCTACGACCGCTGTAGGCCGCGATCTTTGCGGTTCGCTCGGCGCTGCCCACGAACAACCGTTGCAACAGCTCCTGCCGGACGTCGGCAGCGAATGCGGCCGGGCCGAAGCGAGCGACCGCGGTGTCGACGGCGCCGAAGTAGCGGGCTTCGAGGACGCGAATCGCGCCCGGGACGCCTCGGGCGCAAGCGCAGGCGAGGTAGAGATCGTCCACGCGAAACTCGGTGACGCCCGGGACGTTCCGCTCGGTGATCCAGGCGGCAAATTCCTCGCGCGGGAGATCGAGACCGGGCCAGGCGGCGCCCGCAGCGGAGTACAGCGCATCGATGTCGATCGCGGTGGCCAACGGCGGAAGGCTCACTATACTCTGCCACTGGTGGGTGGCGAGGGTTGCGTGAGCGAGGGGATGCTTCTTGCGTTCGCCGACGGCGATCTGGCGCGCGATGAGCGAACACGGTTGAACCTCCACGTGGCCGGCTGCGCCGACTGCCGCGTGGTGCTGTCCGAGCTGGCCCGCGGTCGGGGCGACGAGACGCCGCGGGCTGCTGCACGGGGCACGGTGGCCGAATGGCTCACCGAGCCCCAGGGCGCGGCGGTGTCGTGCGATGCGGTCGCCGGCGATGCCGGACCGCTCGCGGCGCACACACGCTTCGCGATCGTCCGCAAGCTCGGCGAAGGCGGCATGGGCACCGTC
>Ga0307509_10011369_pt1 | contig 10786 bp, 13 predicted proteins | sample 10_EM_MG_FD_202245 | JGI IMG/M metagenome (GOLD analysis project Ga0307509, IMG submission 202245) | Populus trichocarpa ectomycorrhiza microbial communities from riparian zone in the Pacific Northwest, United States - 10_EM | ecosystem: Host-associated > Plants > Roots > Unclassified | place... | reverse complement strand
TGTGGATATTGACCGAGGCGCCGAAAGGCAGTGCCTTCTATGAATCGCAATCGCTGACCGGCAACAAGGCCTTGATTTCGGACACCTGCGACACCGTCATCTACGCCCGCATGCAAGGCATGGACGGCCACCGCATCGTCGCGCTGCGCGGCCGTGACAGCTTCTTGATCGGCCCGGCACTGGCGCGCGGCGCCGAGGCCGAGATCAACGCGCAGCTGCTCGACATCGCCAAGCAATTGAATGCCGTCATCCTGAGCTGAGGGCAGTCGCGCAGAGCGCAGATAAACTCGTGGCATGAACTCTCTGCCACTCGTCACCCTCGGCCGCAGCGACCTGCGCGTCCCCAAGATCTGCCTCGGCACCATGACCTTCGGCGAGCAGGTCGATGAGCCGACCTCGCACGCCATCCTCGATCGCGCGCTCGCACGCGGCGTCAACTTCATCGACACCGCCGAGATGTACGCGGTGCCGGTGCGGCGCGAGACCTATGGCGCGAGCGAACGCATCATCGGCAACTGGTTCGGGGCCAACCCCGGCGTGCGCCAGCGCGTCGTGCTCGCGACCAAGGTCGCCGGCCCGGCGCGCAACGCCGACTGGATCCGCGGCGGCAGCGCCAACCTGACGCCAGCCGAGATGCGCCAGGCCTGCGACGACAGCCTCACGCGGCTGCGCACCGACGTGATTGACCTCTACCAGATCCACTGGCCGAACCGCAACGTGCCGATGTTCGGGCCGATGTATTTCGACCCCAAGCTCGACCGTGAATTCACGAGCATCCACGACCAGCTCGACGCGCTGGCCGGTTTGGTGAAGGCCGGCAAGGTGCGCCACATCGGCCTGAGCAACGAGACGCCGTGGGGCGTGGCCGAGTTCCTGCGGCTCGCCGATCAGCACGGCCTGCCGCGCGTCGCGACGGTGCAGAACCCTTACACGCTCGTCAACCGCATAGTCGACAACGGGCTGGACGAGATGATGTATCGCGAGAACGTCTCGCTGCTCGCGTACTCGCCGCTGGGCTTCGGCACGCTGACCGGCAAGTACGATGCCGCCGGCTTCGACACCGCGAAGCCGCAGGGTCGGCTGGCGCTGTTCGAGGCGATACGCAAGCAGCGCTGGGGCCGGCCTGAGACGCTCGCCGCTGCACGACAGTACAACGCGCTCGCACTCGCGAACGGCCTCACGCCGACGCAGATGGCGCTGGCGTTCTGCTACACCAACTGGCGTGTCGCGAGCACGATCATCGGCGTGACGACGCTGGCGCAGCTCGACGAGTGCCTCGATGCCTGGGGCACGACGCTGGCGCCGGAACTGCTCGCGCAGATCGACGCGATCCGCTGGCAGATCCGCGACCCCGCGCAGTGAGCCGAGTGTGGCGAAGAAGGGCGCGCACGTCAGCGAGACGCCGGCCACGCAGCTGCTGCGTCGCCACGGCGTGAGCTTCACCGAACATGTGTACGACTATGTCGAGCACGGCGGCACGGCCGAGTCGGCGCGCCAGCTCGGGGTCGACGAGCACGCTGTGATCAAGACGCTGGTGATGCAGGACGAGCGCGCGCAGCCGCTGATCGTGCTGATGCACGGCGACAAGCAGGTCAGCACGAAGAACCTCGCGCGCGGCATCGGCGTGAAGTCGGTCGAGCCTTGCAAGCCCGACGTCGCGCAGCGCCACAGCGGCTACATGGTCGGCGGCACTTCGCCGTTCGGCAGCAAGAAGGCGATGCCGGTGTACGTGGAAGCGTCGGTGCTCGGGCTGGAGCGCATCTGCATCAACGGCGGGCGGCGCGGCTACCTGATCGGTATCGCGCCGACGGTGCTGACCGAGCTGCTCGATGCCAAGCCCGTGAATTGCGCGCTCTGAGCGCTGGCGCAGAATAACGACCCGTTCAGCAGCGACCACCCACCCATGCAAGCCTTCTATCCAGCGCTCGCCACGCTCGCGGCCTACCTGATCGGCTCGCTGTCGTTCGCGGTGATCGTGAGCCGACTGATGGGTTTGAACGACCCGCGCACCTACGGCTCGGGCAACCCGGGCGCGACCAATGTGCTGCGCTCGGGCAACAAGGCCGCGGCCGTGCTGACGCTGTTGCTCGACGCGCTGAAGGGCTTCGTGCCGGTGCTGCTCGTGAAGCTCTATGGGGCGCCATTCGGGCTGGACGACGGCACGCTGGCGCTGGTCGCGCTCGGCGCATTCCTCGGCCACCTGTGGCCGGTGTTCTTTCGCTTCAAGGGCGGCAAGGGCGTGGCCACCGCGGCCGGCGTGCTGTTTGGCCTGAACCCGTGGCTCGGGCTGGCGACGCTGGCGACCTGGATCATCATCGCCGCGTTCACGCGCTACTCGTCGCTCGCGGCACTCGTGGCCGCGGTGTTCGCGCCGTTCTATCAGGTGCTGATCTGGGAGCGCGGGCCGATCGCCGTGGCGGTGTTCGTGATGGGCGCGCTGCTGGTCTGGCGCCATCGCGCGAACATCCAGAAGCTGCTGAACGGCACCGAGAGCAAGCTCGGCCACAAGGCGGCCGGCGCCGCGCCTGCCGTCAAGCATGCGGCCCATCATCCGCACGGTCATTCACATAAACATTCACACAAGCACGGAGCTAAATCATGAGCCAGGGACTGCGCCGATTCCATGTCGGCGATCGGATGTCGGAGATGACGATCCACAACGGCACCGTCTACCTCGCCGGCCAGATCGCCGAGGACGCGAGCCAGGACATCCGCGGTCAGACCGCACAGGTGCTGGCGTCCATCGACAAGCTGCTGACCGAGGCCGGCACCGACAAGGCGCACATCCTGCGCTGCCAGATCTTCATCAAGGACCTGGCCGATTTCGCCGCGATGAACGAGGTCTGGGAAGACTGGGTCGCTCCGGGCGATGCACCGCCGCGTGCGACGGTGCAGGCCAATCTCGCGAAGCCGGAGTGGAAGATCGAGATGGTGGTGACGGCAGCGCTCTGAGGCCCTCGTCACGGCCCGTCAAACGGTGAAGACGACGCGCGAGTCGCTGCGATCGACTCCCCAGGCATCGGCCACGTCGATCAGAGGGATCGGGGTCGGCTTCACCGTCAAGCCGCTCGTCGTCGCGCAAGTCAGCACGTCGCCGATGGACTGCAGCAAGCCTTCGAAGGGAATGCTCCCGATGCCGCTGCCCATGAGTTCGAGCGCCGAGGAGCGCAACGCCGCACTCGGCAGCGTGAGGGTCGGCGAACTCGCGGCGCCGATCTGCACGAAGCGAATCGGCACCGCCTCGGCGCCGGCCCTGGCCGCCGCGATCATCGCCAGCTCCGCACTCGGCCCCCACAGGTAGTCGAGCACGATGTTCACGCCGTGGGCAAAATGCTCCTGAAGGTTTCGCTCCAGCGCTGCCCTGTCGTCGCTTAACTGGACCACGGCATCGGCGCCGAGTGCGCGCAGCGACTGCAAGGCCTCGGCGTTGCGCCCCGTCGCGATCACGCGACCCGCGCCCAAACGCTTGGCAATCTGAACCGCCAATCGACCCGATGTGCCGGTCGCTCCGTTGATCAGCACCGTCTCACCCTTGGCGAGCTGGGCTCGCCTGGTGAGCGCGGCCCACGAGGACATCCCGGGAATGGCGATCGCCGCTGCGGTGACGTCGTCGATGCCATCCGGCAGGGCGATGCAGTGGGACTCGTCGACCACGCAACGTTCGGCCAAAGCTCCGTAGGGCGCGACCGGCATGATGAAGTAGACGCGGCCGCCGCCGCTGGCACGCGTGCCGGTCCCGTCGATGCCGGCGACGAACGGGAATCCTCCGGAGGAACTGTAGTGCGCGCCCGAAGCGCGGCTTCGCGTGACATGGTTCAACGCGGATGCCGCGACTTGCACGATGCATTGGCCTGCTTCTGCAGCCGGTTCCGGGAAGTCGCCGTAGGTCGGGGGCTCTCCCTTTGCCTTGACGACGGCCGCTTTCATCGTATGGCTCGGCCGAGTCGCCTGTGGGGAGGTCATGATCGTGCCTCCACGAAGGCGCGCAGGGCCGGGTCCCTGATCTCGAAGACCTCGAACAAGCCGAGGGCCCGCAATGCGGGCAGCAGTGCCTCAATGTCGCGCAGCGCGCCCTCGCGCGCCGCATCGGCAATGCCAGGCTCACGCAAGGATTTTGCGTTGGCGAGGAACGCGCCCACCGAGCCCTTGCGGACGTTCACACCATTGAACACCGCTTCGTTGACGTGGTCTGGAAGAACATCTTGTGGGCGCATGGTCGATCTCATTGAATGAATGCGCACGAGCGTACAGATCATTCGTTGGCAGCTATAGACTGGATCGGCCAATCGATAGCGAATTGCCGCCATGAGTGCCTTGACCCCTCTGACACTGAACCCCGCCGCAGTCGACACCTCCGAGGGCCCGATCGTCATCGTCGCGGCCGGCAGCCAGGACGGTGAGCGCACTGCGGCGCCGCACCGGCATGCTCGCGGGCAATTGCTGGGGTCGCTGCGAGGTCTGCTGTCGGTTGGTGTTGAAGACGCGATGTGGCTCGTGCCGGCGATCCACGCGGTCTGGTTGCCGCCGCGCTGCGTGCATTCGGTTCGCTCGCACGGCCCGTTTAACGGCTGGGCCGTCTATGTCGCCGAAGCTGCGTGCGCCGACCTTCCGGGCCGGCCCTGCACGATCCGCACATCCGGGTTGCTGCGGGAAGCGGTGCTGCGCGCCAGCGCTTGGCCGGAAGGTCCGTTGAGCACCGAATGTACGCATGTGGCGGCAGTCATCCTCGACGAGATTCGCATGCTGCCGGTGGAGTCTTTCGGTCTTCCGCTACCGACGGACTTGCGACTGCAGCGAATCGCCCGCGCGCTGATTGCCGACCCTGCCGACGAACGCGATCTCGAGCACTGGGCGAGTTGGGCCGCCGTCAGTTCGCGCACGCTGAGCAGGCGGTTCGTGGCCGAGACGGGTTTCAACTTCACGGCGTGGCGCCAGCGCGCGCGTTTGATGCGATCGCTCGAGATGCTGGCCGCCGGCGTCCCGGTGACGACGATCGCGCTCGACCTCGGCTATTCGACGGCGAGTTCGTTCATCAGTTTGTTCCGCCGAATGTTTGGCGAAACACCATCGGCGTATCGGCAGCGTCTTTGACGTTGCCGGTCGAGTGATCAGTAGTTCAAGCCCATCGCGGCGCGCACGTCGCGCATGGTGGCGCGCGCCACGCCGCGCGCCTGCTCGGTGCCGACCTCGAGAATCCAGTGCACCTGCTTCGGGTTCGCGAGGTACTGCTCTGCGCGTTCGCGCCACGGCGCTTGTTCGCGCTGGATCGCCTCGATCACCGGCTTCTTGCAGTCGAGGCAGCCGATGCCGGCGGTGGTGCAGCCTTCGCGCGCCCAGGCCTGCGTCGACGCGTCGGAATACACGAGGTGGAACTGCCACACCGGGCACACATCGGGGTTGCCCGGGTCGCTGCGGTGCACGCGCGCCGGGTCGGTCGGCATGCGCTTGATCTTGCGCTCGACCTCGGCCGGCTCCTCGCGCATCGAGATGCCGTTGCCGTAGCTCTTGCTCATCTTCGCGCCGTCGAGGCCGGGCAGCTTCTTGACCTCGGTGTGCAGCGCCTGCGGCTCGTGCAGGATGGTCTTGCCGGTGCCGCGCAGATAGCCTTCGAGGCGCTCGCGGTCGGAAGCGCTCAGCGCGCCGCTGCCGTCGATCAGTGCGCGCGCCTGCGCCAGCAGCTCTTCGCCGCCTGATTGCTGGAAGTTCTTGCGCGCGGCTTCGAAGGTCTTCGCATCGGCCTTGCTCATCTTCTTGACGACCGCCTGCGCCAGCGTGTCGAAGTCGGCCTCGCGGCCATACAGATGGTTGAAGCGGCGCGCCACTTCGCGCGTGAGTTCGACGTGTGAGGACTGGTCCTCGCCGACCGGCACGAACGCGGCCTTGTAGATCAGGATGTCGGCCGCCTGCAGCAGCGGGTAGCCGAGGAAGCCGTAGGTCGCGAGGTCGCGGTCCTTGAGCTTGTCCATCTGGTCTTTGTACGTCGGCACGCGCTCGAGCCAGCCCAGCGGCGTGCCCATCGCGAGCAGCGTGAACAGCTCGGCGTGCTCCGGCAGGCGGCTCTGCATGAAAATCGTCGCCCGCTCGGGGTCGATGCCGGCGGCGAGCCAGTCGATCACCATGTCGTAGACGTAGCGCTCCATCACGCCGCGCTCTTCGTAGTGCGTGGTCAGCGCGTGCCAATCGGCGACGAAATAGAAGCACTCGTAGTCGTCCTGCATGCGCACCCAGTTCTTGAGCGCACCGTGGTAGTGGCCGAGGTGCAGCGCGCCGGTCGGGCGCATTCCGGAGAGAACTCGTTGCTTCATTAGAACCTTCAGGCTACGCCTTCCGGTATTCGCCCTTGGGGCGGCCCGGCGGGCTCATGCGGCGGAATTGTAGGCGGCTACACTGCGCGCCCTGTGAAGCGAATCGTCATCCTGATCTCGGGCCGAGGCTCCAACATGCAAGCCATCGTGCGGGCCTGCGCGGCCGAGGGCTGGCGCGCGCGCGTGGTCGCGGTTGTCAGCAACCGCGCGGACGCGGCCGGGCTGGAGTTCGCGCGCCAGCACGGCATTGCCACGGCGGTCGTCGAGCACAAGGGCTTCGACTCGCGCGATGCCTTCGACGCCGAGCTCGCGCGCGTCATCGATGCGTTCGAGCCCGATGTGCTCGCGCTCGCCGGCTTCATGCGCATCCTGACCGACGGCTTCGTCGCGCACTTCGAAGGCCGGCTGATCAACGTGCACCCATCGCTGCTGCCGGCGTTCACCGGCCTGCACACGCACCGGCGCGCGATCGAGGCGGGTTGCAAGCTGGCCGGGGCGACGGTGCACTTCGTCACGCCGACGCTGGACCACGGCCCGATCATCGCCCAGGCGGTGGTGCCGGTGTTGCCGACGGACACGCCGGAGACGCTGTCCGCACGCGTGCTCGAACGCGAACACCTGCTGTACCCGCAGGCTGTGCGCTGGCTGGTGCACGACCTGCTGCTGCGCCACGGAAATCTGGTGACGCACACTCAAGGCGAGTCGCAGCTGCTGCGCTAGAACAAGCTCGCCGCGATGTTGATCGTGAACGCCAGGATGGTGGTGTTGAACGCGAACGACAGCACCGATTGCAGCAGCACGAGGCGGCGCATCGGCCGGTTCGTGATCGAGACGTCGGCGGTCTGCGAGGCAACCGCGATCGTGAACGAGAAATACAGGAAGTCGGCGTAGTCGGGCCGGAAGTCCTCGGCTTCGGGTTCGGGGAACTTCAACCCGCCGCCGCGATGGTTGCGGTAGTACAGGGTGGCGTAGTTCATGGCGAACAGCGTGGGCAGCAGCAGCCACGACCCGATGACGGTGGCGAGTGCGAACAGCACGTGCGGCAACGCGTTGCGCCCGCCCGGGCCCTTGGCGGCCGCCAGCTCCATCACGATCGCGACGATGCTGACCACCGCCGCAACGATCACGACGGCCAGCACGACGCTGGCACCCTCGGACTGCGCGATCGCACTGCGGCGCAGATGCTCGTGATCGGCGCGCAGCATCAACAAGCCCATCAGCACCAGGAACAGCCAGACGCTGACGTTCCAGCCAAGCAGCGAGCGCGTCACGGCGTGGTCGATGCCGGGTGTCAGCGCGCCGACGGCGACGCCGATCGCGGCGCAGATGAACATCCGCGGGCGCGTGCGGATGTGCGTGGCCAGGTCTCTCATGTTGGGTCCACTGGCGCGAAGCGGGGGCTAACGACGCCGTCGATGCTCACGTCTTCGAAGAACATCGCGTGCGGCCGCACCCACCAGCCGCTCGCGTTGTAGAGCGGCCGGTAGACGACCAGCGGCTCCTGCGTTTCGCTGTGGCGCGCGACGCCGATGACCTCGTACTCGCCGCCCTTGTAATGGCGATAGCGGCCGAGCGGGGTGGGCGGCAGCGGCGCCAGATCGGTGTCTTGCATCGGGCAAGGATAATCCCGCGATGCACCCGAACGCCTTGCTCGAACTCACCACTGAACTGATTCACCGCGTGTTGCAGCTGCAGCACCCGGCCGATGGCGTCGTCTCCGACTTCTTCCGCCAGCACCGCGCGCTCGGCAGCCGCGAGCGCCACACGTTGGCCGAGACCACCTACGCCGTGCTGCGCCAGCGCCTGCTGTACCAGCACCTCGCGCAGTCGGGCAAGGGCGAGATGGAGCGGCGCCTCGCGCTACTCGCGTGGCAGGGCAACGAGGGCTTTTTGCGCGCCGCACTGAGCGAGACCGAGCAGCAGTGGCTCGTGCAGGTCAGCGCCGTCGATCGCGCGGCGTTGCCGGAGAAGCTGCGCCACAACCTGCCGGAGTGGCTTGCCGACATCCTGAAGGCCGCGCACGGTGATCAGTTCTGGCCGCTGGTCGAGGCGATGAACACCGGCGCTGGGCTCGACCTGCGGGTCAACACCTTCAAGGCCAAGCGCGACGACGTGCAGGCGGCGTTCAAGGCCGAAGGCATCGAGGCCTTGCCGACGCCGTATTCGCCGCTGGGCCTGCGCATCCAGGGCAAACCGGCGCTGCACAAGCTCGACGTCTTCATGCGCGGCGACGTGGAGGTGCAGGACGAGGGCAGCCAGCTGCTGGCGCTGATGGTTGGCGCCAAGCGCGGCGAAATGGTCGCCGACTTTTGCGCCGGCGCAGGTGGCAAGACGCTCGCGCTCGGCGCCGAGATGCGCAACACCGGGCGGCTGTACGCGTTCGATACGTCGGGCCACCGGCTCGCGTCGCTGAAGCCGCGGCTGGCGCGCAGCGGCCTGTCCAACGTCTACCCGGCGCAGATCGCCCACGAGCGTGACGAGCGCATCAAGCGGCTGGCGGGCAAGCTCGATCGCGTCCTCGTCGACGCGCCGTGCTCGGGCCTGGGAACCTTGCGCCGCAATCCGGATCTGAAATGGCGCCAGTCGCCGCAGTCGGTCGAGGAACTGCGCGTCAAGCAGGCGGCGATTCTGGCCAGCGCGGCCCGCTTGCTCAAGCCGGGTGGCCGGCTGGTCTACGCGACCTGCAGCTTGCTCGATGCCGAGAACGAAGAGATCGCGAACGCGTTCACGGCCGAGCACCAGCGCGACTTCAAGGCCGTGCCGGCGCTGGAGGTGCTGAACAAGGCGCACGTGAGCGAATCTGAGAGCCTGGTGCGCGGTGACTACCTGCGCCTGTGGCCGCATCGCCATGGCACCGACGGGTTCTTCGCGGCGGTGTGGGAACGGCGCTGATCGTTCTCGGCGAATACTTGAGATGGCGCAAATAAGCGCCATCTACCCTGCCAATTCGAAGGTCTTTGGGTACGGCCCGTCCTTTACAATCTGCCACCTGCATATCGAGCAGGCTCAAAGGTACAAATGGATTCGTTGATGCTTGTTTGGGATGCCCTGATCAACTTGCTGGCCAATGGCCTGCTCGGGGCGGCTTGGTGGCAGGTGCTGTTGTTCGCGCTGGTCGCCACGCACATCACGATCGCGTCGGTCACGATCTTTCTGCACCGCGCGCAGGCGCACCGCGCGCTCGAGCTGCATGCGATCCCGTCGCACTTCTTCCGCCTCTGGCTGTGGCTGACCACCGGCATGGTGACCAAGGAATTCGTGGCGATCCATCGCAAGCACCACGCCAAATGCGAGACCGAAGAAGACCCGCACAGCCCGCAAACGCGTGGCATCAAGGCCTTGTTGCTGACCGGCGTCGAGCTGTATCGCGCCGAGTCGAAGAACAAGGAGACGATGGCCAAGTACGGCCTCGGGACGCCCAACGACTGGATCGAGCGCAATCTCTACACCCGCTACAGCTGGCAAGGTGTCGGCGTGATGCTGCTGATCGACCTGACGATGTTCGGCGCGATCGGGATCACCGTGTGGGCAGTGCAGATGCTCTGGATTCCGGTCATGGCGACCGGCATCATCAATGGCATCGGCCACTGGTGGGGCTACCGCAACTTTGAAGCACCCGATGCGTCGAGAAACGTGTCGCCGTGGGGCATCGTCATCGGCGGCGAAGAGCTGCACAACAACCACCACACCTACCCGACCTCGGCGAAGTTCTCGGTCAAGCCTTATGAGTTCGATGTCGGCTGGGCCTATATCCGCGGCATGGAGCTCCTGGGCCTGGCGAAGGTTCGCACCACGCCGCCAAGCTTGAAGCTCGGCGCGATCAAGCCGGTCGCCGATGACCAAACCCTCGAGGCAATCATCGCGAACCGCTATGAGGTCATGGCCAAGTACGCGCGCAACCTGCGTCACGCGGCGCACGTCGAGGTCGAGCGCCTGAAGTCCGAGGGCGCAGCGAGCGCCGGCCGCTTGGCCGACATGCAGCTGGCCAAACGCTGGCTGCACCGCGATGAAGACAAGATCCCGAGCGCCGTGAAGGCCCAAGTCGCGCAGGCTGTCGAGCATAGCCCGCGCCTGGCCAAGCTGGTCTCGATGCGCGAAGAACTGCGCTTGCTATGGACCCGCACCAATGTGTCGGCCGAGCAGCTGGTGGTGGATCTGCAGGCCTGGTGCCGCAGCGCCGAAGAGAGTGGCATCGCGGCACTGCAAGAGTTCGCGCTGAAGCTGCGCGCTGCCAAAGCGTAACGCCTGCAGCGGAACAAAACGCCTGCGGCGGAAGACGATAGCGGGGTCGCTTTGCGACCCTTTCTTCTTTTGCGCCGGCAACAAAAAACCCGCCAACGGCGGGTTTTTTTGTTCGATAGCGGTGGGCCGCTTATCTCAGCTTCGTTTCCTTGTAGGTCACGTGCTTGCGTGCCTTCGGGTCGAACTTGATCATTTCCAGCTTTTCGGGCGTGGTCTTCTTGTTCTTGTCGGTCGTGTAG
>Ga0307509_10011368_pt1 | contig 10786 bp, 16 predicted proteins | sample 10_EM_MG_FD_202245 | JGI IMG/M metagenome (GOLD analysis project Ga0307509, IMG submission 202245) | Populus trichocarpa ectomycorrhiza microbial communities from riparian zone in the Pacific Northwest, United States - 10_EM | ecosystem: Host-associated > Plants > Roots > Unclassified | place... | reverse complement strand
GCTGGGGAGCGTCAGTCGCGAGGATTACGACCGCGTCGGACGAGCCATGGGCACTGGCGAGCAGGTCGTCGTCACGTCCTACATGATCAGCTCTGGCATCTTCGGTAAGCGGCTCAGCCCGCGCCCCGTGACGCTCAATCTGAGCAAATACCACACGCTCAAGCCCTTTGAGCCTCACGGCACCTACGCGGTTCGGCTGCCCTGAGACGGGCCCGGTTGGGCCAGCGGAGCCGATAGATAACTCCGCCGGCCCAACCAACAAATGTAATGAACTCATTGCCGGGTGGCCATACTGCTCTCCCAGATCAACACATCTTTACAACTCTGATTAACTGAGGTATAATTTTCTTCTGAACTTTACTAACAACTTTAAGGATAAGTTTCACTGATATGCCAATCATCAAGTCCGCTATCAAGCGAATGCGCCAGACCGAAAAACGTCGCGCGCGCAACGTCACTACCAAGCGTACCCTTCGCACTGCGCTGAAGGCGTTCTTTACCAGCAAGAGCACCGAAGACCTCCGCAAGGTTCAGTCTGAGCTCGACACTGCCGTAAAGAAGAACATCATGAGCAAGAACACTGCTTCTCGCAAGAAAGCTCAGCTCAGCAAGATTGCCAAGGAAGCCGGCGCTAAGCCAACTGCCACCGCCGCAAAAAAGGCTCCAGCAGCAAAAGCCGCTAAGCCAGCAGCAGCGAAGAAAGCTCCGGCCGCCAAGACCGCAGCCAAGAAGCCTGCCGCTAAAAAGCCAGCAGCAAAGAAGGCCGAGTAACCCTCGCTCGCCTATCAAAAACAGCCCTGTGACGGGGCTGTTTTTTGTATAAGTTTATGCTGCGGCAAAGGCAGTTTGTAGGGGCGGCGCACGCATCGCTGCGCCGCCCCGCGTGGGTCAGTTGAGATGTGCCGTGCTGTAGCGCGGGTCCGTCAGCCGCTCGAGGATGACGATCAGCCCGGCCGCCGTGGCCAGCTCGGTCGCGAGTGTGCCAGCCGGATTCAGCAGCCGCAGACCAGCCGGCTGCCGATGCAGTCGCTGCGGGGGCTTGCCGGCGTCCGCACACAGCCGCTCGAACACGTCGGCGGCCTCCCGGTTCATGAACGCCAGCGCGTAGCGGCCGCTCTTCTCGGGCAGGCTGTAGCCGATCTCACCGCAGCGGCTGATGCCGATGCGTCGCACCATCTCGTGGAGGAGCTGGTGCACGCGACTCGGCGACAGGCTGGTGCTGCGCACGTTCAGCAGGAAGTACGCCTTGGGTGTGCCTTGCAGGATCATTCTCTTTCCCTTCGGACGAGAGCTGCCTTTGCCTATCAAAGCCCGCGCATTACCGTGGGCCCTGAAACTTCCGATACTATACCACAATTTCCCACGACCTACCACGAAATGTGCTAGATCATGGGAAACCGGCAAAAGGTTTTCCTAGGGCTGGCTCTGGCGGCAGACATGTTGCATCCGCCGCCAGAGCCTTGCCCTTCAGGATTCGCCCCCATCACGACTGCGGCGGAGTCTCTTCGCCCAGCCCTTGATATTGACGGTGCCGCCCATCTCTTCGAGCTCCCTCCGAGCGGCACTGGCGGCATCAAAGTCGCTGAGGCCGCTCCGACGACGCTGTCGCTCGGAACGAGCCGGCCGCCTTGACCTTCTTTCGACCGGCGGACGGACCTCCTCGATGGCTGGCGACGTGTCCGCCTCCGACTCCACGGAATGGAGGTCGAGGATGCGACGCAGACGAGGATGCGGATCATCGCCCGGGAGCTTGTCCCTGCGTTCGAAACGCACACCCATCGCGTCGAGGACTCGCTTGAAGACATCGCCGGCGAGCGTGTCGTTGAAGCACGCCCAGTAGGTATCTTCGTCGATGCGACGCACGCCGATGTAAACAGCGAACAGCGGGATACCTGCCGGCGGCCGGCCGAACATAACCGCGATGCCCCGAGCCGCTTCGAGCGTTGTATCGATCGGCATTCTCGCCTCGGAAAGACGGAAGAAGTCGACGCCCTGATCGGAGCTCGGTACCGTCACCGGTTCCGACTCCTCAACAGAGGGCGACTCCGCAGGCTCCGGCTCTTGCACACGCTGCGAGGGTGCCGACGCCGCCGCTCGCTGAGCGGCGAGCCTTGCGACATACCCTTCGACATCCCATCGCTGCTCCGACATCTGATGCCTTGCACCGGTCAGCGTGCTGTAGGTCTCGACAACGACCCCACCTCGAACCAGATTGGCCGAGAGTATCCACGTCAGGTCATCATTCTCGATAGCGAGAATAAGACCTTCGATGCGATCAGCCTCCACCGCGCGCATCCGACCAGGATACCTCTCCCCATAGTGCTCCCCGGCCCGGACCAGAAAATTCTGCGCCTGCTGGACCGTCCAGCCGCCCTTTTTGCGACTGACATCGATAATCAGGATGAATCCCACCATGACTCCCTTCGAGTCCTGATAAACCTTTTGCCTCGTTGCGGGCCACCTATTTTGCAACAGCGGCCCGTAAACGTGCTCACTATACCATAGAATACTAGAAAATAATACCTCGATAAACGCAAAACTATTGATGTACGGGCCGCTTTTGTAGGCAGCCCGCACATCTCTTGCTCACACAGTGGAGCGCCCCACAGCGAACGCGACCTTCCAGATTTCAGGCACGAAAAGCCCGAACTGTATGCTGTGTGGCCTCTCCTGAGACTGGACGAAGCTCACCTTCAGCGAGCCAAGGATGTCGATGAAGGCGGTCGCATGCGCGTGGTCCTGGAACGCAATCCAGTAGCTTTCGTCCGCACCTGGCATGCTTATGTGCACCCCACCGCCCGGTCGACGGCTCAATATCGACCGCTTGATGTGGTCGAGCGCAACCGCGGGGTGCATACCACCCGTGGCGCTTTGCCCATTGACCCTGACAAATCTCATCAATTCCTCCATGGGGGGTAGGTCGGGTCGAGTGCTCGGGCATACCAAAATACTGCCCAAAACGCAGCTACTGTATCATAAATTCATCCGGTCGTCTACGTATAGCGACTGGCTATTTTACCAAGACATTGCTCCATCAACACCCAGGGGTCAACCCCTGTAGATTTCATGTGGGTGTCGGCCAATGCCACACTCGCCAAGACACCCCGAAGCTGCGTGGCATTCAGAGTGCGGCCGAGTGGTTGAAGCTTGCGGACCACAAATGGATGAATGCCTGCGTCTTTGGCGATAACATCCGGCGTTTTCCCCTGCGCAGTTGCAACCAATGCCAGAGCCTGGATTTGACTAACCAACAGACCGAACAATTTATACGGATCTTCGTTCGTCTTGAGGCGTGCCAGCAGCTCCATGGCCCTCGCGTTCTTTCCCCCCAGCACAGCGTCGAGCAAATCAAAGGCGCTTGTCTGCGGACTTGGCTCAACAAGCTCATCAACTGCCTCAGAGGTGATGGTTGGATTTGCGGCCAATAGCTTATGCAACTCACCAGATAGTTGCCACTGGTTCGTCCCCGCCTGGCGCACCACATACGCGGCAGTTTTGGCATCGAGCGTACCGCCTTCTTCCTTGGCGGTAGCCATCGCCCACTTGGCGAGCTCGTGTTCGTTCAGCTCGGGGAAATCATGCACCTTGCCGTGCTTCTGGATTTGTTTGTAGGTTCGTGTACGCTTGTCAGGCGACGACTCCAGAATGACCATTGTGATCTCGGCCGGAACTCTCTCAGCCCAGTCACCCAGTGCTTCCCAGACGGTTTTATTCTTGCCGGCATCACGCACAATAACCAACTTGTCGCTCGCGAATAGTGATGCGCCCTGCAGTAAATCTGGCAGGCGCGAAATGTCCAACGCCTCGCCGTCAACGCGCTCGATGGCGTGCGCACCATGTTTTTGCAGCATGGCCGCGACGAGCTTATCAAGAGCCTGACGCGCCGCGAAATCATTTGCGCCAGATAGTAGCAAAATCATACCTCGACCCCTGCTACCACCTGGTCATGCGGGCAAATATGGGTGCCACGGCCGGCGACGCGCATTTTGATGATGGTCGTGCCGCAGCGTGGGCAGGGCTGGCCTTCGCGGCGAAAGACATTGGCGAATGTCAGATAACTGCCACGTTTGCCTTCAGCGTCGACATAATTTCGGTCGGTCGAGCCGCCTTTTTCGATGCTGAGACGGAGAACTTTCACCAGCCCGTCGTATAACGCCGCGAGCTTGCTGTCGCTGAGATCAACAATTTTGCTGAGCGGATGAATCTTGGCGGCCCAGAGCGATTCGTCGGCGTAAATATTGCCGATGCCTGCCACTATCGTTTGATCGAGCAGCACGGCTTTAACGGCGCTTTTGTTGCGGCGACGCAGACGCGCCACAAAATTCTTGGCCTTAAAATCCGGCTCGAGCGGTTCTGGCCCAACCTTTTGGAAGAAATCAATCATCGGCACCTCGGCAGTCGGCAATAGGCGGACCCAGCCGAATTTGCGCTGGTCGTTAAAAAATAGTTTGCTTCCGTCCTCAAATGTAAACGTTACCCGCGTGGATTTGTCCGGCAAATTCCCCACCAAGCTGTGGTTTGGGTGGCCAGCGCCAAAGGACTGCTCGCCGCGAAACACCAGTTGCCCGGTCATCTTCAAGTGAATAACTAATGAATACTTCGTGTCGAGCTCGATGATAAGTACTTTTGCTCGGCGTTTGACCTCTGTAACTTTGACACCAACCAGGTACGCGTCGATGTCGGCAGCATCGTTCGGAAAACCCTTTGGCCAATCGTAGCGCACATCAGCAATACGCCTGCCCGGTAGCAGCGCGTGTAAACCAATCCGAACTGTCTCGACCTCAGGAAGTTCCGGCATACCTCTATTGTACCTTAAGGAGTCGGTCGAGCTCGTCCATTGTCTGCGTGAGCGAGCTGTAATGAATCGCCATGAGGCCAGCCTGGCGTGCGCCTTCGCAGTTGGTTTCGACATCATCGACAAACACGGCTTCGCTGGTGTCGACGCCCAGCTGTGCGCAAGTGTATTCAAAAATCTCTGGGTGCGGCTTAATCATGCCGACTTCCCCGCTAATGACTACTGCGTCGAACAACTTCGCGCGCTCGCTGGCACTAAAATATTTCACGACCGAATCACGCCCAAGGTTACTGAGCATTGCGACCTTGTAGCGCGGGCGCAAACCTTCGATGTAATTTACGAGCAGATGATTCCGCACAAATCCATCAACCAAACTGTGTTTTACTTTATCGAGCGGCTGCCCGGTTAAGCGCGAGATGCCTTCAAATAACATTTCATCGTCGATCAATCCGTATTCGTCTTGAGCTACGAGATCGCGGATTTCGTCGTGATGTTTACTGGGATTTGCCAGCAGCGACTGATATACGTAATCGCTCTTTGGCACATACAACACACCAAAACAATCGAAGATCACGGCGCGAATCATGCGCGTTTCTCCATGCATTCGATCAGTTTTAATCCGAGCGGTGTCAGGCGATAAAATGTGTGCGGTTCTTCGCCGCGCTGCTCCTCAGGGAGCGGCTGCTCGGTCACCATCAGCCCACGCGTCACGAACAAAACCGCGTAGCGCTCACTCACGTCCTTCTCTGTCAGGATAAGTCCGCGACTGGATAGCTTTGTAAGTCTGCCCAAATCGCCGATCGACAAGTGCGTCACTGTCTCGATAAAATCCATATACTGCACGCGCTTCAGCTCACCCTGCATGTACAGTACGCTCAACACGCCAAGCAGCTGGCATTTCTCTAGATCCTCTTGCTGTTCCAGGATAAACAACAGCTTTTCCAGAAATGCTTTCGGCTGCTTCTGAAATTTTTTATACACGTCGTGGCGCTCTTTTTCCTCGAGGCGGTCCCAGGCTGTATAAAACTTTTGCACCTTTTTCGCCAGCAAATAATCGCTAATTGCACCCTTCGATTTATAGACTGCGATCGCCATCGACAGCAGCGGCACCTGGCTCAGTGCGGGAGCAACCCTGTCGAGTTCTTTGCCAAGGAGCAGCTCGCCGATTGCCTCGGCCGGGTCCTGCCAAATTTCAGATAACTTTTCGGTCATGCTACTTTCCCGTGTGCCCAAACCCGCCCTCGCCGCGTGCGGTCTCATCCAGAATCGTAACTTCTTCCCAGACAATGGTCTCATGGCGAGCCACAACCATCTGGGCGATGCGTTCGCCATCGGTGATAACGTAGGGGCCTTTGCTGAGGTTAACGACAATCACGCCGACTTCACCGCGATAATCGGCGTCAATCGTCCCTGGTGCGTTCACTAAACTAATACCATGCTTAGCCGCCAAACCCGAACGCGGGCGCAGTTGCGCCTCGTAACCCGGCGGCAATGCTAGGAAGAGCCCAGTCGGCACAATCACCCGCTCCAGCGAACCTAATGTGATTGGTTCGTCAATGTTGGCACAAATATCAACAGCGGCCGCGTGTTCGGTTTGGTACTGCGGCAATGGATGTCTGGAATGGTTAATAACCTTAACTTGCACGTCGCTCATAGCGGATATTGTGGCAGAATTGAGCTGAATGGTCTAGAGAGCGCGCTCGGTGATCCACGATTTTACAACGTCGTCATCTGGGTCCATCATCTCGAAATCAGCGTACCGCTCAGGATCAATCCATTCGTAGTGATCATGCTCTTCGCTCAGTGCTACATCGGTGGTCAACGCCTTGCAGGCATAAAATATTGCCGTGATGTGATTTGGCACGCCTTTGATCGTCGGAAACCACTCCCCGACATAGATTGGCTTCAACGGCTCAACCTTCAGGCCGGTCTCTTCCATAATTTCGCGCTCTAGCCCGTCGAAAAATTTCTCGCCTGGGTCAATTCGCCCACCCGGCAAGCCATATTTACCAATGTTGGTGCCCTCGATGTACGTGTGTGCCTCGCGCAAAATCAATACTTTGCCGTCGGCATTCACGATCAGCCCTTTGGCGGCAACGCGTTGCAGTATATCAGCCATATTTTCCTTTCAGTTACAGAGGTAATCGATCCTGGTAGCGGTCCCACAATTTAAGCATAGTAGGCGCGAACCCCTCAGGGTGATCAGCGATGCGCTGCCGCAAATCGCGCGGGTTAAAGGTGATGAGTTCGCCAATGTCAGTCGAGCTGTAGCTCTCTGGGGCGTTGGCTACCATGTAATAGACACTGACGTATGTCTGGCGGCCGTTCTCCAGCTCGAGTAGTCCCCCGCCAACCGGCACGAGCTTGGCGTCGTCGATAAACAGCTCGCGCTGCACCGAGCGCTGGGCGGCGGCCATCGGCGACTCGCCACTGCGGCGGATAGTAGCCGCGGGAACGCCGAGTTGCCCCACATATAAATTCGGTAGGTCTTTGCGGTCCGGAATACGTGCCAAGACCACCTGTCCGACAGGAGTTACTAGAACGGTATAAACCGCATGGTAGGTGTCGCGATTTTTATCGATGTCGCGCCGCTGTTTAGTGCCGACCACCAGGCCGTTTTCGTCAACGATGTCTACAAGATGTCTGCCGTGCTCCATATTTCTACTATATCATTCTCTCTCAGGCTGCGGGCAAGCGTCCATCCGCTTTGCGGTTGACGCGATGTGCTGGCGATTTGTCCCACGCCACCATTGCTGTCGCGACAACGTGCGCGCAAAACTCGTGCTGCTGATTGCAGGTGCACGTCCAGCGCAGGCCGTCGGGCAACGACAATAGTTCGGCGTGTTGAATCTCGCCACCGGGCGACGTCACTTTGGCCGTCACCTTCAGCGGGTTAAAGATGTCAATCATCACCCCGCCGGCGTCAACAATCTCTTTGCCCTTTTTGTAATTATCGACCGAGGCTCGCACTTCAAGCTTCACCGGCTCAACCAAATCCGCTATCGAATCCATCGTAACCTCCCTTTTCGTATGCTACAGACTTAGCTTATATCACAAACAACGGAGTGCTGGTTGAGAGATATTTACCTAGAATGCAGCCATTGCAGCAAAATAAGTGCGATACGCTCCTCTTGCATATCACCGGCCAAAATCATCTTCTCTACTTTATCAAAATCATACCAGCTGACGTCGTCAACTTGTTCACCTTCTTCCAGGGTTTGACCATCTTGATGCTTGCGCCACGAGGTTGCCTCAAACACGTATAAATCCCACTCGACGGTCGCACCGAGCGTTGATTTCTTGAAGAGCGTCACGCCGTCGATCATCATGCCCGCTTCTTCGGCGGCTTCTGCTTGCGCCTTGGCGCTGGCCGGTTCGAGAATATCGCGATCAGTCCCACGAAACTGCTCAAACTCGGCGAGTGAGTCAAAAACTTTTCCGCCTGGCAGCCGATAGTCATAGCCATTCAGTTCTCGGCGAAATTCTTTTGTCAAAAGCACCTGGCGCTTCTGTTGATTAGCGATTATCACTCGCACGCCCGGCGCCCGGCGTGCAACTTCGAAGACTCTTCCGTCTGGTTGCTTCAAGTGAACTAGCTCAAACATTTTTCCTTGTGCGTATATACTTTCGTTCATATCTGCTCCTACTCTACCACTACTCGGCGCACGTCCGGGCTAAGACCGGTTAGCAAGGTATAGTTGAACAATTTGTGCGTCTGAGCGAGAGCGTCGATGCTATTCGCATCGTGTGGGTTGTTGCTGTACACTACGACCTCACTGCCCACTTTGGCCCGGAGACCTTCTAGGCTAATCATGGTATGATTCATGCAAATTCGCCCGATAATCGGCGTCTGGTGTGACCCAATTTTGAGCGTTCCTTTATTGCTGAGCTCGCGGTTCAAACCCTCGTAATAGCCCACCGGAATGGCCCCGATTGTCATATCTCGCGGCGCGGCAAAGGTATAGTTGTAACTTACTCGCTCGCCTTTATGCAAATGCGCCACGTTTGTAATAGTACTCACAAAACGCATCGCCGGTTTCAGCCCACGGAGTTTACGCTGCATGGGATGCGCCGGTGCGAAGGGATTAATGCCATACAGTCCAATACCAAGCCGCATAGCCGATGCGTATTTCGACTGAGCCACGACGCTCCCCGCTGTCTGCGCCACGTGGAGGACCGTCGGGTTTGCGCCCAGGCGGCGAATGCGCTCGATCGTGGCATCGAATTGTTCAACTGCTGCGGTAACAGTTGCCGGGTTATCGCCATCGCTGTCTGCCAGATGGCTCATAACGCCCTCGAGTTCGAGATTCGGATGTTGCATAATCATGTACGCCAATTTGACTGTGTCGTCTGGGCGAGCACCGTAACGGTTCATACCCGTGTTACATTCCAGGTGCACTTTCACGCGGCGACCAGTCACCGCCAGTGCCTCGATAGTTTCGGCGTCCTGCACGACAAAAGTGAAATTCTCGTACTTTATGCGTCGAAAATTCTCTGGCAAGATCGCGCCCATAATAAGCACTGGCTGCTGGCTAACCTTGCGCACACGCAGCGCTTCAAAGTACCCATCAACCGCAATGTAGCGCAATTTGCGACCCTTTAGCGCGGCCGCCACCTGCTCGATTCCGTGTCCATAGGCGTTCCCCTTCAAAACAGGAATAACATCTTTGCCGCTGAGTTTGGCAAAAAAGTCCAGGTTGTGCAACAGCGCGCTCTTGCTCACTTCGATGCGGTTGTGAGTTGCGAAATCCTTCTCAAACCGCTTGAGTAACTTATCTAAACTAGCTCGTAACATGATCTGTACGGCCCTTGTAAAATTCCAAGTTTATTTTAGTAGCAATAGATAGTGGCGAAGGCAATTGGTCGAGCGCAAACCATTCGATCGCGTCGCACTTGTTCGGCTCCATGATCTGTGGTGTCTGGTCATCTTTAACACGCCCGATAAACGATGTCGTTACCCAATGCTGACCATCGGCCGGAATCAGATGATCGATAGTTTGTAGCTCATCGACAACCTCGATGTCCACGCCTAATTCTTCCTTGACCTCGCGCACTGCTGCATCGGCCCGGGTTTCATTAAACTCAACGCCACCGCCAGGAATCTCCCAGAAGCCCCGCTCGTTCTTAGCGCCTTGGCCGCTCTTGGTTAGCAGTAGTCGGCCTTGATCGTCAAAAATCATCGCACCAACACCGATGCCGATGTAATCACTCCCTTTCTTCATATCCTGAGTATACTCCATATAGCAACCCGGCGCGGGCGGGTGTCTTTGTTTGCTATTATCCGAAACAATGGTATCATCTCCATGGATCTACAGCCTACCAAGGAGAGCTGGCATGTTTTTGGACAATGTCAACATCAGAGACATCGCGCGCGAGAGCGGCATCCCCGAACACTATTGTTTCGACTTCCTGACGGTAATGGGGCGCATAGCGCCCGGCTCGCGAGTCAACGCGTCCGCCTTTGGCATCGAGGTCGTCTTCCCCACCACCCCGCAGCGACAGCTCACCCGCTACGACGTCCGGCTCAAGAAGGGGAGCTCCGGCCTCCTCTGTGTGGAAATCCGAGGGCGGCAAGGCCCTCCACTCACACTGCTGGACTCGATCCTCGAGCCGACCGTAATCGACCGCCTCAACCCCAACGTCGTCAGCCTGGGCGGCCTCCCGCGCGCGATTCGCCGCGTTCAGAACGCCCGGGTGTAGCGGATTCAATCCATCACGGCGCGCCCCGACTTTCGAGGGCGCGCCGTGACTCGAAAAATGAAATTATTTTAGTTCTGTACCGCTGATTTAACTTGTCGTTCGAGCTCCTCGATATAGTTAATGAGCTTCTCCCAGTCGTCATCAATATCAATTGCGTTTGACCATGATAAATCAGCTGATAAAGCCTGAATCTCATCGACTACTGGGTAGTTTTTGCGCCACTCGCTAAAATAATCTCCAGACGAAAAACCAAGTAACTCGGAGGCAAGGTCCTCCATCTCTTTGGGTTTC
>Ga0307509_10011367_pt1 | contig 10787 bp, 8 predicted proteins | sample 10_EM_MG_FD_202245 | JGI IMG/M metagenome (GOLD analysis project Ga0307509, IMG submission 202245) | Populus trichocarpa ectomycorrhiza microbial communities from riparian zone in the Pacific Northwest, United States - 10_EM | ecosystem: Host-associated > Plants > Roots > Unclassified | place... | reverse complement strand
GGGTAATATGGCCTCCAACGGCGTTTGTGGGTTGCCATTGGAATGGGAAAGCCAGTCTAGTTTTAAAAATGGTAAGAGGAACCCCTTGGAAGTTAGGACTGCAAGATCGAGCCTGAAGAACAGGACTGGCGGAGGCGAAGGTGAAGAGGGCGATGGCGGAGGCGAGTAGCTTGGCACAGAACATGTTGGGGGCGTATTCAGGATGAATACTGGGAGATGCTACGCTGGGCTTATATACTACGTTTTTGTTTCCGACGGATCATAGGACCCCCCAGCATCAAGTCCCAAAATATCATTCCCCTGGATCTGATAAGTTTCAGACTTCCGCGAAGGGAAACCTACGCCCTTGCACTCACTGGATACGCAGCACTCTGTTGGTAGTATTGGATGCCCCAGAAATAATATTTCTCGTAACATGTAATACATATTCGTTCAAGAAATTTCTAGAAATGACCGTCTCGCTCTCGTTTAATCGAATGAGAACAAAGACCAAACGTGCGGGGACTTCGGCTTATTTCTATAGTTAGCCACGGAATGAATTTGGGGGTGGCGATGAAGTCGCACCAACTGCATATTGACATCAATCACTGCGGAGAATTGAAGACTAAAGAATGTATGCGGGGATGCCCAGTGGGTGCTCTCCTCAAACCATTTGCGGTAATATTCGGCACTGCCACCCGAATGTCAAACAAACCGGCGACTTGAATCATTGATATGCATCATAGCTCTGGGTAGTCAGTTGATGTCATAAATTTGTACCGAGTCCAAGGGTATAAACGTTGGTTGATAGATGAATACCAGACACACCAACAAATAGAGGGAGAAAGGGAAAGAATCTTGAAGCAATAGATGGAATTTACGACCCTTCGAGTCGGATAGAAGCCTAAGACTAACTCAGAGGAAACCGTAATCGACATGCCTTTCGGCCATCGTAAAACCGCCATTACAGCTTCGCGCCGGTGCCCGGTGAGACGCTTGATTGCCATACACAGCTTCGCTACACCTCCAGCCGCCCGGGATTCACCGGGGCGCTCTGCGGCTCAGTAGGATTTTGGGGCACTGGCAGCAACCGTTGAAAACGGAGATAGTGATGCCCCGGATGAGTCGACAATTGGGGCCAGTGTTTATGTAGAGAACAACATCGGCGCCGTCGCATTTTTAGCGCCCGTATAAGGCATCGTCAGAACGGAATGTTAATTCTGTGCTCGAATGGTGACCAGAATCACTCGTGAGTATGGAATTGATTGTTTGCATATTGATAAACCACCATCGCTATTAGTAATTACGGGGGATGGCATCCTGGATCATCGGCTGTTTAGATAAAGTAGTCTGCGATTCACATCCCATCTGCCGCAAGGTCATGACATGATTTTGAAGGCTCGGCGCCGTTGAGGAGGGAATAATACGATCCGTGCTCCATAGTTTTTGGAATGCTTTTTTAGAATTTTACGGGTGCGACTTGCATAAATATTAGTCGCGAATATTGGAATGAAGATTTCGCACCGTGACCAATCAAATCCGCTGGTTATGCCGGAGGAGGCAACACCATTCATCGAGGAATTCTCCGACAAATGGATCGCATCTCCCAATCTGGACACTAGATCATTTCCAGCGGCGTCTTCCGCATATAAGTACCAATTGCAATGTGAACATGTTCGAATCGCGGTGGCCGTGAGTAGAGTGGAGAAACCAGAACAAGGCACAGCGGGCATCGTCTCGTGTCTTGAGAAGTGGAGGGTTCAACGGACCGACCATGCGAATAATTATCGTTGGCGTTAGAATGAAATTAGATGACAAGAAAAGGAAAGCTTCTTAAGCGATCTTCGCCCCTGTTTACGGTCCGCACAAACCGGCCCCAGGCCTATTTCTGTCATAATTTATCCCATCAACCAATAATGACATGGACAGCTTATACAACTTTTACAACGTTTCTACTTCTTCGGCGCCGTTCGCATTGCGACTTCCCTCGAATACTTCATATTTTCTTCGTTCTCCCGTTCTCTCCACTCCTCGATATACCGCGGCACCTCTTCTACCAAATTATTTGGAGTGGGTGTCGGCTCTCCGTACACAAGATTCATGGGAACGACACCCGCCCACACCCGCCGACGCATCTCAGTATCTTCCAGATCTTTAGCATCATCTCCCGCGGTGTATGCACGGATTTTGGCACTGGCGCTAGCGATGTCAATGCGAATTACTCCCGTGCTCTTCATCTCTGCTTCAGTGGGCGGCAGGCGAGTGTGTGACCAGCGAGAAGGGACCATCGAATCGGTTATAAGAGTGAGTGCATGCGTTTTTTCATCAGGGTCTGTTACGAGTACAGCCCAACCGTGGATGATGGCGGAGCGGTAGTTGCAACTATGGTTAAACGGTGTGAGGGCGAGGACGAGACCGTCGATATGGGTCGCGGCGACACAGACGGGTACGCCGGGAAGTGAGTCGTCTAGGGGATCGGAAGAAAGCTTCATGAATCGTGATGCAGAGTGGCCATGGAGGTATACTGCCGGCGGAGAAGTCTCGGAGGCGTAGGGAGGTGTGTAGGATCCGGTGCAGCCAAGCATGGGCAGGATGGTCGGGAAGGGGTCATCCTCGTACGAAGTGGGATTGAAAGAGACGTGCAAGACGGGGGCGCTATCGATTATAGAATGGATAGTATCGTGATCGTATACGGCTGAAAGGGTGCAATTGAAGGTTACCAAATTCGGAGTATTAGAGAGGGTCGAATCCTCACCTCTCTGTTTGAGCCGATTGACGGCGCTGCGTGGCGTGGCCTCGTAAATCTCCTTTTCCGTCATGATTGTGGCCTTTCAAAGTCGGATTTTAGGGCGGATGGTGCCAAAGGGAGCAAATGGGTGTGTGGAAAAAAAAGAGGAAATCTATCTGCGAACTAAAATGACTCGAGCTAGAGATAACGTAAACGTCGCTGTGCTTCATGTGACCAGTAATCCGGGCCTCCGCGAGGAGGCCTTTCTGAAAGCCGATCGGCAACGATGAGGAATGCAGTTACGGTCGGACAAGTCCCCATTTACCACAATCTAATCTAATCCAATCACCGGCAAATGGCGCGGTTTCTTAAGTAAGTAATACTTGATGGTTGAGACCCGATGTCTCTATAGCTCGTGTGCCAAGAAAGTCCAGAATAGATTATTTTTGAAGAAAAGACTTTCAAATTATTCAATGAATCTGAAAGACGGCCCGGGTAATGTCTTTAGTTCAAAGTTATCTCAGATAAGATAAGATAGAGATTCACGGAGTAATGCAATCAGATGCTTTGATTGCAATTACAAGTAACGATCTCCGCTTTGATTAAAGCTTGGTTCAGTGTTCTTTAGTTTGGAGGTGAATTGGATGTATTCAACTGGGGAAAATCTACGAAGTTACAGAAGTATTTATACTGTACAGACTAGATCTGGGATGAAGTAGAAAATGGAAAAACATACTGTCAGTCATTTGAAAGTACTGAAGAGAGGAAATCATCGCATCGTGATTCTGCGAAATGTTAAAAAGTGTTCGAAATTGGTCTTACTGCCGGGCAGATTCAATCCCGATTGTGATAATGTGACGAGACAAAGATGAAAGGCGGGATTTACCGATCCGCGCTCCTTACAAATCGTTCAACAGCTTCACAGTCGCCTCATCTCGATTCTTCTTCAAGTTCAGTCAAGGGAGGGATAGTTAAGCGCTTTTTAGTGGCAGCCTTGATTTATTTGGTAGTATTCCAATGTAATTTCGAGCTTCCAACTATTTTATTCATACTTTACCCTTGCTATTGTATTGGACGAAAACCAACACAAGGGCTTGGAATGTTGCAGAGCGGTGCTTTTGATGGGGACGCACTCGCATGTATACATTTCACAAGTGACATGGATCGAGGACGGTAAGAATAACCTACCTAATAGTAAACACGGCTCACCTAGTCCTCAATTTTTGCTTATAAAACATCAAATTTTCCCATTTTTCGAACGGGCCCTTCTCGCACTACACACCTTTAAAAAGATTTTGGCTGCCAAAGAATTGGATATTTTTTTACATCGCAGTTGTCTCGGAACTCCCCCGTCAGCAACTTCAACGCCTGTTTTTCGGTCTTTATCGACACTTAAAACGTGTATAGGGGGTTCAATGATGAAGAAAAAAATGAAGGCGTCGAAAAGGTGTCCAGGAACTCGATCCATTCGACCACTGTACGAGCTGCTGGGGGAAGGAATAGGAGGGCGGCAAAAGCCTCTCCCAAGAGAAGAAGTCGGGCGATGATGTACAGGCCTGCGCATACTATCATGACCGGCACTAGAATGAGGAGTATCAAGAACCCGCATGATGCAGGCCCAAGAGTCGATGCTGTCGTCCTTCTCCTGGTCGTCCAGGAACATTTTGGTTATTATCATAGCCCAGGGAAGGACTGCGGTGAAGGTAGAGCAGATACGCCAGATCAGCTTCTCCGCGTGCGACGGATATGTAAAAAACCACCCAGCGCAGTGGAGCCACCCGAATATTGAAGCGATGATCATGGTAACAAACGGTGTCAAATTATCAGGAGTGTCCTCCTCCTGTATGGAGTAGAACATGGTGACAGATGCCAATTTCTCATCCTCAGTTTGGTCGGGTTTAAATACTTCGGAGACTCGCGCCGTGGCCACAAACGGAGAGGAAACTGTAAACAATATTCCGCCGAAGATGGATATTACGAGGGCAAGTATTCCCAGCGCAGCCCATTCAAGTGCTAGGATGATCGTCACCCGGATAGGCCGGGCTCTAACTGATGTCCAAATTTTTTTGAGAGAGGTGCGAATCGTTTCAAAGATTGTAAATTTTCGAAACGAAAAATCTGCTGAACATGAGCACTTTATACAGCCAGGAAGACGAAACTCACCAGTTTTTTCAACCGACTCTACCTTCTCAGGCTTATTTTTTGGCTCATCCAATAAATAAACCGGTACCGAACATTGAACACCAAGCGGCTTTTTCCACCAAAGGAAGTAGATGGCCACATTGACAACCGCAAAGGCCACAGTGGCTAGCTCCAGCTCGGTGATGATGAGGCCTTGGGCGTGTCTTGCTATGCACTGCGTGACGAACCATCCCGTTTGTCCAATGGCCAGGGCTTTCGAGAGACTATCTCTTTTGCTGCGATCTTCGATTTCCGCTTCCGTGATTTTAGGGAGCTCAATTTTGCCGCTTTCAAAAAGAATTGCCAATCGCTTGTGTAAAAGTACGCCTTGGGGCTCTTCACCTTTGTACAACGTGAATCCCCCCATCTACAGGAAGTACCCATGTGTTTTCGTCCATCCTAGCCCTAGAATCATTTGTTATACACAATTTTTGCTAGTAGTCAGCCAATGTGGTAAGTGCACCACTGTACTTCCGTTCCAGCTTTCGAGCACCAATCCACTGCTTCATTGCCCAATAAACTATCATTTCTGGAGCAAGAATTCCCCATATCATCAATTCTAGCCGTCACAATACCGTTTTCCACCATTTTTCTCCCGCCAGTGGAATATTTGGGTGGACGGATACCCAGGTGCATGCGAAAATCGTTGAGAGGCAGCTCCAGAGGATGTCCCACAGTGATATTTGTTGATCGGGGCATAAACACTGGTTCGAAGAACTAATATCTGGAGGACAGGTGTCCCGTAGGAAGTTCGAGATGGGTGCGGCTTGGATGGTGCTGTGGAGGAGATATGTAATGGCGAGGATGAGTAACATGCGCGGAATTTGGTCAGGGTAAGGGCATACAAATTGGTTAGGTGGTTATATTCTCCAAGTGGTCGGCCTCGAGGTAGTCTCAATAACCCATATCTATCGCATTTTTTATCTCTGTTTTGATTACTGCATGACATTCGGAATTCTATGTCAAATCGAGTCCGGCAGTATCGGGATGCCATTGATTTATGACATCGCTCAATTTCGCAGTCACACTGCCTCGGTGCAAGGTCGTCCTAAGGTCTTTTTTTGAACAACTCTGACTTACAATGCGATAGTCTCAAAACGCCTAAGTTAGATCTTCGTCATTCAGTGAATGCAATGTAAAACATGTAAAACACAAGGTACATGTAGAGTTGTGGGCATGTAGAGTACGTGAAAATACAACTTACGGGAAGGCTAAGAATATATACGGCAAGTCCAAAAATACTAGGCTATTACAAAAAAAAAACAACTCGGGGTATAGCCACTCAGAACGAAGGAAATTACACCTCCTTATATAGTCCCCCTGTAGAAAAGTAAAATTAACTCTAATTTTTATGCCTTTCAGGAGTCAGGAATGTTCACCCATTCCTTTACACTGCGGGAACGGGACAATTCTGCAGCGCGCAGAATCCGTGCAAAATTCAATGCACCATCATAAAATTCTATATATAGTAGAATAATAAATTCCCAATAAATTCTCCCGCGATGTTAAAGACAATTAGAATATATATGCAGAATTTTATGATGGTGCAATGGCTTCTGCATGGATTCTGCATGCTGCAGAAATGTCTGCTGCCAGCAGTGCTCGCTTCCAGCAGTGTTATTGTCCCTGGTGTTATTGTCCCTGCTGGCAGCGGACATTTCTGTGGTGTGCAGAATCCATTGCACCATCATAAAATTCTGCATATATTCTAATTGTCTTTAACATCGCAGGAGAATTTATTGGGAATTTATTATTCTACTATATATAGAATTTTATGATGGTGCATTGAATTTTGCACGGATTCTGCGTGCTGCAGAATTGTCCCATTCCCGCAGTGTAAAGGAATGGGTGAACATTCCTGACTCCTGAAAGGCATAAAAATTAGAGTTAATTTTACTTTTCTACAGGGGGACTATATAAGGAGGTGTAAAGGTTCAAATTTCCTTCGTTCTGAGTGGCTATACCCCGAGTTGTTTTGTTTTGTAATAGCCTAGTATTTTTGGACTTGCCATATATATTCTTAGCCTTCCTGTAAGGGTTGTCCGATTCCTCCACAAGACAATTGCGGGGTGTTCCTCGCCATTATCCGGGACCACCGACATGTTCATATACTACGAAAGCCCAAATTACCTAGAAAAGGAACTTGTAAAATATAAGTATATATACATGCTTTAGATTCCCTGAAGAAAATGCACCATAGACCAACCAAACCTGTAAACTGGGGCAGTCAGTAATGAGAAGGGTCAAAATAGACCTGTTGCTGAGTCTCCAAGACTTTGGGCCCCACTTTCAGGTGTTACTAGCAATATCGTAAGGCAAGTACTGGAAAAAGAGGAGACTTACACAGCTCGTCGTGGTGGTGAGGTGAAAGGAAGTTCAACATTTAATTTCCATGTTGGGAATTCAACTCCATCACATGACATCGGAGTTTCAATGGACTGGGAGAGAATCGACTTGACCTTCCTTAAGTTGTTCTCGCATCCCTTGATCACGACCGCCGATGACCGCCACCAGCATGACAATGATGGTGCCAACCTAATGATATGCTGACAATCCAATGATGTAGCAAGCCAGTTTGAGGATGGACATATGAAACAGACAAGACTTGCAATTCCAGCCTCCCCCGACTCCCTCTTCACCGTGATTTGAGGGTTGCCACCCATATCCTTTGAGGTAGGATGAGGTTGACATATTGGGGTCACCCACTTTCCTTTCCTTCCCTTGTTCTTATTCATATAGTGCCAGTGTATATGTAGTAGTATGCAAAAGAATACATTTTTGATTTAGTCTGAAATTCTCAAGTTCTAAGGCTCCGGTTCCATGGGATCTTGGTGAAATCCATGGCGTTGACTTTTTTTTTGTCTACCTAGTAAGCTACTGATATAAATGTTACAAAGACACGAAAGATGAAATCCTTCACAAAGACACAGCAGGAGTTCAGAAAGATGTCAGAGATAAAAATTCGAAGCTGAAGATGCCCTTCCAAAGCCAAAGACACTCAAAGACAGATTTCCCAAAGCTAAAGTCACTAAAGACACCTTCCTGGAGACAAAGCCACCGAAGACGAATGGGACATTTTCCTGATGCTTGCTACAAGACATTGACAAATGCGGATTTGTTTCACAAGGCCTGGGAAGCACAGCTCACTGGAGTTCCCACTATACTGAAGGACATTGACGTTGACAAAGGATGTGTGGAATTTTTAGAAGAGGCGAGTTCGAGGTACTAAGACTTACTCAAAACTGAATCGCATTGTTCCTGACCTCAACCTCATTCTAGCCTGGCCCCGACTACATTCATTTCAAAGATGCGACTAGTGTTTAAAGGTCCGGTCCAGTCCGGTTATTGGGTCCCCAGGACCCTAACCGATAACCGGACCGGTTAGTATTTTTTCCAAAAGCGGAAATAACCTAACCGGACCACAAATAACTGACAAAAACCAGTTAGTCGCAGTCCTAACTGGTTAGGACCGAAGAAAGTGAAAAACCGGTTACAACCAGGTAAGACCGCAGATATTTGCATCAGTAAACATTATTGCCATACATATTATCTTTAAATAGAGCCTAAGAACACTAAATTTGGTGAAGAATTGACATATCTATGATAATATTCTTGAAAGTCTACTCTTTTGGCTGATTTTTCAGAGATTTGACCATAACTCAGTCAGACTTTGAGGGTTTTGCATGTTTTTGGATGCGTTTTAAAGGTGTATAATAGGGCTTGTAATAACCGGTTGCAACCGGTTATTCAACGGTTAGTTAACTGGTAAATAACTGGTTATTTTATTTTCAAAATGGACTAACCACTAACCAGGTTAGGTTAGCATCGTGGTTAGGTCCGGTTAGGTCTCGGTTAATTTGCAGTTAACTAACCTAACCTTCAAACACTAGATGCGACACGATTGCCAGTCACACAAACTCGGCCAAAGCCATGGCCTAAAGTCTTGAAGGAAAAAAAAAACAATAAGATACATGCTAAACGAAGAATGGCAGGATTATTAGAGTAATATTTGAATTACCACTAGTATTTACATGATTATTGAACATATCTGATGGATAACTAGACATATCAGAAGCCAGCGACAGAGGTGCATGGTAGTTATTGCAATTGCACAGCAGACACACGGCATTCAGCATGGGCAACATGGCAAAAGCACAGTTGGGCTGTGTGGTCATGCACAGTCGCGCATGGTCACACACGGTCATCGCATGGTCGTGCCACGGCAAAAGTTCTGTGCCCGGAATTCTGGATAATGTTGAGGCAGTTCGACAGGGAGGTCTTGTGGAAAAAGGACATCTCCCTCCCCCTGGAATGGTTAAGATACGTGAAAGGTGATCACTGGACGAGCCGTGTACTGAATGGGAGTGGGAAAGCAGAGATTCTGGCAAGTTGAAGTTGGAATTGGCATTGGCATAGTAAGCAAGGAAGAAGAGGACCTTCATGGGTCGATGGTGTCCTGAGCATACTGAGTTTTCCGACCCGCTGATGTTGCGGAAAATCGAATCGTGTGATGATCAACAAGGTGAGGTTTTGGGGATGGAGAAGGATGCCAGGTTGTGGATGTATGAGGGTTTCTCCCCATCGTAGTCAAGTGGACGCAGCAAACTGACTTGGACACAGACCGCAATAGTGTAGGAGTCATCCTCGATTTGTTCGCTTGTCGTGCATCAGGATTCGAGGCAATAAATTGGGATATCATTATTCCGGCTCCCAGCTGAGAATTTGGTGCTGATGGATGTCGCAGAATGATAGATCCCAGGTGACAGGCACAGCAGTGGGACAGCCTGATGGCGGTTTGGTGTGAAATAACAAGTAAGTGAAGGGACTACTGCTGATGATTGGGATTCTGGCCCAAAGGATGACGGAGGTGAAGAGGCATGGAGGATGCTGATACGTCGAACCATGTTGGAAAAGCCGAGCGCAATAAAAAAAAAATAGTTATCTATGACTGAAATTAAATGGGAAAACAAAAGAAAAAAGTAAAGGGAATCCCACAATAAAGTTCACAATGAAGGTGATCCATTCAGGAATTATTCCCATCAGGAAAACTCCATCCATCTGGCATGTCTGGCGCCAGACATGCCAGACATTACCAGGCTTCCATATTTGGTATGGCGACATATCGACGCTCGCGATGCCATAAAAATTTCATGACCCAGAAATTGATTCTGATGCCAGAATGTTCTTCTGACAATATCAATAATTTCTGAGTCAGGTCATATCATAAATTTCTCAGTTCGACATTCCATCAGTTCATCACCAGAAATATAGGTTTCGGGAATCTGATCACAGAAATCCATTAAGATAGTAGTGAGGGGTAGTAGTGATGGATTGCAGAGGTATCATGATAAGTGCTATATTGTTGGACAATATTAGGGTTGCTAAATGAGATAAAAGCCATTGTGTTGACATCAACTGATCCAATAGCCAATAATGAAGCCCCACCCCACACCCATTCCAACAGCTTGGAGAGGACTTTGCAGTGAGCCACAGGGCAGTCTAGGATTCCTGGTCAGAAATGGGAGAATTAAACTAGGATTACCAGACGTACCACTGCGGCTCCCCCATGACAGTGCACCTATGACATAGTTACAAAAGCGGTCAGCCCCAACTTTGGCCATCAAACGCTCACTGGAGTTTGATGTGGCAGGTAGCTTCGGCTGAAAATATGAAATATTTGAGCAACAAGACGAGTGTGTTTAGGATGGGTAATCTACCTCGATCCACCTTTGACGTAGTAATGCCCATAACAGAAATAATGAGACATGCAATCAGTCGAAAATTTCCTGAATGGGATCCGCGAATTAGCTGGTCTTGGAGCTGATGACGACATAGCCTTACCTTCCCAGAGTCCTTCAGATTTGCTCCACAAGTCGCATAGCCTTCATGAACCATACAC
>Ga0307509_10011366_pt1 | contig 10789 bp, 3 predicted proteins | sample 10_EM_MG_FD_202245 | JGI IMG/M metagenome (GOLD analysis project Ga0307509, IMG submission 202245) | Populus trichocarpa ectomycorrhiza microbial communities from riparian zone in the Pacific Northwest, United States - 10_EM | ecosystem: Host-associated > Plants > Roots > Unclassified | place... | reverse complement strand
CCCTTTCGAACGTACGACCTGCGTATGCCGGTTCTCTCCTCGCATTTCCTCCACTACCCATCTTTGCCGAATCTCCTCCGACTCATAACCGAGGCGAAATCTAGTTTACCAAGGGTCGGGGATGGCATGCTGCTGTCGGTATCACGATAGACCGAGGGATGTTGTGTTTAGTGTTTCGATGTTGTCGCACCTTTCACTTAAGGTGTTTCGTTGCTGTTGATCGTGATGAACTAGGTATGCAGGGTTGTGCGTTATCTGTATGAAGCTAACAGTGGTGCAGTCGGCATCAAACAATAGTAGTCGGAAACTAGTTCGTTCTAGTAACCATTCGATAAGATGTCATCCTCGTAGTAGTAGTTTTCCGTCGAAGAATCTGCATGTGGTGAGCAGCAAAATTTTAACACAATATACGTCGGCTGCCTACGATGAGGATCCAGAATCCCTATGGAAGAAGCTTGAAGAAGGCTATCGCAAAGCTCTAAGGCTGGAACTCTACCATTGTCGGAGATCTCTGTTTGACTGCACCTTTGACGCATATCGGACGGCAGCAGAATATGTCCACGAGATCGAACGAATTATAGAATGTTTGCGCGAGGCAGAGGAAGAGATCAAACCTTGCGAGAAAACCTTTTACCTGTTAAACGGTCTACCGTCGTCATGGCGCGAGTGGCGTGATCTTCAAGCCACGATTCTTAAACCAGACCAACCGGAGGGTTTGATCGCGGCTATCAAAGCAAGAGAATCTACTATGAATCGCGACAAAGGGGGGTCTACTGGTAACGATGCCGTTCTGGCGGTAAGGGGAAAAGGATATGGCTATGGCTCTTCAGCGTCCGGGTCTGGGGGAGCATCTAGTAGTCAGACGATGAGAGGAAATGGACAAGCGAGCTATGGACAGTCGATTGTTTGTTACTACTGTCAGAAGAAGGGTCACCGGCACAATGAATGTCGGAAACTCAAATAAGACACAGCAAAAGGGATTCGTACGGAGAAAGTCACGACAGCAGCTCAGGTGGCTTCGGCGGATCAACCAAAGAACTCTCTTTTTACAGCTTTCAGTTCAACCGGTGCACCTACGAGCCGGCATCAATGGCTTTTGGATAGTGGCTGTAGTACCCACGTTACGGGTTTGCGGGACTGTTTTACCACCTACGAACGAATTCCCAACGGCGAACACAGGATTCGTGTTGCCAACAATGCAGAGATCAATGCGCTCGGTCGAGGCAATGTCACTCTCTTAGTATGGGATGATGGAAAGCAATGCAAGATGGAGTTACTCTTGAAAGACGTGTTGCACGTTCCAGCTTGCGGCGAGAACAGTCTACTTTCGGTTTCTCAACTACGACGCTCGGGTATTTTCGTCGAGTTTCCACCAAGTGGGTGAGCTACTATGAGATATAGTAACGGCTCTTTGGTTGGAGTAGCAGAAGCGAACGGGCTCTATGTACTGAGACCTATGAGGGGCGAAGTATTAGGACACCTTGGAGTTAATAATGCGTTTGCTCTGGACACTGGCGAAGGAGCAGCCAAGGAGGCTGCGCGGTGGCATTTCAGGCTAGCGCACTTAGGAGCAGAAGCTGTGCATAGGCTGTCGCTGGAGGATAACGATATTCCTAGTATACGGAAGGTCCCACTTTGTGTTTGCGCGGATTGTGTGTATGGAAAAATGGGAAGGAAGCCGTTCCCGTCAGTTTTACCATCGTCAAGAGCGACGCAACCTCTCAAGATTGTCCACAGTGATATAGCTGGACCGATCGATCCGAAATCACTTGGGGGAGCTCTCTATCTCCTCATGTTCACGGATGACTTTACCAGGTACAAGGTGGGTTATCTACTAAAGGGCAAATCGGAGGCATTTGCTCGCTTTAAGGAATATAAAGCCTTCGTAGAGAAACAACAAGGCAAGGTTATTAGGAAACTCCGCACGGATGGGGGAGGGGAATATACGTCAAATGAATTTTGTCATCTCTTACAACAAGAAGGAATAGAGATCCAAAGAACGACGCCATATACACCTCAATCCAATGGAGTGAGTGAAAGAACGAACCGTACCATCATTGGAACTACGCGTGCGCTTTTACATGCAGTCAGTGCCCCTAAGCAATACTGGGCTGAGGCGGCGATGACTGCGATATATGTCCGCAATCGGCTTCCTACACGCGCGATTCAGACAGGTTTTACACCGTACGAGCTTTGGCAAGGAAGGAAACCCATCTACAAGCATCTTCGGGTATGGGGTTGTGTAGCCTATGCGCAGGTTCCGAAAGAGACAAGAAAGAAGATGGACAAAGCGGCACGGAAATGCATCTTCATTGGGTATACTGATACTACCACGCAATATCGCTTCTATGATCCGATTGGAAAACGCTTTGTGATTTCCCACGATGTTATCTTCGAGGAGTCTACGTCGTACTACAATACCAGCGATAGGGTGGGTCAAGAATCGAGACGCTACTACGCGCCGGAGATTCAGCCATGGGAGGAACAGCTGGCTTGGGGTGACGAGTTTGACGAGGAGGAAGCACCAGGGGAGAAGGCACCTGAGAGGAGAGTGACTCGGAGGGAAGAGGAGCAAGAGGAAGTATTTGATTGGGGAGACGCCGAGGAGGTACTGGCACCCTTTCACCTACACAAACCACGAGTCGAGTCGTCATCAGCAGAACAATCCTCCAATCGTGGCGATGGTGGTGGTGATGATGATAATGGTACGGACCGGGAAGAGATGCCGTTCGTGACCACAAGAAAGAAGAGAAGGAAATCGGACACTCCAGGAATGCTCAGGGGGCTGACAGCAGACACGAATAGCTCCTACTGGGAATCGCAGAAAGCAAAACTCCCTACTACGGAGGGAATGGGAAGCAGACAGTTCAAGAGGGGTGGTTCTGGAACATCAAACACAGGTACTAGTGAAGCGATGGTGTCAGCCGTCTACATGGTGGAGGCAGGTCCGAATACGTATAAGTCAGCTATGGAGTCGGATGAAGGGTGCGAATGGCAGGACGCTATCGACTCTGAGTGTGCATCGTTGGAGAAGAATAAGGTGTTGACCTTCGTTCATGAGATACCAGAAACGGAGAAAGCAATCCCTACGAAACTCATTTTACAGCGCAAGCTCAATCCGGTCGGGCAAACAGTGAGGTATAAAGCACGCTTGGTGGCTCAGGGTTTTCGCCAGGTGGAAGGCTTGGATTTTACAGATACTTTTGCGCCGGTAGCGAGTCTGTCGAGTGTTCGTGTTGTGTTGTCTATTGCAGCAGCAAAGGGTTTTGCAGTACGTCAAATGGATGTGGTTACGGCATTCCTGGGCAGCGAGCTTCATGAGGAGGTGTATGTGTCGCTACCAGTTGGGGTGTTTGGACGGGAGAGGCTAGCATGTCTCAATCGCAGTCTCTACGGCTTAAAACAGTCTCCACGATGCTGGTACACCACGATCGACAACTTTTTAATCACAAAAATGAGGTTTCGCCGAGGCACGTTTGATTGCTGCATTTATACCCACGACAACGGAACGATACTGGCACTCTACGTTGATGATATGCTCATTGCAGGAGCGTTGGGAGAAGTGAAGCTCATATGTGATAAGTTAAAAAGCAAGTTTGAGATGGTTGATCTTGGAACTGTGAGCCATTTTCTTGGTATGGTCGTATCGATAGATACGAATGGTCATACGATTTCCTTGACACAGGAAGGGTATATTGACCGGGTGTTGGAGCGGTTTGGCATGACGAATTGCAAACCCGTAGGAACACCAGTGGAAAAGGACAAACCGGGCATGAAAGGAGGGGGAGACAAACCGTGCGATCGCACTCTCTACTTGCAGCTTATTGGGAGTCTTGGCTGGATTGCGACGGGCACCCGTCATGATATTCCTTTTACGGTTTCTTACCTGGGAAGATTAAACGCGGATCCTAATGATCGTCACTGGCTTTGTGCGAAACGGGTCCTCAGATATCTTGCAGGCACGAAGAAGCTCCGGCTCAGCCTGGGGGGAGAAATGCGAGCAGGCGTACGTTTAGCTGGATGTGTGCATTCAGACTTCGCCGGCGACGCAGGAACGCTGAAATCAACTTCCGGATACATCTTTCTTCTCGGAATGGGAATGATTCAGTGGCATTCGAAGCGTCAAGCTCTTACCGCTACGAGCACTGCAGATGCGGAGTTTATCGCGAGCGCATCAGCAATTCAAGAGCTCGTTTGGTTTCGAAACTTGATAAAAGAGATCATTAGATCCGAGTTACCTGTCTGTACTCTATATAACGACAATCAAGCCTCACTTTCTACGTTTAAAGACACCGCCTATAAACCTCACAGCAAACACATTGACGTTCGCGTGCATCAGATCAGAGAATTTATAGAAGATGGAAGGGAGGTTACGATGGATTATTGCAGGACAAACGATATGGTTGCAGATGGGTTGACCAAACCCCTTATACTTAGCAAGCATATTCTGTTTGTACGGATGTGTGGATTGTCTTGATAGCTTTCTACTTTTACTTTGAATTTTTTTAGATAGCTCATATAAGGGTGATACCCAACGGTGGAGTGTGGGGGAGTATTATATGGGCATGTATACGGGTGGCACCCGTAGGGGGAGTGTTGAGTGTAGTAGGGTACGGGCAACCACCCTAGTAGTGTTGTGGAGAAGATAGGACGGCGTTGAGGGTAAACCACTAGTTGCGCACACATGTTTGTTAGTCCTATTTAGTTAGCAGCGGCGCGCATCTGAGAATAGAACAAGTTCTCTCATATCCACCACGTCCACCCATCCAACAAGTATGACGATCAATGGGAGGATTGGACTCGTGGGCGGAAGGAAGATATTGGTGTTTTTCCTATATACTCTTGTCTTCGCCGTCAGTTATGTTAGTTATGTTAAATATTAGGGTAGCAGTAGGTACGGGTAGCTATCCTCATATGTGTTGGGGTTGAGCAGGAGGGTTAGTAGAACCGGTTATTGGCTCTTGGCGGTCATGTATCTCTATATATACCTTAGGTCATAGATAGGAAATACACTAAGTCATTCTTCCACCACCACCACGTTCCTACAGGTTGTGAGCCTCTGCGATTCCAATCGACAGCACAATTGAAAAAGCGCATCTGGTAGAGGGTTGTCAACACAGCTCGGATTTTCCAGATCCTTTTCTCACCTCCACGTCTGTTTGTTATTTTTCCGTTTTAATCGCTTTCCATCCGTGGAAAGGTTTTTCTCTACGCTGCCTTATCGTCGTCATCGTCATCGTCATCATCGTCGTCATGTCACAGATACTCGATACGCAGCAGCATGTACGTCTGGTTTTTCCGCTACTAGGGGACAACAATTTTGGCCCATGGCGTCAGCGGATGTCAGATCAGTTAAAGGAAACAGACCTGTGGTGGATCGTCTCTGGGCGCGAGAAAGCCCCGCAGAGCGATGGTGAGGAGCCTAGTGATGTTCAGGCATATGATAAATGGCTTCGCAAATGCTTTCGGATAACGGCGAAAATTCGAAATGCGATGGAACCTCATATATGCGCACAGTACGCATCGGAGGCTTACGACAAGGATCCGAAAGCCCTTTGGGATAAACTCGCCGAAGGCTATCGGGAAGCTCTGGGTTTGGAGCTGTATTACTTCCGCCGCTCTCTCTTCGACTGTACGTTGGAAGCACACGGGACGGTGGCCAAGTATCTTCACGAAATCGATCGGATAATCGAGTGCCTGCGGGAAGCGGAAGAGATTATCAAAGCACGTGAGAAGACGTTTTACCTGCTCAATGGGCTGCCTGCTACATGGCGCGAGTGGCGCGATCTCCAGGCGACAATCATCAAACCTGACCAACCCGACGAGCTTGTTGCGGCGATCAAGGCCCATGAGGCGAGCCTCAACCGCGATCAGGGAATAGCCGGTGATACTGTACTCAGTGTTGAAGGCAAGAGGTATGCCGGCCGTGCAGGTGGGAAGAGCAATAGAAGACCTGAGCAGGCCCGACCTGAGAGGCGAAATAGGAACAGTACGGATGAGACCTTAACCTGCTATTACTGTCAGAAGAAAGGGCATCGACGTAGCGAGTGCAGAAAACTGAAATCGGATCGTGAGAAGGGCATACACGTGGATCGTTCGAATTCACCAATGCCGGCTGTGGCGTCTGCGACAGACACGTTAAGCCGTTCGATTTTTACAGCGTTTTCATCAGCGTCGGCATCTACGGGTCAGGGGCAATGGCTTCTTGATAGCGGATGCAGCACCACGTCACCGGAATGAAAGAACACTTTTCCTCATACGTTGCAGTCGCGACAGGCGAGCGGAAAATACGTGTCGCAAACAACGTCGAGATAGATGCTCTTGGGGAAGGCGAAGTGACACTAGCCGTGTGGGATGAAAAGGGAAGGAGAGAAAGAAACCTTGTGATTCCTGGGGTGTTACATGTCCCCGAGTGTGGGAGGAACAATTTACTCTCGGTTTCCCAGCTATGTAACTCGGGCTACTACGTTGACTTTCATCGGACTGGGGGAGCGTCGTTTGGGCGTGATGATGGGCTGAGTGTTACACTGAGAGAAGTCAATGGGCTCTACATCTTACAGACACGGTCAGCACAAGGAAGTGTGAGAGCACTGGCAGCGCATAGTGGCGAAGAGGATGAAGAGAAAGCAGCGAGGAAGGAAGCAGCTTTATGGCATTTTCGTCTGGCGCATTTGGGAGCGGATGCAGTACGCAGACTATCTATGGAAGATAACGCAATACCAAGGCTACCAGTTGTGCCGCGTTGCGTTTGCACGGGATGCATATATGGAAAGATGGTACGCAAGCCTTTTCCGTCCCTGCCGCTCAGTTCAAAGGCTACCCAACCATTGGAAATAATCCATAGCGACATTACCGGACCAGTTACTCCTAAGTCGCTAGGGGGAGCACTTTATTTGTTGATGTTTACGGATGATTTCACACGATTCAAGATCGGATACTTGATCAAGCGCAAATCGGAAGCCCTTACATGTTTTATGGACTACAAGGCACTTGCAGAGAAACATCATGGAAAGCCAGTACGCAAGCTACGTACTGATGGGGGAGGCGAGTATACCTCCAATGAGTTCAGCCATCTCCTCAAGCAAGAAGGCATCGAAGCTCAACGAACCACGCCGTATACGCCACAGTCAAATGGAACGAGCGAACGAGCGAACAGAACGATAATCGGAACGACACGGGCTCTCTTGCATGCTGTTAACGCACCTAAGGAATATTGGGGTGAAGCTGCAATGACGGCCATTTACGTTCGCAATCGGTTACCTACTAAGGCTATAGCAGGTGGAGAAACACCGTATGAACGGTGGTTTGGGAGGAAACCGTCATATAGGAACTTACGTGTTTGGGGATGCCTGGCATACGTTCAGATCCCAAAGGAGACACGCAAAAAGTTGGATAAGACGGCCCGGAAATGCATTTTCGTTGGCTACACGAGGACTGCACAGCAGTACAGGTTCTACGATCCGGTTGAACGCAGATTTCTTCTATCACGAGATGTCGTCTTCGAGGAATCCACATTATATTATCCGTTAAAGGGCTTCGATAATAGTCCGGCACAACCTTACTATGCACCAGCAACCCAGCGGTGGGAAGAACAGTTGGCCTGGAATGATGAGTTTGATGAGCCGGGTAGTGATGATGAAGCCTCAGAAAGAGTTGAGAACGAAATCTTGCCTGAGGAGGATGAAGAGGAAGAGGAAGAAGAAGCCGTTGACTGGGGAGAAGCTGAAGGAGTACTAGCACCCTTTCGGCTACGCAAACCACAGATTGAGCTGGCGTCTGGTGGAGAACCCTCAAGTGTAGATGTGGTATCACGACCAGTAGCAAAGGATAGAAACAGAGAACCATATATTCTTAGCGGGTTACGCGTGAAGGGGAAGAGTAAGTTGTGGGATGCAGAACCAGGGGAGCTACCTGAAGTACAGCAAGGAGGATGTACGCGCGGTCAACAAGGAAATGCTGGTAGTTCGACTCACGCCATGATATCTACGGTTTATATGGTTGAAGCGGGTCCGGTTGACTACAAGGAAGCTATGGAGACACCTGAAGCCGCGCAATGGCAAGAGGCTGTGGACTCCGAGTGTGTCTCTGTCGTGAAGAACAAGGTTCTAACGTTTGTCGATTCGATTCCTACCGGAAAGAGAGCGATTCCCACAAAGTTGATACTGCAACGGAAGCACGGATCTGGGGGAGAAACGATAAGGTACAAAGCGCGACTTGTAGTACAGGGTTTTCGGCAAGTTCAAGGCTTAGATTTTGCCGCAATGTTTGCTCCAGTAGCAAGTCTGCCAAGCGTGCATATCGTGTTGGCAATAGCAGGTACGTGCGGGTATCCAGTCCATCCGATGGATGTGGTAACTGCCTTTCTTGGGAGTAAGCTAGATGAAGAGATCTACGTTCATCTACCGCTTGGAGTGCTGGGAGGTCTGTGGATGGCACGACTCAATCGCAGTCTATATGGCCTCAAGCAATCGCCCTGGTGCTGGTATACCACGATCGATGAGTTTCTTGTCTCCCATCTTGGATTTCGACGGTGGAGGTTTGACTGCTACATCTACACGCACACGAACGGCACAATCCTTGCGCTTGACGTCGACGACATGCTCTTAGCAGGTAGGGAGCCGATCATATCAGATTTGCAGAAGAAGCTTAAGGCGAGATTCGACATGGTTGATCTGGGTTTGGTACCGCATTTCCTTGATATGGTGGTGTCACGCGATGTGTGCGTGCAGAAGGTCTATATCACACAGGAAGGCTACATCGGGCGAGTCTTGGAAAGGTATGACATGAGTGATTGCAAACCGGTGACTACACCAATGGATAAGGACAAGCCAGGTGAGAGGGAGGAGGAAGAAGAAGCCTGCGATAAGACGCTCTACCGGTAGTTAATTGGGAGTCTCGCGTGGATAGCGATTGGCACTAGACCAGGTATTTCATTTGCCGTCTCCTGTCTTGGGCCTTTTGGGGCAAATCCTTCTCGGCAGCATTGGGTATGCGCACGGCGAGTTCTACGCTATCTGGCAGGAACGAGGTATCTACGGCTTGGTCTGGGGGGAAATATGCCTTTACAGATCCCACTGAATGGTTTTGTGGATGCTGACTTCGCCGGAGATACCGGTACCTTGAAATCGACAACTGGATACATCTTGCTTATGAGATCAGCAGTTATTCAATGGCATTCAAAGAGACAGTCTATTACGGCGACCAGCACAGCAGACGCAGAGTTTATTGCATGCGCAACGGCGATTCAGGAACTCATCTGGTTCCGTCATCTTGTATCTGAAATCACTACATCAACGTTGGAATTGAGCACGCTCTGCAACGACAACCAGGCATCTTTATCTACGTTTACGGATACGGCATACAAACCTCACTCCAAGCATGTTGGTGTTCACGTTTCTCAGATTCGAGAGATTATTGAGGATGGGAAAGAGGTGGTCATGGATTACTGTAGCATGGAGAGGATGGTAGCGGATGGGCTCACTAAGCCTTTGGCGGGAGTTAAACATGTCATCTTTGTTAAAATGTGCGGTTTGTCTTGATCCCGATGGGATTTTATGTGTGTTTACGGGCAATGTTTGAAATTTTTTAAGCATAGCATAGTGTTTAGCGGCTTCATGGGATAGCACCCGTAAGGCGAGTGTTAGATATTAGGGTAGCGGTAGGTATGGGTAGCTATCCTCATATGTGTTGGGGTTGAGTAGTAGGGTTAGTAGAACCGGTTGTTGGCTCTTGGTGGTCATGTATCTCTATATATACCTTCCGTCATAGATAGGAAATACACTAAGTCATTCTTCCACCACCACCACGTTCCTACAAGTTAGTTAGTGAGCATCATGAGTGTGAGTGTGTTGCAGAAGAGAAAGACTTTCCCCGCTTCTGTGTTGTGCGATCGATCTAGTGTTGCCTTGCCTTGGCGTTTGTTTCGTTTCATCGCCTATCACTCGCCATTTTATCACCACTGTTATTCGCAGTTCAACCATAGTCGATTTGCAAAACCAAATGGTCGGCGGAAGACCGGACTGGGGTAGCTAGTGCGGTCGAAAATCAAGTCTAGTCTAATGGTGGAAATTAGACCGACCGAACAGTCAGGATTACCAAAACCGACTTGACCAGGACGGGTCCAAGCATGCCTGCCAAGCAGTAGGATATGCTATTTTTATCACAATATATTACTTTCAAATAAACCTTTTCTTAATTAAACTTAGGGCCCGTTTACCTATAGCCGTCCGTCTAAAGGCTGAAACGATGCCCACCGCTAAGGGGGGCTTGACAGTGGGGGGGTGTGCGGCAAAGTAGATGGTGTTTAGCTAGAGGATGCAACAGAACTTTCTAACAGTCTACTACAAGAATCTAGGACTGTGGAGAATTTGTGAAACACTTTCGCGCAGTTTATCAGATAACGCTTGTGACGCCACTGTCTAGTACAACCAATATTACAAATTTAATTTTTAGAGAGACAGACAGTTGAAGGTATGTAAATAAAACAGAATTATTGCACGTGTAGCTAATATACTGTCTAGTATATAACTGAAAGCATGTTTACCTAACTGACATTCTTTGACAGTGGGCACTGCCTGTAGTTGCTAGACGGCCGTCTATAGGTAAACGGGCCCTTATTTTTTCCATGGATCATCTGGTAGAGATAGTGCCTCGCTTAGATTAGGGGTGGTGTAACAGGTTTATTCCTGTCTAACGAAAATACAGTAGGACCGGCGATAGACCTGCTAGCGCTGGTGCTAAGGGAGGCTTCAAGGGACTGGTAGCTTAGAAGGATAATAGTTGAAGGACA
>Ga0307509_10011365_pt1 | contig 10790 bp, 6 predicted proteins | sample 10_EM_MG_FD_202245 | JGI IMG/M metagenome (GOLD analysis project Ga0307509, IMG submission 202245) | Populus trichocarpa ectomycorrhiza microbial communities from riparian zone in the Pacific Northwest, United States - 10_EM | ecosystem: Host-associated > Plants > Roots > Unclassified | place... | reverse complement strand
AGTTTGGTCCAAAAGCTTGGTATATATAATATGGCAGCCATTTTCAATCCATTCCCCCTTCCCTCTGAACTGTCTTCCCCTTTCCTTTGCTGAAAAAAAAAATCTCTTCCAAACCCATGTTACCAACTGATTATTTAATTCCTTTATCTTGAGTAAGTTTTCTTAATTTTTTTCTATTTAATTTATGGTATTGTTTTAGATCTTTTCCTTTATACTAAGTTTGTTGAAAAATTAGGGTTTATACGAAGTTAGAAGTTATATTTTAATAGATTTTTTGAACGTGTGGATATATATATATATATATGCGCGTGCGCGCATGAATATGAATATTAATTGATTGGTACAGAGTAGCAAAAAATTAATGTGTAATTTTGTTTAATAAGCCAGCGAACATTGCCCACCAAAGCAAACGATGTATTGTCTACAAACTCAAATTTTAACCATTGCTGTGATAGCTAAAAACTTAGGGCAACGTTTCTCTTGCCTAAAAAATTCAATTTTAATTTATTTTAACCTAAAACACCTCACCAACATTCTTAGAACACTACAAAACCAACCCGTCAACCCAAAATACCCAAAAAATAGTTCAAAAACTCAAAATCAAACCAAGTTAGTTTTGACTTCCTAGATTTAAATATATTTTTTTAGGCAATATTGAAGTTTTAAAAAACCATCATCAAGCCTCTCTCATTACATATAACCCGTGAAAACCAAGAAAAACATCGATTTTCTTTCCTATCTCTGGAATTCATCGAGTTATCTCTCTCCCTTTTTTCTTTAACCAGTGATTGAAAAATAATACAAATAAACTTCTATACCAAAAATGAATTTTAGAAATTTAAAAAGATCCAAATTGTATAAATTGTGTTATTTTTTAAAGATTGAGGATCTACGTGTATTTTTCAAGAAATCTTTGGTGCATCACTCATGTTTGACACCTTTTTCATTTCAATCCATCTTCTTCCAATTCCACCATTGTCTAAGAAATAAAAGGCAATTAGGTTTGATTAGGATCAAATCACCAAAAAAAAATAAAATTAGAGGGCCAAAATGAATTATTAAAAAGTAAATAGTAAATCTACATAATTTTGTGAGTTTATGAATAATGTAAATCTAAATGAAATCATCCAACCTTTTAATTAGTTTATTCTATAATGTTTTTTTTCCATTTATGTATTTTTGATCACATCTAGTCTGGAATGGTTATCTTTAATGCTATAATGGGCATCAACATCAATATGAATGGGGTGTCCATTCATGTTGGGAGTGAGAGTGAACTATTTAATATCATTATTGATATATTTTCATCATTAATAGAAAGGATTTAAAAGGTTGAGAACGCAGACAATTTATAAGTTTCAATTACCTTCTTTATTATAAAGAGACGTGTTTTTTTTTAATATTTATTATGTTTAATATTTTTAATTTGATTTGTATATGTCTTTAATTTTCTATTAAACCATAACTTTAAATATAAAACTACAATCACCTTTCAAGTATTAAAAATTTATTTAGAAATTTGGTTGTGGTTAGTTTTTCGAGTATATAATAAATTTAATTGTTAGGATGGGTTTTTTTTTTTTCACCATAAACATTATTTTATAATAATATTTTTTTTCTTAAAGCCTCGGTCTTCATCCTAGTGGATAGAAGAGGAAAAAAGCTCCCCCTTCTTATTGGGTCTTAATTTTATTAAAAAAAATGTGGATAAAAACTCTTCAAATAATAAGATTCTAAACACTCCAAATTGGGAGGTATCTCATTGGTGACTTTAACTCTCTTACCATGCTCTACATCACACAGTACCACATCACCACCCACACCCAAAAACACAACTTAAAAGGTATCTCTAATATATTCGCTAACAACCAGGGGCCCCCACAGTAGCCTATATAAACCCTGAAGAGACACTCAGGCGCTCCTCTCCGCACGCACGCAAGAAAGAATTTCAGTTTCAGTTTCGCTCTCCTTTTGCTTCTCTCTCGTTCTTCTCGCTCAATACCCTAATTTTTGGATTTCTGTAAGATCCCCAAATTAATCAATCAATGCCAGGCAAGCGCTCTCGCTTAACTCATACGCAGAGCTTCAGCGACATTGGTTTCAGCAACCACCGACTTCCGCCGTGGGATGCTGGTTTCGTTGCTGATGACACGGACGATCAGTCTCTCCAGAGGATTATCACGGTCTCGCCTCCTCAGCCGCTGCTGCCAGAGAAAGAGAAGGATATAGGAGGTGGATTAGTGAAGACTGAGCATTTTCTTGATAGGTGTGGCTATTGCAAGAAGAGATTGAATAAAAAACAGGATGTCTATATGTACGGGTAAGATTTTGTTTCTTTTTATTATTTTCATTCTATGTTGCAATTATCGCGGTTTTTTTTTGTTGATTTTGGAAATAAAGTAATAATGCATAATTGATTTTGCATGTTGTCATTGTATCAAAGAATTTCTAAGAACAGAAGCAATTTGCTCTATTTTTTTTTTTTTTTTTATCAATATCTGAGAAAATTGCGAAATAAAAGTATACCTTGGAGTTTGCCCTCTGTCATGATTTGTATCTTTTTTTGTTTGCCTGTTTTGAGCAATTAAAGGCAAATTGATTAAGCAAAGTAGTGCTGTTAGGGTTAGTAGGGGATCATTCATGTGGCCTTCCTGAGGAAAAAGAACTCTATTGCATGTGATGCTTGCGGTTGCTGAGAAGGGAACCGGAAATAGGGAAGGAATAGATATTATACCTTTTCATCTGGTTAGATCACTTGTAAAAAATAGAGCTACTAACAATTAACTAATCTGTTGTGGATAAAACTAAAATTCATTGCTAATTTTTTAAATAATTTTTTTTGACAGTTAATTTACTGTTTTTCAGCAATGGATTTTCTGTTACTAAATCCGTTGTTGTTGACATTAAAAAAAATTATATAAATACAATCCGTTGCTAAATCATCAACTGAATTATTCTGCTGCTAAAATCCAATGCCAATAACCTATCTTTTAATAGTGGATGTTTTCCTTTTGGCTTTGCTTCTCTATTCTCTACCGTATATTTTTTGTATTTGCTGGAGAATGTTTTAGATGAATCTGCAGATTAGTGCATTTTAATGAAGTTGGAGTAACACCATTTTTGCAATGCAGTTACTTGGGTGCCTTTTGTAGTCCTGAGTGCCGTGATGCACAGATTGCAATTGATAAGGCAGGGCAGGAAGTTCGTGGACAATCAATCGGAACAAAGACTTGAAGCATCGGGACGAATAAATTGTATCTAGCTAGATAGTGCCATGGCGAACTAGATTTGGTGGTGCATTGCTGTCAAGTTTTTCGGATTGGCTTGCACCTGTGACTAGAGTTGGCATCCTTAATTTGCACTCACACTCCCATGACTAACATATCATTGGGCAAAGTTTCACCTGTTTGTTTTAGGATCGAAAACTTTTTTCTTTCATGATAGGTTGAATATGGATATTGCATTTTCCTGTTTTCATTGGAAAATGTGATTTTATGAATTTCTTGATATTTCAAGCTTAGAATTAGTCATGCATATATGATGAATTGGTTTTGTTACAGAATCGGAAACCTTATATCCTTTCATGCAGTTTATGTTCGCTCTCAATGATTTCAAATTTTCAACATTGAGATGGCTATTATATCGCGAGCTTGCCTTTTGCTATTGCTTCCTTGACTATATATCTAACTGTTCATGCTTCAATTTATTTGATTTCAAGCATCTTATGAAGTTTAGTTGCTGGATATGCTAACATTTGATTGATCACAAAAAAATATATATGAAAATGTCATCATCTTCACATGTATCGTGTGTGTTCTCCATCTTATTGATCGTTTCCCCCCATTTTTTCCCATATGAAACTTTTCATACATGGATTAGGCTCACATGGTCAGGAAGAAATTGGATCAGCCGGAATATTCACGACTGCAACTTGATTTGAATCCGGGCCACTCTAAGTTTGAATCCTTGTGTTTTTTCCTTCGTTAATTTCAAACAGGTTTTGATTTCTTATTAATTGTTTTCCCCCATTTTTTCCTATATGAAACTTTTCAGTCATGGATTAGGCTCACAGGGTCAAGAAGAACCTGGATTAGCCGGACTATTCACGACGGCAACTTGATTTGAATCTGGGCCACTCTTAAGTTTGAAGAATTCTTGATTTCTTGTGTTTTTTCCTTCATTTCAAACAGGTTTGAACTCTTTATTTCTCGATTTTTTTTCGAGCTGAAAAATAAAACATACGGGCTATGTTTGAATGGGCCTTTTGGAGCATCACTAGTCGATTACTTTACCCAGTCAGCGGGCTAGAGGACTATGCGAGGTGAGATTTTGAAATCGATCAGGCCCATTGGGTAGAAATTTTTCTTTGCCCACTGCTCTTACCCAAACGGCCCATTAGTTGTATTTCCTCTCACTGTTCCGCATTCGAATTCCACTTTGGAGCAACTTTTTCCAGTGTAAACTGCTAGTGAATCGAGTTTATATTCACAGGTGCTTTTATTAGTTTCTCTTTTACTCATCTACGTCAAATACCTGCAATTAAAAAGTTTGCTCGTTTTTCTTTTTCTGTGTTTGTTGTTTTCTCCCCAGTGCGTGGTAAGAAATGCCAGTTCCGTTAATATTGAAGAGGCTAAGCCCACAATAATGTTAATCCGATCTTTTCAAGTTCATCCTTAGTTAATCTTCCTGCTGTATCGAAAAACCGTGGTTAGCACAAAGTTCCTATGGATACTGTTCTTGTCGATTCCGTTATTACTCTTTATCTTGTTCAGCCTTAATCTGGTCTTTAATTAACAAAAACTAAATCATGCGGGGAACACTATAGCTGCTATCACGGAATACAATGGATTGCTACTACAGTGTTTCGCACAATTAATTAGGCTGGCAACAATTGCAAGAGAGGTATTTGTGATTAGAAAGACTTGAAAAAGAAGAAGACAATGATCTCTCAATTGCAAAAGAATGAAATTTTACAACTGCAGAATATTATAGTTTCAGAGGCAAAATTTACTTGCCGTACAAAATCCAAAACACCAAACCCGCTAACCCTAGAGAAGTCAATCAGCTTAAGCCTAAAGCCCATGAAAACCCCACAAATACATCGCTGATAAAACCCCAGATACCCAAGCAACCAACACAAACACCAAAGACCTCGCTGAAACCAGCGCAAAGCGATGGAGCTCGAGATCTGAAAGCGACGACAAAAAAGCAAAGTGAACCGGTGACAAAAAATCAAAGTGAACTAGAATGGTGGCGTGTTGAAGAGGGTTAAACCCTTGCATCACAGTGAGAGCCATAGAGAAGTCGAGCTGGAAGGAAAGGAAGAAAGATTCTTATATATATATATATCTCGAAAAGAAAAGTAGTAACAGTGGCTTTTAAATGATTTTTCCCACTTGAATTTGAGGTTTATGGTCTGTTGTTGATGATTTCTTTTGTTTTGCTGATTCTCGGTACTTTATATTGTTTATGTTTTGTTCTTAGGTTCTTGGGTTTTGTTTCGAGAAGGGCTACTGGGCTTGGTTTGTTGGCTGTCAGATTGTGGAGTGCTGGTTTGTCCGTTTCTCCTTCATGTTTATGCAAGAGTTTTTTACCGATGTTTTTTTCCTTGGGATTTGATTTCTGATTACATTCTGGTTATGGCTTTTTTTTTTTTTTTTACAGTTAGTAGCCTGCCTTAGAAAAGAAAGGGATGTGATTATTTTTTGTTCGACTTGGTTTGTTCTTTTTAATGTTTTGTTGTTAATTTGTGCTTGAACATTGGCAAGAGCCCGTGTGATTTTTATTGTGGTGCTGGTTAGGGAGTCGAACATGCTTTTGGAGAATCTGTGTGCTTTGTTTGGTTAGAATTTATGGCTTTTTTTTTTTTCACTCCGTGTCATTGAAAACTTATTTTACAAATTGTATATTTGTTTTCCATCGTTTTGTTAGTTGTTTCTACATTTCTCTATTTTACTACACAAACTTCTTTGCACCCTGTGGTTGCTTTATGATGGTTTGCATTTCATAGGAATTTATGTAGCTCAAGTGAGGGGTGAGTCGCCCTCTTTTTCTTCGCTAGCTTGCGCTGTGTTGAGGCATGGTTTTCTTTATAATCAATTGTCTATTCAATAATTAGTAAAGCAAAAAATATGCTATGCCAACATAAAAATTCTTGGTTGAACTTGCTGCCAATTTTTTCTTCGTCGACATTCCATTGACAAAGAATTGCTTTACAGAATCCTAGATTAAAGGTGCATTTATTTTCCTTTCCTTTTCCCCTTTTTGTTTTTTAAGATAGTAATGACCCCTTAAATAGTTTTTGCACATTATTTTTTTTACCAAGTGTGTAAGGGGATTGATCTTTGCGTTTGCTTGAGAGGTTTGAAAAGCAGCATTGACTGAATTAAAAGATATCATAAGCAAGGAATATGAAAACGCAGATGTTTTGCAGTTTTAGTGAATTTCAACTCAGAATATAGGGTACTACGTACTTAGCATTGGTGACAAAGTATGCCTCAATTGATTTCTTATTGATTTTTGGTATTCAATATCTTTAAGTAATCACAATTGTGCTAGTGGAAACAACATCCTTTATAAACTCTATATAAGATATTATAGCTTTAAACATCATTTACGGCCAAGAACTTTTTTTTTTTTGCTATATGATAAAAGTTCTTTGTTGTCTCTGTTTGTTTTCATACCCCCAGCTGCTCTCTTTTTAGCATTTTTTTCACCTTTGTGTTTTCTCTTCGGTCTTTTTTACATCTGATGAGTATTTTTTTTCTTCTCCCATATACCTTTCAATGAGTATTTTTCCTTTCTCTTGCATTTACAAAGCACAGATGCCTCACTAACAACATTTTATGGTGACAGCCCTGACGTATGCGGTGAGTCTCCCTCCCGAATAAGCTGATTAATAGGATAACCAAGTTGCTTCTTCTAGCTGCGAAGCATCTGAACCACTGCGAAAAAAACAATGGTCTTCTGCGTCAACCCACGCTGTAGGTAACTCTCCATTTATTCTCTGCTGCGTCATAATAGTACAATATGCGTACCCCATCAATCTTAGTCCTTTATCAAACTGATATTGTGGATAATAGTTAAAGAGACTAGACTGTCACCTATTTTATTGAATGCCATAGTAATCTGAATTAGAGCTCTGTTGATTGCCGTTGTTGATTTGTTTTATTTTAGCTTTCCTTTTCCTTTCACTACGAGCTACGTTATGTAGTCACTTGTGCTTGATCAAGTGAACTATAATGCTCGTTTATATTCATCTTTGCTTGATATAGCATTCCACTGTCATTTTGCACCAACTCTTGCTTTTTTCAAAACATATTCTGCCTGAGCTGCATTGATTAAAACCAGTTGGCGCGCATTGCTTTAGTTGGACTGTTTGCCCTGGTAGATGACGTGTTTCACTTGGTTTTTTCATCACCTTGCTGTTGTTTCTGTGGTTGCTTATGGCCAGCTTTTCCTGGGTTGAACTTTAATAAATTGAGACCCGACAGTTGTTGACAGAAACGACAACTTATTAATAAGTTGGTTTCTCGCATGAGTTATTGTCGTTACACCTAGGCATTTGCTTAATTATACATAACATGGCTAGTTTTACGAGCATACAAAAGCATGTATTAGATTAGATCTCCTTTCAGATCTTTTCAATGGGATGGATAGCAATTCCTCCTTTTCAATCTTTTTTGTTTCAGCTATTAATTTAATCATGTTGGCCATTTGCAGGACATATAGCTATGTAGCCATATGAATGTACTTTTTGTGATGCCACATACTTTTTTCCTTCCTTCGACAACATTCTACTTAACTCTCTTGCCATACGCTGCTATATTTAGCTCTTTTGGATTTATCGAACATCTTTTTGTTATGAATTCCTCGAACAACAACCATGTTCAGTAAATGTAGCCTTTTGTTTTCTTATGCACTTAATATTCAAGTTTTGATGACGCATGACCATCTCTTTCATCTGCCTTTGCAATTGCTCAACCACAACATTCATTTCCTTACAATACAGTACCGTAATCTTGCTTGCATATTGAGAAAGTTCTTCCATTTTATTTTTTTTTAGTTTTTTTTTAGTTTAACGTGGGTGTCCGGGCCAGCTTGCGCGCACCTCGACTAATCTCACGGGCCCTGAAGTTAACGACCATGTAAGCCTTCAGTGGCCATCATATGAGCAACCACAGGGTTCTAACCTGAAACCACAGAGAAAACAAACTTTTTTATCTCAAATTTTTTTTTTGTTATACATCGATATTGTACAATTACCAAACAAACCCGCGGCAGCGCATGGACATCCACCTAGTGGAGTCTACTAGGTAGGAGAACAAACCTTTCACTATCCTTATCAGTTACCATGAAATTTTGGGTAGATATCCACATCCTGCATATCACGGATAAGCCCTAGCTACAGCAACTACTAGAATAGCTCAAGACAACTACTGTTACGCATGTACGGTTGCTGATGTAGACTTTACTAAAATGATGAGGCACCCATGCATGGTATCTTAAAAAGTTACGTTAGAAATTGAAAAACTCCTCCAAAGTAGCCGCTGAGAAGATTAATCAAATGGTGGATGACATCTTTCGAATCCGAGGCACCTTTTTCTCTGATCACGATTTTTCAATTTCCGGGTAATTTAGGTACACTGTCAAAACCCCATCGTAGAAAACGATGGTTGACTTAAAAGAAACAAATGCTTATTTTCTAATGTTTTTCTGTTTTCTTCGGACACGTATCATTTCAATGTTTGATGGAGAGAAAGAGAAGAGATCGCGTGCACGTAGAGGGGCAGATACCTTTGAATCAGCTAGTTCGCATCTGCATGCCCATCTCTCTCCTTGCCGAAGTCATGATATCATCTAGAGTCAGTCTGTAAGTGAAAGGAATCAGAGTGTTACACCTTGTTGACTAATCTTTTACCAGCCATAAAGAAAGGTCCAGAGCCCTCGAGTGTTTGCTTCCGTTTTGTGTAACTCAGGCATCTGATCACTACTGACATAACGAGTATAACAAGCGAAAACAAAGCAGGAGTAAAAAAGAGAAGATGCTTACTTAATATGTGACATCACCTGTGCATAATAAATGCTTATTTTGGTACTACGCTCACGTAGTTATTGCAAAACCAATCCTTGCCTACCTAATTATTATCCAAATCTAAATTATCTTTCTCAAATCATCCCTTACCCTAGCTTCGCTGTCTTTCTAGATACAGTTTCACATGAACATAATATGCCTCCGAGGAAAGCCTTTTTTTCTCCACTCAGAGATCTAAATACCCTGGCTTCTCTCTCTCTCTCTCTCTCTCTCTCTCTCTCTCTAGTGTTGTTCTAAGACCAAATATAAGTCCAAACTTGTAAGGTGATGATGATGTGCGATGTTAGGAGAAAACAGCTGAAAGGGAAGGCTTTTAATTATTACAGTATTTCTTTGCCTCCCAGCTGGGCTCCTGTTACTTTCAAGCGTGAGGTCGTTGTCTGAATTGACAACAAGGGCAGATGATTTTACTGCATGTTCTGTAGTTCTATTTGTTATTTAGGTCCAACCGCTTTTAAGATTTTTTATTTTTTTTAATTTCAAATTAATTTTTTATATATTTTTAGATAGTTAAATAAGTTTTAAAAAATAAAAAAATACATTATTTTAATGTGTTTCTAAACAAAAAAATATTTTAAAAAATAATTTTTATCACAATTCCAAACAAAGATGCAATATAGTAGATTTTGTGTTTGTAGTTTGAAAAAATTTATAAACTCTAGCTTTTTTTTAATTAAGATTTCAAGAAAATATAAATCAAAACTATAATATATGTTGATTAGATAAAATTTACAATAGTTCTTGATTAGTTAAGACTTTCAAATATATAATTAAAGTAAAAAAAAGACAGCAACATAGCATTGTTCCCATTTCTACTCATATTGGGACCAAGCTCCTCTTTTCCATTAATTTTACACCTTCCAAATATCTGTCTTGTCCCAAACTTAAAATTTACAATAGTCCTTGTCACGTCTTTTCTTTTCCAAAAAAAAAACAAAAAAAACACCATGCACGCGCGCGCGCGCATATATATATATATATATATATGTGCCAAAATTAATCGTATTGGACCTCTCACAGTGGAACGAATTATTCCAGCTAGCGTATCCCAATTCATATTTATGGAATGTCATCCCCTGACGTCATGTGACAGGAAAACTCCACTGCCACGTCATATATGACTGCATCATGACCAGGAGGTGTGCTTCGGGCTTTCCAAGATTTATGCCAAATGTTAATTGTTCAGGCAAATAGCGCAATGACAGGTGTCCGGCCACGAGATTGTCAGTCTGCTGGGAGCTTGCCGTTGCTGATTCTATAGCCCATAATTTATCAGAGCGCAGATCAGAAGCCATGCTCTTTAAAGTGCAGGTCTTTCAGTGTTAGTTTTGCTCAAATTGTATTAAAATAATATTTATTTTATTTTTAAAATTTATTTTTAATATTAGTAAATTAAAATTATTTTTATTAAATAATTTAATCTAAAATTTATACAAAAATATTTTTCAACTGCCAAAACAAATAATGCTGTAAAAGTGGTGTATTTAATGTAAAAGTCACATAATAGAAATCTAAGTAGAACTAGTGATGAATTGGTTAAGGATTTGATGATGATGATGATGGGGTGTTTTGTCTGAATTCCCAGAAATAATTGATAAGTTTTGGGTAGGCTTGCAGCTTATCCTACCAATATATATATATATATATATATATATATATATATATATATATATATATAGATAGAGATATATATCTA
>Ga0307509_10011363_pt1 | contig 10791 bp, 7 predicted proteins | sample 10_EM_MG_FD_202245 | JGI IMG/M metagenome (GOLD analysis project Ga0307509, IMG submission 202245) | Populus trichocarpa ectomycorrhiza microbial communities from riparian zone in the Pacific Northwest, United States - 10_EM | ecosystem: Host-associated > Plants > Roots > Unclassified | place... | reverse complement strand
GCTATGGTCTGAAGTTTGCACATCTGCGAATTTGTAGTAACTAACAAAGAGTTGCTTATTAACCGGTGTCTCAGACACTGACAGGGGCGGCACAAAATTTTGCAATGTCTCAGCAGTCCAGGAGATAATACCAAATGCCTCTATATCAGAGCCCCTCCCTCTCTTGAGGAGCCAAATATTCGGTAGGTCTTTCATCTTGACTGTCGTACCGTATCGGCTTAAGCAATTGTGGTATTGCAATGGTTGGGGGTTATGGGGGATTGTAGTGGCATCCGTTGTCTCAGGACTTATTCTCGCCGCGAGTAGCACTTCTAGGGCCTTAAATATCCGGAGTCTGCCACCTTCGCCCAAACCCTCTCAAAAAACCTTTCCATCTTTCGTCACTACCCCCACCTACAAACTGCAACTCTGAAAAGACAGAACGATAAGCGAGACAAGATGGGCTCTTCGGCATATCAAACCCCGACCGTTACCATAAATAGCAATATTGGTAATGTGACCGACAGCTGTAAGAATGTGTGGAATAACTGCGAGATATCGGTGTTGGACGAGAGGCGCCAGATTCTGGAGTGGTTGTCGCCCATGGCCCCTCGGGAAAGGCATCGGGCTGTGAGTGAGGGCTGGCTGGATGGGGTAGGGGAATGGCTTCTCGGAACGAGCGAGTTTGAGAGATGGTATAGGGGCGAGGATCAGGCTGCCCATCCTGTGTTATTCTGTTATGGGGATCCCGGGGTGGGGAAGACATATCTGAGGTGTGTAAAAGTAGTTCTCTTGATATGACGTGCAAAACTGAGCCTGTAAACACTAACTTAGCTCGCTGGTTATAGATACATTATGCGATTCAATTAATGGGGACAATGTGGCCGTCGCTTGTGTGTACCGCGACTTCCATGCCCATCAGGAGCCAGTGCGGTGGCAGCGACTCTCTTAAAGCAACTAGTCGCTGGGGTAGAACCGATGCCAGAAGTGATAACCAAGGCCTTTGACTAAGCGAAGAAAGGGGTTGACGGTCGGACTCTCTGCCTGCCTCAAATCCGCGCGATGCTCATCAAGTCGCTCACACTTATGCGACGGGATTTATCTGCATCACTTTAGATGTGAGTTTCCCGCAAAACATCGACCTGAACTTTGGGAGTGTCTGCAGCACGTGATCCGGGAGTGCTCAAATATCCGCCTATTCATTACCGGGAGACCACATATTCGAGCCGAAGTGAGGAAATACTTCCCCGGAAAAGCCCGAGGGGGATATTCGGGAATATATTAATACGAGATTGAGAAAGGACTCAGAATTGGATGCCATGGATGCAGAATTGAAGGCTGATATTCTTATAATTATTCCTGAAAGGATCTCTGGGGCGTTCGTAAGATTTGTCAAGAGTTAACAAAAGGTTACCAGCTAACAGTGGTCTCTAGATTCCTCCTTGTTTCCCTAATTATGGATGCAGTTTTGGAAAATGCGACAATACATCAGAGGAGGCAAACCCTTTGTCGGATGACGAACGGCATTGGCGTAGATGACGAATACAGCGCAACATTAAGTCGCATACAAGAGCAGAAAGGAAACAAACTGAAACTGGGAATGGAGGCGGTGAGGTGGGTTTCACATTCGGAGCGCCCTTTGAAAGCACAAGAGCTGTGTCATGCGTTAGCGGTTGAAGTAGGAACTACAGACCTTAATGTCCACAATGTCGCATCGATGAGGCCCTTGTTGAGCTGCACTTTAGGACTTATTATAGTCGATGAGCAAATATCAACTGTGCGCCTTGTGCATTTCACTCTTCAGGAGTATCTCTCAGCTCATCCCACCTTATTCATCACACCTCACTCGGTGATGGCTGAAATATGCCTCACATATTTAAACTTTCGGTCAACTAGTCTCAATACTATCACTTCCACAACACCATCTCTCCCCTATTCTTCATGTTATTGGGGATTTCATGCGCGGAAAGAGATAACAGAAGGCGTGAAACCCCTTGCACTGCGACATCTCAAGCGAGATGCGACCCACATATCGGCGGACATTCTCCTTCGCGAAGAGGCTGCTGATTTCTTGTCCTGGGGGGACTGTCACGATGGCATACGCCCCGATCTTCGCGGATTTACGGGACTGCACTGCATTGCATACATGGGCATTACCGAAATCGCGATTGCCATGATAGACATGGAAAGATGGGACTTGAATGGGCGTGATTTAAACGGCGCAACGCCTTTAATATGGACTATTCAATACGGCAATTTTGCACTAGCGAACGTGCTTCTTGAGCAGGAAGGTATCGATACCACTTTGTCGGATAACCACGGCCTAACACCACTCACACATGCTGCAAAGGTTGGACAAGAGGGATTGGTGAAGCTGTTCAAAGCGAGAGGGGAAGTTGATCCTAATTCGCGGGATCTGTCTGGCCGGACACCACTATTTCATGCAGCTAGATCAGGACACGCGGGTGTGGTCGCGATACTCCTGGGTCGAGAGGATATCTGTCCTGATTCGCCGTATGTATTTAGCCAGACACCACTGTCATTGGCTGCCAAATCTGGACACGAGGGTGTGGTGAAGATACTCCTGGAGCGAGGGAATGTCAATCCCGATTCATCGCATAAGAGTGGCCGGACACCACTGTCGCATAGTGCCCAGTGGGGAGAGGAGAGGGTTGTGAAGATGCTCTTAGGGAGAGAGGATGTCAATCCCGATTCGTCGAATAGGGACGGCCGGACACCACTATCATATGCTGTCGAATCTGGACATGAGGGTGTGGTGAAGACACTCCTTGAGCGAGGCAATGTCAATCCCAATTCGTCGGGTAGGATTGGCTGGACGCCACTATCGTATGCTGCATCGCGCGGATGTTAAGGAGTGGTGAAGGTACTCTTGCAGCGAGGGGATGTCAATCCCGGTTCGTTGGATGAATATGGCAGGACACCGCTGTCATATAGTTCCCAATGGGGAGAGGAGAGAGTGGCCAAGATGCTTTTGGAGCGAGGGGATGTCAATCCCTCTTCATCGGATAAGAGCGGTCAGACACCACTATTTTATGCAGCCGAATCTGGGTATCAGGGCGTGGTGGAGATGCTCCCGGAGCGTAGGAATGTCAATGGCCACCCCGGATTTCAGTTCATGATAGCCTTGTTCCTTTCCTCCTGCCTTTCTTTTTTCCTCCCCTTCTCCTTTTTCTCTCCCCCCCTAGTTATTATTGCTTTAGACTTAGTTTTCATGGTTCGGCATATATTGTACAATTGAAATATTAAGAATTGCGGTGCATTATTTAGAATTCACTAGTATCGGTGAAATCATTGTATCTCTCTTTTCCTTTATTTCCTGAGGGGAGAGAGGGGGACTACCTCAACATATTCAAATTTAGATCCGGGGTCTCTAGTCAACCTATATATACTGTTCACTCATGTTATCAGTGCCCATTTCCCTTTAATTATACTGCTTCCGGGGCTTTGCCTCAACACCTATTTGTATATAAAAATTAGTGAGAAGCAGGAATTTTCATTATAACAACCCCAGTGCCGCATCTATTGAGAACGAAATAATCCCCAAAATCCACCAAGAGTTCACTTTCATGCTAAGAGGTTGAGGGAGTGAGTAAACAAGGTCGGAATTTGACTTATTATACCTACTCAGATTGATTGCTGCGAAAGTGGCTTGAGGCCTTGAGCCGGGCTTCATATACCCTTAATATCAAAGTGTTCCCCGAAAGAAAGAAAGGGTCTTGAGCACTACCCAGATCCAAGCCAGAGATCTAAATTTTGTCGGTATCCAAAAGAAGTTGTTTTAAAAAAACCCCACTTCCACAGTATGAGTAAAGTAGAGTATGGCTATCTCATACCTTCCTTGCTTAGACATGCTGTTCTGCGGGACGCCACAATACGTAAAGGCTCGGTAAGATGACCAACGGCTTAGTTTAAAGGCGTATCTGGGGGGGTGTTGAGTCATATAAGAGGGCAGAGAGGAAGTGTAATGGGGGGATGGCGGAGGTGATGTGCATTCTATGTTCCAAACGGTCACCGGGGGGCAGATGATGGAAATGTTAGTTTAATGGCCGCACTTGATGCGGGATGTGCCCGCAGTCTATTGCCGCTGAGTTCTACTGTACATACGCACTAGCCAATGGACGCCCAAGCTCTGAGAATGCTTTCACCCCCTTGTTTTTCCTTCCTTCTTACCTCTGTTCGCTTCACACCTTCCTTCCTGTACACCACTTTCCTCAAGCCTTTCCCCCCATCAAGCCATCACAATCAATCATGATCTTCATCTCCATTTAAGCCGCTTCAATCCACTGCGTAAATCCTCACCGTAAATCATTACCTCCACAGCAGAGATTTTCAACAGCCGAAAGTTACGGAATGCGAGTGACCAGGCGTGACCAACGAGCTTAGTTTCCTTAACCCATATATAGTCGGGTAATTACACGAGTTTAAGACTGGCTCCCCCTCCTCATCTAATACGAGTTATTAGGGTCTATAGGAGTTGCCCTGCTCCAATACATCCCATTTGTCTATAAGAAACCTGGGGCCTAATTAAAGTCGTTCTCCGCGGTTGGAAGTCGTTAAATGCTGCTCGGCATACATAGGTTACCGTTTTCCCGTTTGGATGGTTCCGGAGATGTACTTAGGCTTGGGGTCAATACAGCAGCCAGAAGGAAAATTAAGGAGTACGCAGGAGGGATATAACCCTTCATGCTTTTTATGGTGCTTGTTTTCTCATTTTTAGCATTGGAGCACGAAGGTGAACTTGGGAGGAGACATTCCTGGAAGAGAGTGGATATGTGTGACTGATGGAAAGAACGATGGTTTTGTTATGATTTATATGATACCTACTACTATTTTTACTATTTTGGATAGTTAGAGAGAAACAAGCGAACATCCCACTTCATCCTTGTGCCATGCACTGATCGGAGTCATGAGAGGCATTCAGCCCCAGGGTTGAGAAACGGTTGTGCAGGTTTCAAACCAAAAAACTTTGGTGTGTAGCCCCTTTCTGAGTGCAAAACTGACAGATCAGCAAGAGACTTGGCACTGGAAAAAAAAAGTTCTGCCCCGGGGCTACAACCCTATTCTGTTCCTTTGGTTCTCACAGTCTAAGATCTGCTTCTCGGCGACAGTCAGTAGGGGTTCAGCTGCTCATCTAGCTGGAATTAGTCATCGGTCAATGGACTATGACTAGGTTAATGAATGAGTACCGTATCGTATTTTCTTTAGCCATGGCTAATTCCGACAAAATGAGTAGTTCTGTCCGGGCCTTTTGTGTGTTGCTTTGGTGACGAAGCGATTGGGAATGATAAGATATTTAATCCGCCGGGTTGGACCTGGCTTCAATTGAGGCCCGCTCCGTCCGAAAAAAGCAACCTCTAGCTGGCGACTTAAGAACCTGTACGAGTACAAGTAGTGTTCTCTGAGCCTTAAGTTCTTGGTGCCCCACCTTGACCCAAAGCCTTCCAAAATTGTTTTTTTATTATCTCCTTCTACCCCATCTTTTATTTACAAGCAGCACCACCGACAGGAGGAAAGACAAGCGAGACGAGATGTGCTCTACAGCGTACCAAAACCCGACAGCTACCGTAAATACCAACATTGGTAACGCGGCCGGTAGTTATAAGAATGTGTGGAATAACGAGGCGTCGATATCGGAAGGGAAGCGCCAGATTCTACAATGGTTGTCTCCCATGTCACTGCGAGAAAGGCATCGGGTTGTGAGTGAAGGCCGAATGGAGGGGGTGGGGGACTGGCTTCTCCGAACAAGCGAGTTTGAGAGATGGCATACAAGTGAGGATTCGTCTATCCATCCGGTGCTATTGTGTTATGGGGACTCAGGGGTGGGGAAGACATATTTGAGGTATGTGAAAGCAGCATTATTCAAATACAGTGCAAAGCTAAGCCTGTGGACACTAGCTCTCTTGTGACAGATACGCTATACAACTTGATTGATGAGGACAATGTGGCGGTCGCTTGTGTGTACTGCGACTCCCATGCCCATGAAAAGCAGGCAGCGGCTAGTGTGTTAGCGTCGCTCTTGAAACAACTTGTCGCTGGGGTAGAGCCGATCCCGGAAACAATAAGGGAAGCCTTTGAGCAAGCGAAGACAGTGGTTGACTTGCAGACTCTCCGGCTCCCGAAAGTCCGCGTGATGCTTATCAAGTCACTCTTATCTTTGCGACGAGGGTTTATCTGCATTGACGCTGTAGATGAGTTTCCCCCAAAACAGCGACCCGAACTTTGGGAGTCCCTACAGCATGTGATCCAGGAGTGCCCAAATATCCGACTATTCATTACCGGCAGACCGAACATCCGAGAGGAAGTTGGGGGGTATTTCCCGAGATACCCCGAACTAGCCCTAATCGAGCCCACGAAGGAGGATATTAGGGCATATGTTACTATGCGATTGAAAAGAGACGCGGAGCCGGCTACAATAGATAGGGAATTGGAGGCCGATATTGTTAGAATTATTCCGGACAAGCTTTCCGGGTCGTATGTAACGCCTGTGGATACTGGATCCAAGGTTATCGGCTAACAATTGTTCCTAGATTTCTTCTCGTTTCTCTCGCCATGGATGCACTAGAACATGCGACAATACACCAGAGAAGACAAACGCTTTGTCAGGTCACCAACGGCATGGGTATAGATGATGCATACAGCGCAACATTAAGCCGCATACGAGAGCAGAAAGGATGCAAAGAAAAGATCGGAATGGATGCACTGATGTGGATTTCGCATTCGGAGCGGCCGCTAAAAGTGGAGGAGCTATGTCATGCGTTAGCGGTCAAGGCGGGAACTACGGGCCTCGACACCCACAATATCCCGTCGAAAAGTACCTTGTTGAGTTGCACTTTAGGACTTGTTACGATTGATGAGCAAGCATCAACTATTCATCTCATACATTCCACTCTTCGAGAGTACCTTGCAGCTCATCCCAGCTTATTTAACCAACCGCATTCGATGATGGCCGAAATATGCCTCACCTATTTAAACTTTCAGTCAGTCTGTGAGCTTTCAACAACTCTTGATACCATCCCGCCGGCAATGCCGTTTCTGCACTACGCTTCATGTTACTGGGGATCCCACGCCAGGAAGGAGATGACCGAAGCCGTGAGAGACCTTGCATTAAGGCATCTTCAACGAGATGCGAACCACATATCAGTTGCCATCCTCCTACGTGAACGCAGTGTGGGCTTCTTATTCTGGTTTGGTTATTACAGGAGCAGAAATCCGGACCTTCGGGGATTTACCGGACTGCACTGCATTGCATTCATGGGTATTACTAGTATTGCGATTGAAATGACGAATATGAAAAGATGGAATCCGAACGGGCGCGATTCTAACGGCGCCACACCATTAATATGGGCTGCGAAATACGGGAATTTCACCCTCACGAAGCTGTTTCTTGAACAAGGAGACATCAAGCCCACTTTATCAGATAAGCGCGGTCTATCACCTCTCATACATGCTGCGAGGGCTGGACAGATGGAAGTGGTGAAACTACTCTTAGAGTACGGGGTTTTCAATCCCGAGTCGTCGGGTGGGGATGGCCGGACACCACTATCCCATGCCGCCGAATATGGACATGAGGGCGTGGTGAAGATGCTCTTGGAGCGAGGTGACGTCAACCCTGATTTGTGGGATTTCTGTCGCAAGACGCCGTTATCATATGCTGCCGAATATGGACATGAGGGGGTGGTGAAGATACTCCTTGACCGAGGGGGCGTCAACCCCGATTCGTTGGATGTAAAATCTTGGACACCACTACTATTTACTGCCGGAACTGGACATGTCGGCCTGATGAAAGTGCTCCTGGAGCAAGGGGATGTCAATGCGGATTCATCGACACTGTATGGCCGGACACCACTATCATTTGCTGCCGAACATGGACAGGAGGCAGAAGTTAAGATACTCCTGGCCCGAGGGGATGTCAATCCTGATTCGCACGATGAGGATGACAGGACACCCCTATCATACGCCGCCCAATCTGGACATGAGTGCGTGGTCAAGATGCTCCTCGAGCGCGCCGATGTCAATCCCGATCCGCCAGATGAGGATGGCCGGACACCACTATCATATGCCGCCCAATCTGGCCATGAGGGCGTGATGAATATCCTCCTGGGGCGCGCCAATGTCAACCCCAACTCGGCAGATGACGATGGCTGGACACCACTATCATATGCCGCCGAAGAGGGGCATGAGGGTGTGGTGAAGATACTCCTTGACCGAGAGGACGTCAATCCCGACTCGGCTGATGTAGATTCCTGGACACCACTAGTATTTGTTGCCGGAACCGGGCATGTTGGCGTGATGAAAATGCTCCTGCAGCGGGGGGATGTCGATCCAGATTCGTCGACCGTGGTTGGCCGGACACCGCTATCATTTTCTGCCGAACATGGAGAAGAGGCAGAAGTTAAGATACTCCTAGCCCGAGAGGATGTGGATCCCGATTCGCAAGATGAGGATGGCCGGACACCGTTATCATACGCCGCCCAATCTGGACATGAGGACGTGGTGGAGATACTCTTGGGACATGCCGATGTCAATCTAGATTTGCCGGATGATGATGGCCGGACACCACTATCATATGCTGCCGAAGAGGGACATGGCGGCGTCGTTAAGATACTCCTGGAGAGAGGGGCGATCACTTCCAACCCTTACGACGAGGATGGCCCGACGCCACTATCATATGCCCTACGGGAGAGCGTGGTTAAGATGCTCCTAGAGCGAGGGAATACCAACCCTAACCCGTTAGATGTATCCAGCGAGACACTACAACCATATACTGCCCGAACTGGACACATTGGTCAGGTGGAGCCGTCGGAACCACATCCCCTTCAAGACGCGGATTCAAAATCGAGTGACAAGGCACAACTAATCTCCACCCCTCCCTCAAAAGAAGTAGCATTAGAGCCGGTATCACTACAAGACGGCATTATTTCCCAAACCCAGGAGGGAATTGCGGAAGTCATTCCTCCCTCCCGCTCCGAGAGCCACCCCTTGAACCAACCCGAAGCATCCCCTTCATCACCCATTCCCACTCTCACCCGCGTATCCGACACTGCCCCCGACCCCCCCATCTCGCACCCTTCAAGGCCACTGAAACGTGATCGCGCCACTCCACCCCCCCTGCCTCCTTCTAAGCGCAAGCGTTCCCCTTAATCCTAAAATCTTAACCTGGAGGTATATGGGGTCTTTCTGCACGGTCGTCGTAGGGCGACCCTCTGTTTCCTTAATCCACCGCTCTGCATCTCCATCACCCACTAGGAAACATCACCTGTATACTCTGCTAGAAAATCGATTTCCGGCCTTCAGTGTGTCAATTTATTTCCTCACCTAGTGCCCGGCGAAGGCCCGAGTTGTACTTATACCCGGACTAAATGTTTGATTCCGCACAGGCTGCATCGTGTTCCTCAAATGACTTCTTTCTTCCCCCATTTACTTTGCCTTCTGTCCCTTCAACCTCCGTAAGAATGTCCCAGTTACAATCAGTTTCCCGGGCCTTCGAAGCCTCAGTGTTGTTCCTTTCTCTTTCCTTCTTTCCTGTTTATGTTTGTTTTAGGCCTGGAGTCTCATCGTGTATAGGCGATATAATGGAGATGCTAGGAATGATCATGAATTATTGGGTGTATAATAGTACTGGCAGTATTTCGTTTCCCACGTGTTCTTTTTGAGAGAGAAGCAGGTTCGTTGAATGAACATCAGATCCGGGGTCTCTTGTTCGGTTGTTTGTGCGTCCCATCAGTGCAAGTTTAACGGCAATCGAGAGCGAATCTGCCGGATGAGGTTTTGGGTCCGAACCAGCCCCTAAACGAAAATTTGTGAAAAACAGCCCCCATACGGCAGGTCAAACGTACTAGGGGGTTGACAAAAGTCGGGTCCCCTGCCGAAAAAAAGAGATGTGGGCGTTGTATAGAGACAAGGCTGTTGTGAGCAATGGCTGGTATGCTTCCAGATAACCGCTGAAATGGGATGTGGGAATTCGGCGGATTGTCTGGAATGATGTTGGAAGGATGGAATGGATCTGATGGAACGGAATGTACTGGTTGAAATGGAGTGGACAGGGTGGAATGTTGGAGGGTGGCTGGAATGAGTTGATTGAGAAGTTGAAACGGATATTGTTCAGGTCATGGGTCCCTGATATAAAAGATAGTAGTCTATGGGTGTTCGTACAGAAAAAGGAGAACAACTACTACGAATACCTTCACTCTGTACAACTCGCAATTCACAACCTTTCTGGTTCTTTATTTATTATACTTTATTTACTTGTTACTATAGGTTATGAGACCGGTCTAATGTCTAAGAGCTCATCACCGACGCCTATCCAGTGATCGATAAAACGAACTGCCCTGCAACTATGAACACCCTTCCTGATACTATAACCACTAGTGTTTCTTCCCCACTGGTCTATGCTAGCACTATGTATAAGTGTAAATACGGCAAGACAGCGGAACTTACACACCAAAACTACCACTAATTGCACCGTGACATGGAGTTTTTCATGAATGCTGAGGGGGTTTTGAATATCGTGCTTGGTGATAAGGTGATGCCAGGTGGGTGAGCTGCAGACCCTGCAGATTTCAACAAGTCATCTAGGAGAGCTGCTGTGATTATCCATGCTGCCTGTAGCCTGCCAGTAAAGGCCTATATTGATAGGATAGGTATAGAGTTCGTTACGGGGCGGGGCGGGGCGGGTTTTCACTCGCCAGGCCCCGCCCTTACACCGGGCCGGGGGGGTTATTTTGGGGGTGATCCCCGCCCCGCCCCCGTCTGGGGCGAGTCCCGGCTCATTCCCTGGACGGGGCCCCGTTT